>ENA-OQIF01000588-OQIF01000588.1-human-gut-metagenome-genome-assembly--contig:-NODE-588-length-12435-cov-3.702795_pt1 | contig 12435 bp, 17 predicted proteins | sample MGYA00242574_ERZ504738 | MGnify/ENA primary metagenome ERZ504738 (study PRJEB26092, sample SAMD00036437) | human gut metagenome | host: Homo sapiens | study: EMG produced TPA metagenomics assembly of...
TCCCAGTTTGTGGGAGATTTTATCCGAATGAGGGCGGCGTAGCGGGCTACGGCAACCGAATGAGGGTAAAATATACCGCAAAGTGGGGCTTGCAGATTGCGGAAATGATTTTTCAGACACGCTCTAGGAAAGTCTGGCATTGATTGCCTTCCTTGAACCCTAATTCTTTTAATGTGTACATCTCTGTCGGGAACTGATGGCGACTGTTTTCCTGTACTGAAAATTCTACATCTATTCCTGCTTGCTTTGTCACAGTATAAAGTTGCTGTGCCATCGGCATACAATCTTCATCATCTGATCCACAAAAGATTCGTATTTTTATATTCTTTTCCCTTAGTGTTTGAACCAAATCATGCCCATGTTCTTGTAGAATTGGAATCCACGGGCTTTGCAAAATCAACATATTGCAACCGGCTGTTGAAAAACAAACGGAACGCAACAGCATATCACATCCTGCCGAAAAACCTCCACATACAATTTTTTGATAATCTATATTTTGTAGTTTTTCGATTGCATTTGCTACCGGAGTATAGGAAAACATATCATAACTCCAGCGATATGTTCCGTACCCATCCGGTTCGGCACTTTGTATGGTTTCCATCTGCCACAGCTTATCATCTTCCATGATCGGCAGCCAATCCTTACGTGCGATTTCACTGTTTTGTGTATTCCCATGAACAGCCAAAAACAGATTATCAGCACATTTTTGTTTCCATGAAATAATGACTTTGTTTTAGCAACAGCAGCTGTATACCGATCATTGGAAATTGATTTTAGTGAAATAAACTCCGAATTATTTTCCAATAGTTCTAGATCATCATCTTCCAATATCTCTGGACGATACCACCATCCCTTATCCATAATTGCGTATTTCAGCCACCTCAATGCTTTTTCAGGCATACCTGCTCCGCCTGCCAAACAGGACAGAAAATACAGTGTTTGCGGTCCATAGTTTTCAGGAGCATTTTTATAGGCATCCAACAAAAATTGATATGCGTTATCATATCCGCTCTCTGCAATGTCCAATGTTTTCTCTAAAATATCATTTTCTTTTTTCAAATTCTGTTCCCTCTTTTTCAACGCAAAACAAACAATAGCTACCTTGTTTAATTCGCAGTATCCTTGTCCCCATTCAGCACTGGATAAAATTTTCCTGTTTTCTCATCATATTTTGATCCATTTGGTCTGCTATTTTTATCTTTAAAATAGATAATCAGAACGAATATCATAAAAATTACCAAAGCAGCCATACCTATTATTGCATATCTCATTTAATTCAACCTTTCTTTCCAACATCTCATTGCATATACCCTTTACAATATTATCAACATTTATAACACATATGGCTGATAGATTAGGAAGAATGTAGTAGCTGTTGCAATGACCAGTGTAAAGAAAAACAAAATTCTATTTTCCGCCTTACAATATAGCAAAACACCCAAAATCACAGCGAAAATAAAATCAAATAAGGTTGCAATAGACGGCAAACTCCATAAGCTTTCATATGAGAAAAAGTCCGTCAATCTGCAAAATATCCCCACCTATATTCCAATAAAAAGAGAATACTGTATAATCGGATTCTGTCTTTGCATTTTTTTGTTTTGATAACATGTTTTATCATGACGCTCTCCTTTTTGTGTTTCCGGGCAATCTGAAATACCATAGTTTCCCCAAAAATTTTTCGCTTTGATTTCAATGCAATATTTTCCCGGTTCTGAGAGAGCAATGATAAAATCCGACGTAGGAATATCATTCCCACGATAGGCGTATTTTTGTTCTTCCGTCTGTAAAACAGAAATCGAAATGCTCCCGTCTTGCCGGCGCATAGAATCATCCCTGCCGCCATAGCCGCATATACCGTACCGGTGGTAACTCCTGCCTCAATACTCAGGATGCTTTCCAACGTTACGCCGACGATTTTCAATGTCGGCGCACCGACACGCTCTAATTTCTCCTGGAAGTTTCTACAGTATTCCGGGGACTTCATGCGGATTGCTTCATAGAAAAATTGTGAGCTTTTTAATACCCTTTATATTTCAGTGCTCTTATTCCTTTCCGTTTAATATCTCCACCAGTCTTTTTCTTTGATAATAGCAATTCCCTGACTTTCATCGCCCAATATGATCAGATTATCACCTGGCTGAATATCAAATATTTTTCTTGCTTTTGCCGGTATCACAATCTGACCTTTCTCTCCCACTTTCGTGATTCCAAAAACATGCTTTCCCTTTGGCGGAACACCAAGACCAAGATTATTGCTGTTTTCTCTGTCATAATTTACAAGATCATCCAGACTTACATCCAATACTTCTGCCAGAAGTTTGCCCCTCTCAATATCAGGTAGGGATTCTCCGGTATCACATAGTTAAAGATATTGGTATCATTCAATCAATTTTGCCGATAAAGCGGTAGAAGATTTCTACCTCCTGTTCCCGGCTTCCGTCCTCACCTTTGACCGCTTCATGGACAACGATTTTTTCAATCAGCATATTCAAAAGTTCGGCGGTCAGTTCTGTTGGATTGACGCACTCTTTCATCAAGGCAATCCATTTTTCTGCGTCTACGGCGTTCTGGCTTTCAGTGGCGATAGCGGATTGAAGCTGTTCAATCTTTTCGTCCAGTTCAGCCTGTTCGCTTTGGTACTTCCCGGACAGCATAGAGAAGTTGTATTCCGTGATACGCCCCGCCGCCCAGTCCTCATACATCCGGGCAAACAAAGTATCGACTTCGGCTTTTCGCTTCTCTGCCTTTTTCAGTTCTGCGGCCTGCTTCTTTCTTGCGGCAGCCTGTCCCTTATCAGTGGCATTTAACAGCTGCTTCAAGAGCCGTTCTTCATCATGCTGTACCAGCCCCGACCAGTATTGCAGACGGGAGAGGACATAGGCATAAAGCACATCATAACGGATATAGTGCATGGAGCATTGGCGTGTGCCCTGCCCGTACTTGCTACAATGATAATGGCCGTAAGGCTTGCTGTTCTGCCTGTTCTCCCCATAGGACAGCGACCAGCCGCAATCCGCACATTTTACCAATCCGGAAAAAATCTGCGTTGTACCATCCTTGCACTTCCTGCGGCGGTTTGCTATCTGCTCCTGTACCTGCCGGAAAACCTGCTCGCTGATAATCGGCTCCTGCGTGTTCTCCACCCGCACCCATTCACTTTGGGGCTTGCGTACCCTCCGCTTGTTCTTAAAGGAAATGTTCGTTTCCCGGTAATGAATGGTATGGCCGATATAGGTTTCGTCTTTCATAATGCTCTTGACCTGGGCTATCGTCCATGCGTAGCTTTTTTCCTCCGGCGCACCCGCATAGATGTTTGCAAAAGTCCCGTCACGCTGGAAGTTGATAAATCCCGGTGTGGGAACCTTTTCCGCAATCAGTATTCTTGTGATACTGGCCGCCCCTCTGCCATGAATAGCAAGGTCAAAAATCTTCTCCACTATCCAGCGGGTTTCCTCGTCGATTATCAGCTTGTTTTTGATTTCCGGGTGTTTCCTGTACCCGATGGGAGCATAGGCGCCGATACGCTGTCCTGTGGCAAACTTTGCTTTGAAAGCGGCCTTTACCTTGCGGCTTGTATCTTTCGCAAACCATTCATTGAACAGGTTTTTGAACGGGACAAAATCGGAAAGCCCTTTCTCTGTGTCCTCATTCTCCGCAACGGCGATGTAGCGAACCCGTTTCTCCGGGAACAGAAATTCCAGATAGTAGTCCATCATCACATGTTCCCGCCCGAAACGGGACAGGTCTTTCGTGACAATGCAGTTTACTTTTCCGGCTTCCATATCGTCCATCATGCGCTGAAAATCCGGCCGTTCAAAGTTCGTCCCCGACCAGCCATCGTCCACATACTCACCGACTACATGAAGCCCCTGTTCCTTTGCGTACTGTTGCAGGATTGTCCGCTGTGTTTCAATGCTTACGCTGTCACCATAGTTTTCATCGTCCCGGCTCAATCTCATATAAAGCGCCGTGTTGTAAATCGTAGTATTGTAAGGTTGTTTCACCGTTAAAAATCCTCCTTCTAAAGAAACAACCCACGCTTACAATACTTTTGCTCTATGGCAATTATATCATAAGCGTGGGCGTGTTATCAATGATGGGCTATCAGGTTGAAGCGGCTTTTTCTGCGGTATGCCGCACCACATCTACAATCAGATCACCGAGGGGCTTCCCGCCTGCGGCGAAGTGTTCGGAGATTTTTATACGGTTGTTCCCACATACAAAATACTGCGTGCCGTTCTCTGCTTGTATGACCTGCCCTGTCCGGGGTGTGAAAATATCGCTTTCGCTTTTTGCCATCCAGTGTCCTCCATATTCAGTTTTCAAGGTACAATGCCGCACAAAGGCGGCGAAAATTTCTGCTTATATCTATCACCTTTCCTTTACCGTGTGCCGCTGCTGACGTTTCAGTTCCGCCAGTATATCCGGCGGGATACGGTCAACCAGCCGCTGTAAATTGTCCAGTTCGCTTTTCAGCTTTGCCCGTTCCATCGTATCTTTCATCTTTCCTTTTTCGCTGGCCTTTGCCCTTGCTTCCAGCTTCTCATTCTCCGCCAACAGGTCATTGATTGTGACCTTGTACTTTTTCAGTTGCCCGGAGAAGTTCTCCATCTGCGGGAACCACTTTTTCAGCATGGAGAGGGCTTCCTCTTTTTCTTTCCGGCGTTCAGCGGGTTAATGCCGTCAAGGGCGGCTTCAATGGCTCTTGCCTGCCGGGAGAGGGAAACCGCCTGTTTGAAAATCCGGGTGGGGATATGCTTCCGGCCTGTCTTGCTGGCACTTTCCCCACGCTCCAAGTCGGGATATTTCTCCACCATATAGGCGTGAAAATCGTCCTGCCACTTCGTCAGGTTTGCCCGGTTGCCGATAATCTCCTTAGCGCACAGGCGGTTGTCCTTTGTCAGCGGAACAAAGGTCAAATGCAGGTGGGGCGTTTTCTCGTCCATGTGTACCACCGCCGACACGATATTTTCCCGTCCTACCCGGCCAATGAGGAAATCTGCCGCCCTTTGGAAGAACGCCTGTATCTCTTTTGGGGATTTCCCCTTGAAAAACTCCGGGCTGGCGGTTATCAGCGTATCGACAAACCGTGTGCTGTCTTTCCTCGTCCGGCATCCAGCCTGCTCGATACGGCTCTGAATGAAGTGGTAATAGCGTCCCTCCGGCTTGACGATATGGAAGTTGTATTTACTCCGGCTTGTGTCAATGTCGGGGTTGCTGGCGTATTGTTCTTTCTGTCTTTCGTGATGGGCTTCCAGCGGCCTTGCCGGGTTGCCCTTGTGCTTCTCAAACCGCAAAATTGCGTGTTGTGCCATTCTGCTCCTTTCCCCATTCCTTTCCTATCCGGGGTTTTCCACAGGGAAAATCCCGCCGGAATTATCTCTGATACGATAGGAATGGAATGGATATAAATAAATCATTTTAATCTTTGTATTTCTATATACCGTCCGGTTTTCGTACTTCAAGAGGGGCGGTTTCCGTACTTCATGGGTACGGTTTTCAGTCCTCCGGCGTACCAGAACGGGATTTCTTGAAGTCAGTGTTTGGAACCGCTTCATAGGATTTTGGGAAAATGCGGTTGGGTTTTCCACAGCCCTGCTTCTGGATTTCCACCAGTCCGGCGTATTGCAGTTCCCGCAGGGTGTTCACCGCTTTCTGCCGCCCACAGTGGAGCAGGTCAACCACCTCGCAGATGGGGTAATACAGGAAAATCCGTCCGCAGTCATCCGCCCACCCATTCTTGCGGGACAACTCTGTCCGGCGCAGGATAAAGGCGTACAGAACCTTTGCCTCGTTGGACAGGGGCTTGAATGTGGGGGCTTCAAAGAGGAAATTCGGGAGCCGGGTGAAGCTGAACGCCTTTTCCGGCTGATGGATATAGATGGTATTTGTCATAGTGCGTTTTGTGGACGGTTAGAAGCCCGTTTTCCGGGGCGGGCGATACTTTATACCACCTGCCCCGGTTTGGGGCTTGCAAAGCCTGATAAATCAAGGCTTTTTTCGCTCCTAACTGTCCACAGCAGACCTCCTTTTCCGTTCACTTTCTGTTTTCTGCCGCCTGTGAACTCTGGCGGCACAGCCGGGGCAGTATTTTGCCCGGTTGGATTTGGGGACGAACACACCGCCGCAGACCTCACAGCGTTTCAAGTCCTTATCCCGGAAAATCTCCGCTTCCAGCGTCCCGTCCAGCGGCAAGACCGCCCAGCGGAACCACTTACAGCAGACCGAGAAAGAAACCGTCTGCGGGCAGGTGCAGGTGTCCCCATCGTCAAGGACAATGCAGTTGCCGTCCTCACAGCAACAGCACTCCCGGCGTATCAGGCTGGCCGCCTGTTTCCTCTGTGCCGGTGTCATGCGGTAAAGGGAACCGTCCGGCCTGCGTTCCAGCGGCGGCAAGTCTTTATAGGGGTTATTTCTCATGCGTTCCCTCCATTTTGCTTTCCGTTGCCGTTTTCCCCGAAAGGATTTCCAGCTTTGGCACGCTCCCCGCAGCTTCGGGACATTTTGTCCCGAAGTCCGGTTCCTTGCGGTGCTTCCCCAGCCGGGGTATTCCTTTTCGGACGGTCATTCTGTTTTCAAGGTGCTGTCCATCGATGAACTATCCTAAGTCTACACGAAAAAAATGCAATCCCCGGAATTTTTGCGAGAATTGCATTTTGATGAAGTTTACACTTTGGAAATTGCATTTTTGCAATCATCCTGTATAATGGAAGTATGCGGAGGAGGTGCGTGTCTATGGCTTTACCCGGAACACCCGGACAGCGGATTTCCGATTTATGCAACGGAAACCATATCACACAAAAGGAACTTGCGGAGAAGATAGGCGTTTCCGCTTCCCAGTTGAGCCGCATTGTCAGCGGCGAAACGAGAACGGTCAGCAGTGATATTCTCATAGGTGTGGCAAAGGAATTTAAGGTATCGACAGACTACATACTGGGCTTGTCTACCGTGAGCGTCCGCAAAAGCTACGATATTTCTGAATTAGGCTTGTCCGAGGGAGCCGTGAGGGGGCTTGTGACGGGTGCTGTTGATGTGCAAATACTCAATCGCTTACTGGAACACAGGAATTTTCCCAAGCTGATAGATTTGATACGGATTTATTTTCAGGACACGGCGGCAAAGGGGATAATGGCACGAAACCAGCTTATCGAGATGGCAACGGCTTCCCTGTCCGACCTGATGAAAGAACACCCGGAACACCGGGCGGAAGCAAAGCAGGATTTACAGCTTTTGAACGCTCAGAAGATGGGGGAACATGAAGCGGAGATAGAGAAAATCAAAAATGTGTTCCTTGCTATCCTGCGGGACATTAAGAAAGACATTGACAACGGGGAACAGCCGGGAGAAGCTGTGACCGCCGCTATGTTCCAAGCCATGCGGGACACTATGGCGGAGCAGAAACAAAACCCGCTTTCCATTGACGATGTAACAGCGATGATAGCCGGACAGATCGGACAGCTTGCGCCGATGGACAAAGAAACTGCCGACCTGTTCCAGCAGTTGGCGAAGAAGATGATTGAGCAGGCAGGAAAATAAAACATAAAATTCAAAGGAGATACTTATGGCAACAAAAATATTTGTTCACGGCTCAGGACACAAAGCAACAAGTTGGGAAAAAACAATTTCATACATGACAAACAACGAAGATATTGTATGTCCAAATTTATCCTCCATCCTTGAAGGGAAAGAGGCAAGCTACGAAAATCTATATTCTTCATTTGTAAAATATTGTAACGAATTTGACGGACAAATTCATTTATGCGGTCTTTCATTAGGTGGTATTTTGGCTCTGAATTTTGCTTTGGATTTCCCGCAAAAAGTGAAAACATTAGTTTTAATCGGAACGCCATATAAAGTCCCGAAAGTAGCATTTAGTTTTCAAAATATAATTTTCAGATTTTTACCAAAATCTATTTTTGAAACTATGGCATTTGATAAAAAGAACACATTTGCTTTAGGGGACACTATGAAGAATTTAGATTTCAGTGATAGGGTGAAAAATATTAAGTGCCCCACTTTAATTCTTTGCGGAAAGAAAGACAGTGCAAATATGAAATCAGCGGATTACTTATCACAAAGTATTAGAAGCGCAGAATTGAAAATTATTGAGAATACAGGCCATGTTGTCAATGAAGAAAATCCAAAAGCCTTAGCAGATATATTGAATGAATACTATTTGAAAAATTCTTAAACAATTCTGAAAGAAACTCGAAAACTACAAGCATAAAAGTTTAGAAAATAAATAGCAAAGCCAGCCGAGCCAGTCAATGGTCAAGATGAACGGCGCATTTCATGCGCCGCCGTTGACAGTCCCGCCCGTCTTTGCTAAAGGGTAATCAAGGCGGGAAAGCCCTAAAATGGTTTCACACCTATTTCAATAATTGGAGGAGATAAAAATGAGATCAGAAAAGGAAGTTTATGATATTGTTTTGAATTTTGCAAAAACAGACAAACGCATTCGCATGGTTACTTTGGAAGGATCTAGAACAAATACAAATATTCCGCCTGATGATTTTCAGGATTTTGATATTACTTTTTTTGTTACGGATATGGACAGCTTCACAAGTGATGATAAATGGCTAGATATATTTGGTGAAAAGGTTGATTCTGCAAAAGCCGGAAGATATGGAATTATTTCCAGCTGTAGAAAAGGGATTTTCATATTTAATGCTGTTTACTGATGATGTTAAGATAGATTTAACTTTGCTGCCGCTGGAACTGATAGACGAGTATTTTACATGGGATAAACTGGTAAAGTTACTGTTGGATAAAGACAACCGTATCGTAAAGCCGCCAATACCAACGGATATAGACTACCACTTGCAGAAGCCTACTCAAAGAATGTTTGACGATTGCTGTAATGAATTTTGGAATACTACAACATATGTAGTAAAGGGCTTATGCCGCAAAGAAATTCTTTTTGCTATTGACCATATGAATGATATAGTACGAAAAGAATTGCTTCGCATGATTTCCTGGCTGATTGGTATCAAACAGGGATTTCATTTCAGTTTGGGAAAAAACTATAAATTTATGAAGCAATATGTCCCAGAGGAATTGTGGGAACGACTTATGTCCACTTATAATATGGATTCCTATCCCCATATGTGGGAATCCTTTGAACAATGTATGGCATTGTTCCGGGAGGTTTCGTCAGAAGTGGCATGCCAGTTGGATTACCAGTATCCACTATATGATGAAAAAATCAGTAATTATGTGATTCGGCAAAAGAAAAAATATGGCATTGAAGATGATAACAAATAAAATTTTTTCAATCGAAAAAATTTATTTTGATTATTCAATTTTGAAAAACTGAATACCTCAAAATCAGAAAGAGCGCGGACAAGCACTTTGAGGGATTGGCCGCCTTGTCCACCCATTCAGTGGGACGGCGGGTGGCGGTCAAGGCCGGGTGTAAACCCGTTCATTTCAGCCTTGACGGTTACCCGCTGTCCTGTTACTTTTCCGGGAGTGTAGCCACAACTTCGGGACACTTTGTCCACAAGTCGGAGCGTAGGACGAGGGACGGGGGCTTTCATATACGCCCTGTCTGCTGATGAAAACAGACCTGCGCTTGCGGCTCCACGCCACACAAGCACAGCCCTGTTTTCCTGCCGCCCCTCCCCGGCGGCAACGGCATTTTCACGGCAACGCCGACAGAGCGTATAACACACTACACTTTGCTTCGCAAAGTCGTGTGCCAAATGGGGGCGTTGCCCCCTTTGGAAACCCCCCACAAGAAAAGGCGGTACGCTACCCCTCTACGGGGCGCATACCGCCTTTTCTTGTTATCCAGCCCTCCGGCTGTATCGGTTGAGCAAAAGTCAGCGTGGGAATGGTGTGGTATCTTTATCTAAGTGAATCCCCTGTTTCGTATTTTGAAAGTGTCTGTCTACTTACACCAATCTTTTCAGCCAGTTCATCCTGCGAAAAGCCATGCATTTTACGTGCGGATACAAGGTTGTCTTTAAACATGTTTTCCCTCCTTTTTCAGACCCAATACACACCAGCGGATAATCGGTATCCTGCTGATGATTTCGTATAAAAGCAATGCACCTGCAAATGCACTGATTCCCACGACTATATATACAATCCCTGCCGGAAGTTCTGAGGCAAAAACACCTCAGATAATAAGCTACACAAGCTAATGGAAGATAATGAAAAACATAAATTCCCCAGGATTTTTTTGACATCCATCTTGATACTTTGTTTTCCAAGTTTCCATATTTTTTCATAAATGCCAAAATTGCAAGAATTGAAAACCAACAATAAATACAGGCAGGCAGATTATTAAGCACAGGCTCTACCGCATAATTTTCGCCAAAATAATATATTGTGTAGAATATTCCTGTTGCACCGGCTACAATCAAAAAAATCCCCACCATTTACTTAAGCACTCAACAACCTCATCATGCGAAAAAATGAAATAACCTGTAAAAAAACAGAACCCGTAAATTCCAAACCGGTACACAGTTACTATCGGCGTATTAAGAACTTGTGCGAATCCATATACGCAGACAGTTAACAAAATCAGCAACCAGACTGGTGTTTTTTCTCCTCTTTTCCAGATACGATCCCTTTCAAATTTTCTCACTAGTAACAGAAGCATCGAAAAAATCCATAGCACTTGTATATACCACAGAACACCGATTCCTGATATAGCCATGATCACATACCGAACTATTCCCGGAACTGATTCAAAACTTTCAAAAGCACCGCTGATTTTCATATTATAATATCCCAGTATCCATTGAAATACAAAAAGTCCAATGGTGGAAGGAACCAACAGCTTGCGTGTTTTATCTCGAATGCATTCTTTTAAATTATGCTTTTCCAGGTAATATCTGACTGTCATACCTGACACCGTAAATAACAATGCCATCATCCATGGATATACGAGATATTGGAAAGCATCCTGCAACTGTTCTTCTTTAAACGGACCGATTACTCCAAACGGCTGGACACCATTATACATATAAATCACATGATAAATAACAACAATACAAACCGTAATCCAGCGAATATTATCCAGATATATTCTTCTTGTGTTATCCATACTTTTCCCACCTTCGCAATTATTTTTAACATATTTTAGCATGAAAAATGTGGTCTTACGACCAACTTCCCTTAACATTTTCTGCTGAATTTTGTTAAAAATCGTTGCATTATGCTATACCTTCGTTTACGGCTCATTTTCATAATGTCTGTATAGCGCTCCCTTAGTCATTCCAAGAGTTCCTGCAATCCGACTCACAGATACAGCTTCATATCCTTGTAAACACAATAGATTTGACTGATGGGGTACTCTATAACTGTGATATGCATAATTTCTATGCTATCATAGACCTTGTTCAATTTGTTCTATAAACATACCGTTTGCGGTATACAATCCATTCTTTGCGCTTATTATACTTTTACAAACTAAAAATATCCCTCAGGGCTTCAAACCCTGAGGGGCATCTCCATTCAACTTAAAGACACTACTTTTATTTACATCGCCCTCTTCGTGATTCTTTTTGTTTTTCCGGAGATGATAGGGTTCGATTCCAAACAGGACATCGATATACGGAAGACACAGTGTACAGAAATCTCTGTTTCGTCATCAATACTCCAGGTAAGCCCCCTTCATCGGACTTGCTGCATGCTGACTGAAAAGTCTCAGCACACCTTTTTTATATTTTACTTCTACCGGTTTCCAGTTTTTCCGTCTTTCGGCAAGAATCTGGTCAATTTCCTCCATCGACTTACGCTCTCCTGCAACTCCGATGATATTCAGTTTTCTTTCCATAACATCAATTTCAATCAGATCACCTTCTTCTACAAGTGCGATCGGACCGCCGTCAACCGCCTCAGGACTGCAATGACCGATAACCGGACCTGTGGATGCGCCGGAAAAACGGCCGTCTGTAATCAGCGCAATACTCTTTCCAAGCTCTTTATCACTGCTGATTGCCTCTGATGTATAGAACATCTCCGGCATTCCGCTTCCTTTTGGTCCCTCGTAGCGGATGAAAACGGCGTCTCCTTTCTGAACTTTATGCTTCAGGACAGCATCCAGGCATTCTTCTTCGCTGTCGAACGGTCTGGCACGGAGCACAGCTTTAAACATCTCTTTCGGACATGCCGTATGCTTGATCACGGCTCCTTCCGGTGCAAGATTTCCACGGAGAACGGCAATACTTCCATCGGTTCCGATCGCCTTCTCATACGGACGGATAATATCTTCTTTTGTGAGTTTTACCTGATACCGTCTGTTGAATTCCTGAAGCCATTTTTCACATTTCTCATAGAATCCGTTCCGCTTCAGCTCTTCCAGATTTTTCTCCTAATGTCTTTCCTGTAACAGTCATTACATCCAGATGGAGGTGTTCCTTGATTTCTTCCATGATAGCCGGTACACCGCCTGCATAGTAGAAGCACTCTGCCGGCCAG
>ENA-OQIF01000589-OQIF01000589.1-human-gut-metagenome-genome-assembly--contig:-NODE-589-length-12413-cov-2.614439_pt1 | contig 12413 bp, 15 predicted proteins | sample MGYA00242574_ERZ504738 | MGnify/ENA primary metagenome ERZ504738 (study PRJEB26092, sample SAMD00036437) | human gut metagenome | host: Homo sapiens | study: EMG produced TPA metagenomics assembly of...
ATTAATGGTAAGAGAAAGACTTGGTTTCCCGATGAATCACATCAGTCCAGGCTTTCGCACAGATTTCCGTGGAATCCCACGAGGGTTCCGTCAACATACAAAATAATACTGTCCATAGGTAATCTCCTTTATACAGTGTAATGAGAAATCATCTGTAGAATCTGATGATAACAGCAGGATCTGTAAAACACAGTCATACTGTTTACAAAACAGATACCAATGTATATTATAGAGAGAAAAGAGAAAAAAGCAAGAGATTGTATTGCAGAGCCGGTACGAATCAGAACAGACTGGAAAATACTGGTAGACTTAGCGACAGAGAAGAGGTAAAATGTTAGCGAAAATTGTAGAACCACTGATAGAATGGTATGAAGAGAATCACAGAATCCTGCCATGGAGAGCTTCCAAAAATCCGTACTATATATGGATATCGGAAATTATGCTGCAGCAGACAAGGGTGGAAGCTGTTCGTCCGTTTTTTGAACAGTTTATAAAGGCACTGCCCAAGGTAGAGGATGTTGCAGTCTGTCCGGAGGAGCAGTTGCTGAAGCTCTGGGAAGGACTTGGGTATTATAACCGGGTACGGAATATCCAGAAGGCAGCTGTTCGCATTGTGAAAGAATATGGGGGAAGACTCCCGGCTGACTATGAAAAATTAAAAGAACTTCCGGGTATCGGAAACTACACAGCGGGAGCGGTGGCATCCATCGCATATGATCTTCCGGTACCTGCGGTGGATGGAAATGTTCTTCGGGTGTATGCGAGAATCATGGAAGATGACAGTGATATCTTAAAGCAGTCAGTTAAAACAAAAGTGGAGAAAGAATTTTTGAAAGTGATGCCGGGCAGCAGATCCGGCACATTTAACCAGGCATTGATGGAACTCGGTGCTATGATATGTGTACCGAACGGTGCACCGAAGTGTGGGGTGTGTCCGGTGGCAGAATACTGCCAGGCAAGAGTGCATGGAACGGTACTGAATCTTCCGGTGAAAAAGAAAAGACAGGAACGGCGAAAAGAAGAAAAAACTGTTCTGGTATTACGAGACGGTGAACGGGTGGCGATTCGAAAGCGCCCGGCGAAGGGGTTGCTGGCAGGAATGTATGAACTGCCGAATCTGGAAGGATATCTGAGCGAGGAAGAGATTCTAGCATGGGTGGAGAATCAGGATCTTATACCGCTTCAGATCGTGCCATTGATTGATGCAAAGCATATTTTTTCACATGTGGAATGGGATATGAAAGGATATCTGATCCGGGTGGCGGCACTGGAAGAAAGCGCAGATCCGAAGATGATTTTTGCAGAGATCAGTGAAGTGGAAAAGGAGTATCCGATTCCGGCGGCTTTTCAGGCATATGCAGAACAGATTCAGATGCGTCTGGGACAGGATAAATACAGATAAAAGAAGTAATAAAACGTAACTATTCAATAAATAACTGTGAAGGAACGGAACAGTTACCGAAAAATATTTACAGACAAAGAAAAGGAGAACAAAAGTGAAAATACTGAGTATTGCAGTACCATGTTACAATTCACAGGAATATATGAGAAAATGTGTGGATTCCCTTTTAAAAAGGTGGAGAAGATGTAGAGATTCTGATCGTGGATGACGGATCCAAAGATGATACGCTAAAGATCGCAAGAGACTATGAAGAGAAATATCCCACGATTGTAAAGGCAATCCATCAGGAAAACAAGGGACATGGCGGAGCGGTCAATACGGGACTTGCGCATGCTACAGGACTTTACTTTAAAGTGGTGGACAGCGATGACTGGCTGAATGAAGAAGCACTTAAAAAAGCACTTGAAGTCTTAAAACTATGCGTCAGAGGACCAAAGACACTGGATCTTTTGCTCTGTAATTATGTCTATGAAAAAGTGGGAGCAAAGAGAAAGACCGTGATGAGGTATCGTTCTGCACTTCCTCAGGATAAAATCTTCGGATGGGATGATGTAAAGCCACTGGGAACCAGCCATTATCTGCTGATGCATTCGATGATTTACAGGACAGAGCTTCTGCGGGAATGTGGTCTGAAACTGCCGGAGCATACATTCTATGTGGACAATCTGGTGGCATTTATTCCGCTGGCGAGTGTGCAGAGCATGTATTATCTGGATGTAAATCTGTACCGCTACTTTATCGGAAGAGCAGATCAGTCCGTTAGTGAGAGCGTGATGATCGGTCGTGTGGATCAGCAGATCCGTGTAAATAAGCTGATGATCGATTATCTGGGACAGGTAAAGAATCTTCACCGTAACCAGAGAGGTTATATGAGACATATGCTGATCATGATCATGACGGTATCCAGTATTTTCCTGATTCAGGCGAAGACGGATGAGTGTTTTGAGAAGAAGAAAGAACTATGGCGGTATCTGAAAACCAATGACCGTGCGGATTATGGAAAGATTCGGTTGAGTCTGCTAGGACGCCTTTGCAATCTGCCTGGCAAAGGAGGAAGACAGGTTTCTGTAACGGGATATAAGGTGGTGCAGAAGATTTACGGATTCAACTAAAAATCCGAAATTTTTGTTGCCAAGCATACGACAAAAAGGTCCGGTGGACCTTTTTTAGTAAAAAACCGGTGAGTGAAAAAGATGTTCACTCGCCGGTTTTTTAAAGTTAATGGTTAAATTTCAGAAGAAATGAAATTTGATTTACATATGCGTGTCGTGTTGATGAAGTGAGGAACGCTGTTTTGATTTTGCTCCCTGTTTTTCGGCTGCTCTTGAGTAGAACAGCACATATGTTGCTACAGCACAGGTAATACCTGTTGCTACATCAGCTATAGAATGTTGTTTTAAGAACATGGTGGACAGAACAATCAGTGTGGTCAGAATAAATGAACCTGTACGGATTCCTTTATGTTTCTGCAGATTCTTGCAGGTGTGGATTGCAGAAAAGGCGGCCACAGAATTATATACATGAATGCTTGGAAGTACATTTGTTGGTGTATCTGTCCGATACAGGAACTGAACCATACGGGTGAAAACAGAATCGTTGGTAAATTCTGCCGGACGGATATTCAGTCCGTTTGGATATACATAAGATACAATTAAAAATAATGTCATACCAATGGCAAGATTCAAAATCAGGCTCCAGAACTCGGTTGTATTCTCATTGAAAAATAGAAAATAGCCGACAGTCACAGCGATATAAAGAAACCATAACAAATATGGAATAATAAAATATTCGCAGAATGGAATCTTATCGTCCAGACTGGAATCAATAATGTGATACCGTACATGCCGGTTCTCCAGATAAGTGAAACAAAGCAGATAAAAGACGGTATAAAGTGCTACCGGAATGACACGTTTGATACGGGTGCTTGTGCTCATATGAGAAATGCCTCCTCTTTATTACGCGCTAAATTTACGATAGTAGCAGCTCTTCAAAAAGCTATTGTGATTATAGCACAGAAGAATTTGTAAAGCAAAGGAAATAGAGAAGAATTTGGAACTTTAAGAAAAAGTTTAAAAATATTCACAGTATTCATATATTAAATATAAAGGAATCTTTGAAAGTTTCCGGAGGGGTTTTTATTGATTTTTAAAACACCTATGCTATAATCGATGTAAAGTAGAAATGAGTTGTGGCGAAAGTTCCGCACAAAATATTATATGATTAGGAGAAGTGTCTATGAAAGCCAGAAAGAAAAAAGCGGCTCAGAGAGCAGCTAAAAGAACCACAGAAATGAAAGAAAAAATTGCAACAAATGCAGAACATAAAAAGGCAGAAGTAGTAGACTCAACAGAAAAGACAACAGCTGCGAAAACACTACAAAAAAGAAGTAGAATTGCCGGAGGTAAAGGCTGAACCGAAAAAAGAAGAAAAAATGTCGGAAATAAAAGAAGAACCGACAGAAGAGACAGAAAAAAGAAAGTGGAAGTGAAACCGGAACCGGTAAAAGAAGAGGAAAAGCCGGAAGTTAAGGAAGAGCCGATAAAAACAGAAAAAGCAGAGAACACAAAAGTGCAGGAGCAGGAGTTTGAGAGACGTATGGCACGTCATTATGACGAACTGAAATGGCTGTACTGTGAACTTTATGAAAACCGGATGGATATGTTTGAAGATCTGTGCAAAAATCTGAAAAATATTTATGCAGACAGAAAAGCAGATCTGAAAAAACAGGACAGAGTCAGAGAACAGGATCCGGAATGGTATAAGAAAAATGATATTCTGGGAATGATGATGTATGTCAATGCATTTGCAGGAAACTTAAAAGGTGTCAAAGAGAAACTGGATTATGTACAGGAAAGTAATGTCAATTATCTGCATCTGATGCCACTTCTGGAATCTCCGGAAGGAAAGAGTGATGGCGGTTATGCGGTCAGTGATTTCAGAAAAGTACAGCCGGAACTTGGTACTATGGAAGATCTGGAAAGTCTGGCAGACGAATGCCGGAAAAAAGGCATCAGTCTGTGTATGGATTTTGTAATGAATCATACGTCAGAAGAACATGAGTGGGCAAAAAGAGCCAGAGCCGGAGAGCGGGAATACATGGATCGATATTATTTCTATGATAATTATGATGTACCGTCTCAGTTTGAACAGACGGTTCCGCAGGTATTCCCTACAACCGCACCGGGTAACTTTACCTGGCTGGATGATATGAAAAAATTTGTAATGACCACCTTCTATCCATATCAGTGGGATCTGAATTACTGGAATCCGGTTGTTATGAACGAAATGGTCTATAATATGCTGAATCTGACCAATAAAGGTATCGACGTGATCCGTATCGATGCGGTTCCGTATATCTGGAAACAGCTGGGAACCAATTGCAGAAATCTTCCGCAGGTACATAATATTGTTCGTATGATGCGTATGATCTGTGAGATCGTGTGTCCGGGTGTACTGCTTCTCGGAGAAGTTGTCATGGAACCGGAAAAAGTAGTACCTTATTTTGGCTCTGTAGAAAAACCGGAATGTCATATGCTGTATAATGTAACAACGATGGCAACCACCTGGAACACGGTAGCAACGAGAGATGCCCGTCTGCTGCGTCAGCAGATGGATATCATCAACCGTCTGCCGAAGGACTATGTATTCCTGAATTATCTGCGTTGCCATGACGATATCGGCTGGGGGCTGGACTATGGATGGCTTGGTCAGTTCGGCATCAATGAAGTGGCTCATAAGAAATATCTGAGCGATTTCTTCACAGGTAATTATGAGAATTCTTTTGCAAGAGGAGAACTGTATAATGCAGATCCGGCTTCCGGAGATGCACGTCAGTGTGGTACTACAGCATCTCTGTGCGGTATCGAGAAAGCAGCATATGAGAAAGACGAAGAAGCAACAAAGAGAGCAATCCGTTACGACCTGACACTGCATGCCTATATGCTGACGCAGTCCGGTATCCCAGTTATCTACAGCGGCGATGAGATTGGTCAGGAAAATGATTATACCTACCATGAAGATCCGAAGAAATGGGAGGATTCCCGTTATCTGCACAGAGGAGATTTTCAGTGGGATAAAGCGGAACTTCGTCATACAAAAGGTACCATTCCGGGAGAAATGTTTGAAGGACTGTCAAAGCTGGAGACAATCCGGAAATCGCATCCGGTATTCGAAAGTACCGCAGACTGCAGAACAGTGGATACCTGGGATGATTCTATCCTTGGTCTGATAAAAGAAAAGAACGGAGAGAAACTGGTAGCTCTGTTTAACTTCAGCGAATATGATAAGGTTGCATGGATCAATGAGGAAGACGGCATGTATGAGGATCTGATCAGCGGCAGACAGATGGAAGCCAGAGGAGTACAGATCCCGGCATTTGGTTGCTACTGGTTGCTGAAAAAATAGGTATCGGTATGACGATCAGTGAAATTGCAAAACTGGCAGGTGTTTCAAGTGCAGCAGTTTCCCGTTATTTAAATGACGGGAGCCTCAGTCAGGAAAAACGTCAGCGAATCGAAAGGGTGATTCGAGAGACCAAGTACCGGCCGTCGGAATATGCCAGAACGATGAGGACGAAAAAGAGCAACCGGATCGGTGTTCTGGTTCCACAGATCGATTCAGAGTCGGTGCCGAAGATATTATCAGGCATCTCAGAACGTATGGATCAGAAGAATTATCACGTATTGCTGATGAATTCAAATCTGAGTCTGGAAAAAGAAATCGGGATTCTGGAAACCTTTGAACAAAGTCAGGTGGATGGATTGATTTTTGTCGCTTCAGTACTGACAAAACGACATGAGAAAGCACTGGAGCATATGGGTGTTCCGGTGGTAATTCTTGGACAGAAAAGTGAAAAATATCCATGTATTTACCATGATGATGAGGGAGCAGCGTGTGCCATGATGGAAGAACTGTTAAAAAGCGGGTGCAGGCGGCCGGCATATATCGGTGTGGACCGGCGGGATAAAGCAGCAGGAGAGAACCGTTACCGCGGAGCCTGCCATGCACTGGAAAATTCAGGCCTGCATATGGAGGAAGTTCCGTATCGGGTGGCTGCGTTTTCCGCACAGGGTGGATATCAGGCAATGACAGAGATGCTTGCTGACGGGAAAAGGCCGGATGGCGTGTTATGTGCGACAGATATGATTGCTGCAGGTGTATTGTCCTGCCTTTCTGAGAGGGGAATCACAGTGCCTGGAGAGATGAAAGTTGCCGGTATGGGACACGGAGCTATTGCGGATCTTTTGTGTCCGAGACTGACAACGGTACATTATCATTATCATACCAGCGGAAGGGAAGCGGCAGATCTGTTGCTGGATCTGATGGAGAAAAAGAAGAGACAGCAGGAATCGCAGATGTTGAAATATGAGGTTATCAGACAAAAAACATATAGATGTTGCTTAAACAACAAACAAATAGAGATACGTAAAATTATTAGCACTCATTAGAAATGAGTGCTAATTTTTCTTGACATTTGGAATATTCGGTATTAGTATTAAAGTCAGTGAAAGAATTTGGCTTTCAAAGAAAAAAGCAGAGAACAGGAGCACAAAAAAAGACGGATGACAGGTTTTCTGCAGGAAAAGGAGTGTGTATAACCATGGGAGCAAAACATGGAAATCTTTCAATTAACAGTGACAATATTTTTCCAATCATAAAGAAATGGCTGTATTCCGACCACGATATTTTCGTTCGTGAGCTGGTATCCAACGGCTGTGATGCAATCACAAAATTAAAGAAACTGGAGATGATGGGAGAATACACTTTCCCGGATGATTACAAAAATAAAATCGATGTGATCGTCAATCCGGAAAAGAAAACCCTGAAATTTATCGATACCGGTCTTGGTATGACAGCCGATGAAGTAGAAGAGTATATTACACAGATTGCTTTTTCCGGAGCAACCAAGTTCCTGGAGCAGTACAAAGATAAAACAAATGATGATCAGATCATCGGACATTTTGGTCTGGGATTCTATTCAGCATTTATGGTAGCGGATGAGGTTCATATTGATACCTTATCGTATAAAGAAGGGGCAACACCGGTACACTGGGAGTGCGACGGCGGTTCCGAGTACGATATGCAGGATGGTGACAAGGCAACCGTCGGTACAGAGATTACTCTGTTCTTAAACGAGGACAATCTGGAATTTGCCAACGAATACAGAGTTCGTGAGGTACTGGAAAAATATTGTTCTTTCATGCCGACTGAGATTTTCCTTTCCAACGAGAACGCAGAACAGGAATATGAAACCATTGACGAAGCAGATCTGCGTGACGATGATGTGGTTGTAGAACATATTCATGAAGATGCAAAGACCGAAGAAAAAGAAAATGAAAACGGAGAGAAAGAAGTTGTAGAAATTTCTCCTGCAAAAGAAAAGTAAAGATCAATAAACGTCCGGTATCCATCAGTGATATTCACCCACTGTGGATGAAACATCCGAATGAGTGTACTGATGAAGATTACAAGACATTTTACCGGAAAGTATTTATGGATTATAAGGAGCCGCTGTTTTGGATTCATCTGAACATGGATTATCCGTTTAACTTAAAAGGTATCCTGTATTTTCCTAAGATCAACACCGAATATGATTCCATCGAGGGAACCATCAAACTGTATAACAATCAGGTATTTATTGCAGATAACATCAAAGAAGTGATCCCTGAATTCCTGATGCTGTTAAAAGGTGTGATCGACTGTCCGGATCTGCCATTGAACGTATCTCGAAGCGCACTGCAGAACGATGGATTTGTCAAAAAATCTCTGATTATATCAGCAAGAAAGTTGCTGACAAACTGACCGGTATGTGCAAGACAGCCAGAGAAGATTATGAGAAATACTGGGATGACATCAGCCCGTTTATCAAATTCGGATGCATCAAAGATGCAAAATTCTCTGATAAAATGGATAATTATATCCTGTTTAAAAATCTGGATGGCAAATATCTGACACTGAAAGATTGCATCGAAGAAAATAAAAAACCGGAAGCAGAAACAGCAGAGGCCGGGAAACCGGAAGAAGAGAAAAAGACGGAGAACAGGCAGAAGAGAAGGAGACGGAAAAACAACAGTTTATTATGTATCTGACGAAATACAGCAGAGCCAGTACATCAATATGTTTAAAGAACAGGGTATGGATGCAGTAATTCTGAAACATAATATTGATACTGCTTTTATTACCCATGTAGAACAGAAACATGAAGATGTAAAATTCCAGCGTATCGATGCAGATCTGACGGAAGACTTCAAAGAAGATGGCACAGATCTGAAAGAAATGACCGATGAGCTGACAGCAACCTTCAAAAAAGCACTGAACAATGAACAACTGGATGTGAAAGTGGAAAAACTGAAAAATGAAAGTATTTCTTCTATGATGACTCTGTCCGAAGAAAGCCGCAGGATGCAGGATATGATGAAGATGTATGGTATGGATGCCAATATGTTCGGCGGTGCAAACGGAGCTACACTGGTTCTGAATGCAAATCATCCGCTGGTAAAATATGTGGCTGCACACAAAGAGGACGATAAAAATGTTCCGTTAATATGTCAGCAGCTGTATGATCTGGCAATGATGGCTCACAAACAGCTGAGTCCGGATGAAATGACACAGTTCATCGCAAGAAGTAACCAGATTCTGCTGGCATTGGCAAAATAGAAAGAAGCCGGAGGTAGTGGTATGACGATTGAAGAATTAAGCAGTGTATTACAGATGCAGGAAGAAATCCTTCAGTTTTCCAGTTTTACCAATTGCAGATGCATGGGAACTGGGCAATCTGATCGTGGCAGAGGCAGCAAAAGAGGTGCGGCAGTACTGGTACGGATTCGCTTAAACAACGGCTATACCGTATTCCAGTATGGTATGGATGGTACCAATCTGTATCATGAACAGTGGCTGACAGAAAAGAGAACACGGTGCGACTTACTGAAAAAAGCAGTCTGCGGATGTATATGGATCTGAGGGGAGCGGGGGAGAAAGCCTGGCAGACAGATTCTTGATGAGAAAGAGTATGCGGCCTGTGGAGGCGGATTCCCGATTCGTGTAGAAGAAGTGGGTGTGATCGGAACGATTGCAATCACCGGTCTGGATCATGTATCCGAGCATGATCTGCTGGTAAAATGTATCAGCAAATATCTGCATGTGGCAGAGGTACCGCGGATTCGCGCAATGTAGGAAAACAGGGAAATTCTGTCGGATAAACAGAAATATCATGTGAAAAATAAAAAGATCTGAAAAATGTGAAAAAGCATTTCTCAGATCTTTTTTGTATCTTCTGACTACGACATCATAAAAATACTTACGCATGATATTCCGGGAACAATTCTGCCATATCTGCAGGGAGGGATGAAGTAAACTCCAGGGGAACTCCGGTGACAGGGTGGGTAAATGCCAGCCGATAAGAGTGTAGTGCCTGACGAGCCAGCAGGGCAGTTTCCGGATTGTACAGAGTATCTCCGATCAGAGGATGTCTGATAGAAGTCATATGCACACGGATCTGATGGGTACGTCCGGTTTCCAGCTGCAACTGCACCAGAGAAAGACCATCCTGTGGAACAGAAAGGGTTGCCGGGTAAAAGGTTTTCGGATGCCAGCATTTTTGCAGATAATGAGTACAGGCGGGATCTCCTTTGTCAGGATCAACCTGCCGTAAGATCAGAGACTGATCTGCGCGTCCGATCGGACGGTTGATGGTACCGGCGGGATCGGTCTTTCCCTCTGTGATGGCAAGATAGATACGGTGAATCTCGCGTTTTTTCATCTGATCGGAAAGAATGGCACCACTCAGCATATTTTTGGCGAGAATCAGGAGTCCGGTGGTATCGCGGTCCAGACGGTTGATACAGCGGAAGACAAAGGGGATATTTTGCTGCTGAAAGTACCAGGCTACTGCATTTGCGAGAGTGTTTTCATAATTGCCGATGGAAGGATGTACCGGCATATTTGCCGGTTTATCGATGACCATCAGATCTTCGTCTTCATAGATAATGTGGAGCGGCAGGCAGACGGGAATGATATTTTCCGAGGGCTGTTCTTCCTCGAGTGTGATTTCCAGCAGATCACCGGTTTTGAGCGGAAAATAAAAGAGTGCTTCCTTGTCGTTCAGACGGACAGAACCGGGATGCTGCTTGAGCCAGGTGCGGATGTGCCGGGAATAGCCGTGATGACACAGAAAATCATAGATGCGCTGATCACTGTCCTGTGCAGTTATTGTATAAGAGAATATTCGTTTCATATGTGGATTCCTTTTTGAATATTGTATTCGAAATTATACAGAGAGTGTATCATAGAAAGAAGACAATTCGCAAGTTCCTCAAGAAAGAATTGTGAAATAGTCTGAAATATGATAAAATAATCAACAGATATTAAAAAATACACAAATATTGCAAAGAAAGGAAAAAACATCATGGAAAAGAAAAATACATTGCATATGTTGGAACTTATACACATGGAAGCAGTATTGGAATTCATCTGTATGACGTGGATGTGGAAGAAGGTACACTGAGCGAGCGAAAAGTAGTGCCGGTAAACAATTCGTCTTATGTGGTAAAATCGAAAAACGGCAAGTATCTGTATTCGATTGCAGATGAAGGCGTGGCAGTGTTTGAGATCAAACCGGATGGTGATCTGGAACTGATCAATAAGGTGGGTATTGATGGTATGAGAGGTTGTTACCTGTGCGTGGACGATACAGGAAAATATCTGTTTGTTGCCGGATATCATGATGGCAAGATCACAGCAGTACATACACACCAGGATGGCCGTCTGGGTCAGGTTTTTGACGGCGTGTTCCACAAAGGAGTCGGAAGTGTTGCAGAACGTAACTTCCGTCCACATGTCAGCTGTGTGAAGACAACACCGGAAGGGAAATATGTATGTGCGGTAGATAACGGAATCGATCAGGTAAAGATTTACCGGATCAATACAACAAGAAATCGCATGGAACTGGTGGATATTCTTCGATGCAAGAGAGAATCCGGACCGAGAGAGATCGTGTTTAGTAAAGACGGCAAATATGCGTACATTCTGTTCGAATTAATTAATAAAGTAGGAGTATTCACATATAAAAGATACTGATAAGGGACCGGAATTTGAACTGATTCAGCTAGTAGAACCGCTGTCCGATCAGTTGGATCCGATGCATGACTGCGGAGCTGCTATGACGATATCTCCGGACGGAAAGTATCTGTTTACTTCCACAGCGGGAGATGATTCGGTGGCGATGTTCTCGATTGATCAGGAAGAAGGTACGCTGACGAAAGAGTTTGCGTTACCGATCAGTGGGGAGTATCCGAAGGATATTGCATTGTTCCCGGACGGAAAGCATCTGGCGGTTGTGAATCATGAATCCAACAGTATTACGACGTTTGCGGTTGATTATGAGAAGAAACTGATCGTGATGAAAGGGAAACCGATGAAGGTGGAGACGCCGAACTGTATTTTGATGACAAATATTGAAGTAGAGTAAGATTGGTTGAAAAAGGGGACGCAACAGGCTCCGAATTTCCTTTGCTGCAACGTGGGCAGGGCAACTTTGAGCTAAGCATTAACTCCGACTATGTTCGCGAGGGTCAGCGGACCCTCGCGAAAGTCTGCGTAAATGCTGGATCTCAAAGCTTGCCCTAAGCGCCCACAAAGTGTTGCTGCAAAGGAAATCCGGAGCCTGTTGCTGGTTTTTCAATGGGGACGGTTCTGACAATCCTTAAGAACTGTTTCAAGTGGAAAAGTTCCGATAAATACTGGGAAACATTTCCAAATAAAAACCGTGGTGACATTAGAATGTACATCCTTTCTAATGTTATCACGGTTTTTTATGTGATAAGTTTATTTATCAGTATAGATTTTCTTTACGTTATCCATCGTTGCAGTCATATTAAGCAGGAGCGCGTCGGCGAGGACAAGGGCCGTCATGGATTCTACGACTACTACGGCACGGGGAACAATGATGGGGTCGTGGCGGCCTTTGATGGAGACAGAGATTGGTTTACCCTGTTTATTTACGGTGTCCTGGAAG
>ENA-OQIF01000590-OQIF01000590.1-human-gut-metagenome-genome-assembly--contig:-NODE-590-length-12399-cov-2.711864_pt1 | contig 12399 bp, 18 predicted proteins | sample MGYA00242574_ERZ504738 | MGnify/ENA primary metagenome ERZ504738 (study PRJEB26092, sample SAMD00036437) | human gut metagenome | host: Homo sapiens | study: EMG produced TPA metagenomics assembly of...
CCCGGTAAGTATCTGCTTTTTCATGGACATCTACCATTATGGCATTTCCTTCATGATCAAAATGTGTAAATCCATTCATTGTATGTTTATCCTTTCTCTTATGTGGTTTCCGTATGTCACGGATGCAATTTTGTTAAAATTATATGGTTTATAGTAGGATCTAATCCGCAGAGAATGTCACTGATTTGGTCACCGGCATTCTTTCGGTCTTCGTTGTCACACTGATTTAATACGACAACATATTCGCTGTTGTTTGTAGCTTTCCGTAGTCCCTGGCTGGAAGCAAAAATTGTTGCCATATGTTGGCAGGTCAGAGGATGTGATTCTTTTGCAGACAGAAGTTTGGTTGCTTGGTCCAGTCGGAAACAGCAGTCTTTTAAAGGAAGATTTAGCGCAGAAAGTCCAAGAACGGCAACAACTACGTCTGTCTGAGGGAGTATGACCGGTTCATGGGAATCCGGTACCTTGCAGGGCAGGCGTTTGGAACCGTCTGCTTCAATCAGAATCAGATCCGCAAGTTCTGCCGCACGCTGTAACCAGTGAGGATCCGGACTTTGAAGTTTCTGTGGCTGCACAGAATCCACAGTACCAATCACCGCCCAATTGCCTGTGTGCCAGATTTGTTCCAGTTCCAGTTCGTTTTGCGCCAGCTTTTCGGAAGATGGACGGAAAATATGGGTGGTTGTAGTTACCAGAACTTTTTTTCGATGGAGTGTACCCCAGTCGGCAATACAGGCGATCAGAGAACTTTTTCCTCCAGCGCCTACAAAAGAAACACAGCATTTTTCTTTCATGAGAAATGGAAAAGCAGTCTGAAGACGACTTTCTTTACTTTTTTTCAGTTCTTTATAATATTTATAAAATTTGCACATAAAATTCTGTTTAATTTGTGATACCGTGTGGTCTGGTGTCAGGCATTATAAATTTTTGATTTTCGGTATCTTTCCTTTCTCTTGCCTAGTTTATCAAATTATCAGAAAAAAGGAAAGCAAGGTTTTAATCTAACGCAGATAATTTCGCATCACTCGAAGAGCGTTTTTTTCAAGCCGGCTGACTTGTGCCTGAGAGATGCCGATCTCCTGTGCAACTTCCATCTGTGTTTTACCTTCGTAAAATCGTAGATTTACGATATGCCGTTCCCGTGTGTTTAACCGGTTCATTGCATCTTGCAGTGCAAGATTTTCCACCCAGTTTTCCTCCTTATTTTTCTTATCACTGACCTGATCCATTACATAGAGGGTGTCACCACCTTCGGTATATACTGGTTCGTATAAACTCATCGGACTCTGGATTGCATCAAGTGCATAGACAATTTCTTCTTTTCCCATTCCGATTTCGGAGGCAATCTCCATAATCGTCGGTTCACGGAGATTGTTTTTCAGATAATTTTCCCTGGCGTAGATAGCCTTGTAAGCAGTGTCGCGCAGGGAACGACTGACTCGGATGGTACTGTTGTCACGCAGATATCTTCGGATTTCCCCGATGATCATCGGTACAGCGTAAGTGGAAAATTTCACCTGCAAGGTTGTATCAAAATTATCAATTGCTTTCATGAGTCCGATGCATCCGATCTGAAAAAGATCGTCAGCGTTTTCGTTGCTTCCGGAAAAACGTTTGATCACACTGAGTACCAGACGAAGATTTCCCTTGATATACAGTTCTCTTGCCTCTTTGTCCCCTTTTTTTATCTTTTCAAAGAGCAATTCTTTTTCCTCATTGGTCAGTATCGGAAGCCTGGATGTATTTACGCCGCAGATTTCTACCTTGTTCAATGCCATAATAAGAATCCTCCTAATTGTATTTGTTTTTACAACTAAAATGATTCTCAGCTGGCAAAGCCTCTATTCATTTCCGACAAAAATAAAAAAAGTTTTACTCCTTGACAGATCATCACTTTTCTTTCTTTTCGAAGCGAATCTATCTGTGTTATACTGTCTGTAAGATAAGAATTTGAGAAAGACGAGGCAAATTTATGACAGATCACAGAAATATATCGACCGATGAAGGGTTAAAAGATAATGAACAAATGGAACAGGCAATTCTTTCCCTGCAGCAGAATCCAACACAGGAAATGCTGGCACATGCTCTGACGGTTGTACGCAGACGGATGCAGGCTCACGGACAGCTTATCGTGGCCGTGGAGCCGCCGGTGGGAAATCAGCAGATGCGCCTGCAGGCTATTCAGACCGATGATGGAAAGAAATGGTGGGCTGCTTTTACCAGTTTCGATGAGGAATTAAAGGGCGGTGGAAGTGTGATGTCCACGTTCCTTACAGATATGGAAAAATTATTTGTATCGGCACTTTCAGTGGATGAGATTGAGGGCGTGATAATCAATCCGTGGAATCGGACATTGATGTTGGATAAAAATCTGATTCGGATTATCCGGGGATAGGATACAGCAAAAATTGCTTCCAAGAGATGCCGATAAAAAAGTATTATGATTGTGCGAATGTGATAGAGAAAGCAGGAAAATAAGGATGGAAAAACGAAAATATAAAGTAGGAATTGTTACATTAAGTGATAAAGGATCCCGCGGAGAGCGAGAGGATCTGAGTGGTCCGAAGATTCAGGAATTGCTTCCGGACGATCGGTATGAAGTGGTATCTTATCGGATACTTCCAGACGATCAGCCAGCGATCGAGAAAGAACTTTGCAGACTGGCAGATGAGGAGCATTGTGCGTTGGTTCTGACAACCGGTGGTACGGGATTTTCCGTGCGGGATGTGACGCCGGAAGCTACGCTCGCTGTAGCTGACCGGGTAGCACCGGGGATTGCAGAGGCGATTCGGGCATACAGCCTGACGATCACACCGAGAGCAATGTTAAGCCGCGCAGCCAGTGCGATCCGCAAACAGACCCTGATCGTCAATCTTCCGGGAAGCCCGAAGGCAGTAGAGGAGAGTCTTACTTACATACTGAGTTCACTGGGACACGGGCTGGATATTCTTCTGGGAGAAGATGGGGAATGTGCACGGAAGTAAAATAAGGATGCATCGGCTAAAGAGGAGTTTTGAGATTAGGGTAACTTTGGTTTGGTGAATGATAACTGTAGAAATAGTGAAAAAGATTGTATGATCGGAGAGAGTATGAGCGAAAAAGAAATTGTATTCTGCAAAAGCGGTGGTTGTACCGCAAAACTGGGAGCCGGAGTGCTGGAACACATCCTGGAACGGCTTCCGAAAGGAAAAAAAGATGAAAATCTGCTGGTTGGATATGACAGCAAGGATGATGCAGCAGTATATCGCCTGAATGAGCGCCAGGCAGTGGTACAGACATTGGATTTTTTTCCACCGATGGTAGAGGATCCGTACATATTTGGAAAAATAGCGGCAACGAATGCCCTGAGCGACATCTATGCCATGGGAGGAGAAGTAAAGACAGCACTGAATATTGTATGCTTTCCGGAGTCCATGGATCTGAATATTCTCGGGAGAATCTTACAGGGCGCGCTGAAAAAGTACAGGAAGCGGGTGGAAGCCTTGCAGGCGGTCATTCGATCGCTGACAGCGATATCAAATACGGTCTGTCCGTGACCGGCGTGGTAGATCCGGAAAAAATATGGGAAAACAACGGCGCAAAACCGGGCGATTGCCTGATTCTGACGAAACGACTGGGTGTAGGCATTCTATGTGCCGCAAATCGTGTCAGCCAGGCACCGGAAGGAGCGATGGAGCAGGTGATTGATTCCATGACAACACTGAACCGCAAAGCGTCTGAGATTGGACGAAAATATCCGGTACACGCCTGCACCGATGTTACCGGATTTGGATTCCTTGGGCATCTGCACGAAATGATGGACGGCAGACATTCCTGCAAAATCTACGCAGACCGGCTCCCGGTATTTGACGGAGCGGAAGCATGTGCAGAAGAATTCCTCCTGACCGCAGCAGGACAGAAAAACAGGAATCATCTGGAACAGTATGTGCGGTTTGAGAATGTGTCGTTCGGGATAGAAGAAGTATTGTACGATCCGCAAACTTCCGGCGGACTGCTGTTTGCAGTGCCGGGAGAGGTGGCGGAAGAACTGCGCGGAAAACTGCGGGAGGCCGGACTTCCGGCAGAGATTGTCGGGAAAGTGATGGAGAGACAGGAAGTGGAGATTCTGGTTGCAGGGCGCAAATAAAGAGCAAATGACAGGAAAAAGACAAAACCACACGATTCTCATGTTACTACGAACAGCATATTGGCAGCATTCAACTTGCCGGTCGTGGAGTTCATAGCATTAGGAGAGCATTGACAAGGATACCTGTCCGTTATAAATTAATAGATAGCTTATAGTATCTATCATCAAAAAATACACAGGAGGAACCAAAAATGAAAAAAACAGTAAATGCACTCGGAGACATCTGCCCGATCCCGTTAGTGAAAGCAAAGGAAGCCATCAAAGAACTGCAGGGCGCCGGAACCGTGGAGGTGCTGGTCGACAATGAGATCGCTGTGCAGAACCTGACCAAGATGGCAAACCAGAAAGGTTATGGCTGTGTTTCGCAGAAACTGAAAGAACAGGAATATCAGGTGACGCTGACGGTTGGAGAGGCAGAAGCAACGGAAGAGGCACCAGTGGAAGAAGAAAATTATGTAGCATGTGCACCGGCGAAGAAGAATCGGCTGGTGGTGATTTCTTCGAAAACGATGGGTGAGGGAAATGACGAACTGGGTGCTACGTTGTTGAAGGGATTTATTTATGCGCTGACACAGCAGGACGAGCTGCCGGATCAGATGCTCTTTTATAATGGGGGAGCATTCCTGACCTGTGAAGGTTCTCAGTCTCTGGAAGATCTGAAAATGCTGGAAGAACAAGGCGTGGAGATTCGTACCTGTGGTACCTGTCTGAATTTTTATGGGATATCCGATAAATTACAGGTGGGAGAAGTTACCAATATGTATGATATCGCAGAGCGGATGACAAAAGCCGACCGGATCATCAAGCCATGATTTATCTGGATAACGCGGCAACATCGCTGCAAAAGCCGAAAGAGGTGGAAGAAGCTGTGGTTCGTGCCTTTCATACCATGGGGAATCCGGGACGGGGCGCACATGAGGCCACACTGCAGGCGGGACGGTGTGTTTATCAGGTAAGAGAGCAGCTGGCAGAGCTTTTTCATGCAGAAAAAGGAGAGCAGATCGCATTTACCTCGAACGCTACAGGGGCACTGAACACTGCGATTTTTGGGTTGTTCCATAAGGGGGATCATGTGATCACTACAGTCTGCGAACATAATTCGGTTCTTCGACCTCTTTACCGTTTGCAGGAGGAGGGTGTGGAAGTCAGTATTCTTTCCGCAGATGAAAAATGGTGTGTTGGAGTATGAAAAACTTCCGGAGCTTGTCAAGGAGAATACAAAAGGTATCGTAATTACACATGCTTCCAATCTGACCGGAAATATTACCGACCTGGAAAGAATCCGGGAAGTAACAGAGAGCAGAGATTTGCTTTTGGTGGTAGACGGGTCGCAGACGGCGGGAATTTTACCGGTGGATGTACAGAAACAGGGAATAGATATCTTTTGCTTTACCGGGCATAAGGGGCTTTTAGGCCCCCAGGGAACCGGGGGACTTTATGTGCGTCCGGGAGTGGAGATTTGCCCGTTGAAGGTTGGAGGAAGCGGTATCCACAGCTTTGACCGGGAACATCCGAAAGCGATGCCGGAGCATCTGGAAGCCGGAACTATGAATGTCCATGGAATCGCAGGACTTGGTGGTGCGTTGGATTATCTGAAGAAAAAGGGAACAGAGGAGATTTTGCAGCAAGAGCGACAGCTGTTAAGACGACTGGAAGAACAGATTCGGGAGATTCCTGGGATTCGATTTTATGGAACTCCGGACGGAAACCGGCGCGTGGGGATTTTTCTTTTAATATGGGAGAGGAAGATTCGGCGTATGTTGCGGACTGGCTGTATGAAGAACATGGGATAGCGGTTCGGGCAGGAGCACATTGCGCGCCGCTGATGCACCAGACTCTGGGAACAACAGAACAGGGGGCGGTGCGAATCTCTGTGTCGCATAGGAATACGGAAGATGAGATGGATCGGACGGCAGGGGCTTTGTGGGAGCTGGCTAAATTGCTGTAAAGGTTACATCTATGCGAAAAGAGGATACAAAAAAACAGGACGGCTGAATAAAAAATGAGAATCAAAAAGAAAACATGGATTCTGACATTCGAGAGCACAACGCAGGCGATGGCGGCAGAAAAATTTTGTATGGAGCAAAACTTACCGGGACGTCTGATTCCGATTCCAAGGGAGATTACGGCAGGTTGTGGTCTTTCCTGGAAGGCAGTGCCGGAGGCAAGAGATGAGGTTCTCACGGCACTCAAGAAAGCAGGCTATCGCTGGGAAGGGGAGTATATACTGGAATTGTAGAAAAACCTGAACCGCAGCTGTTCAGTTCCTTCACCTCGCTGAACAGTGACTGCTGAACAGCTGCCATCATTTAACAAATTAGGAAAATACAGGAATGTATGGCAGACAAGGAGAAAAATGGAAGAAAATAAGCTGCATTATCATATGAAAGTGCGGGTGTTTCGAAAAGAAGGAGCTTTTGGTCCGGGAGTGGCGGAGCTGATGCACCATGTGGAAGAGACAGGGTCGCTCTCCGAGGCCTGTCGGTGCATGGGGATGGCGTATTCCAAGGGATGGCGTATTATGAAGCACGCGGAAGAAGATCTGGGGTTTCCTCTGATGGAAGGAAGCCGGGGCGGAAGCAGAGGCGGCAGAACCATGATTACCGAGAAAGGAAAGGATTTTCTGCATCGATATGAAATGTTTATGACGGAACTGAATCGGAGCGCCGGAGAATCTTTTATGAGATGGTTTGAAACATAGACAGAGAAAGTACGCGCTGGAATATATATGGGTTACTATGCGAAACGTGTTACCGGGAACAGAGTGAACAGTAACAGAGTGAATAGTAACAGGTATGGGAAAAAAGTGTACAGAATTGACAAATACACATAAGTATTGTAAAGTTATATTTATGCAAGCGTTATTCTCAAGTGAGAATAACGAAAAAGAAAGGAATTACGGATGAAAAAGAGTGATCTGATCATTGTCCGGGGAGCGGGGGATCTGGCGACCGGGACGATTCATCGACTGAAAAAAAGCGGATTTCATCTGCTGGTTCTGGAAACAGATCACCCGGCAGCGATCCGAAGACAGGTGGCACTGAGTGAAGCTGTGTACAGTGGAAGCACCTGTGTGGAGAATGTAGAGGCTGTCCGGATCGAAAGCGTGGAGCAGATGCGTCAGGTCTGGGAGGAAGGAAAAGTTCCGGTTCTGGTGGATCCGAAGGGAGAAAGTATCCGGTTACTGAAACCGAAGGTTGTGGTGGATGCGATCCTTGCAAAGAAAAATCTCGGAACAACAAAAGATATGGCACCGCTTACGATCGGACTTGGTCCTGGATTTTGTGCGGGTGAAGATGTGGATGTGGTGATCGAGACGAAACGTGGGCATAATCTTGGAAGAATTATCCGTCAGGGAAGTGCATATCCGAACACCGGGATTCCTGGAATCATCGGCGGCTACGGTGCAGAACGTGTCATTCATGCGCCGGCAGCAGGAAGAATGAAAAACAGAAGTAAAATCGGAGATATCGTGGAAGCCGGGCAGGTTCTGGCTGTGATAGAGGGAGAAGACGGATCGACAGAGGTATCCGCAACCATTGACGGACTTCTCCGTGGTCTGATCCGCGATGATTATCCGGTGACAAAGGGATTTAAGATCGCAGATATTGATCCGAGAAAAGAAGAACTGGCAAACTGTTTTACGATTTCAGACAAAGCCCGCTGTATCGCAGGAAGCGTGCTTGAAGTGATCTGTGAAGCAGTGGAGTAGGTAGAGGAGAACACGCATGAAATTAATGAAGACTGAAGACGCGATCGGGCAGGTTCTGTGTCATGATATCACACAGATCATTCCCGGGGTGACGAAAGATGCAGTATTCCGGAAAGGTCATATCATTACCGAGGAGGATATACCGGTACTTTTGAGTGTTGGAAAAGAACATATTTATATCTGGGAAAAAGATGAGCATATGCTTCATGAAAATGAGGCGGCACAGATTCTGTATGCAATGTGCAGAAATGAACATATGCATCCTTCAGAAGTCAAAGAAGGGAAAATTGAGGTGATCGCTGACTGTGACGGACTGTTGAAAATAGACAGGGAAAAACTGAAAAAAGTCAACGGGCTTGGAGAAATGATGATAGCAACCCGTCACGGCAATACCTGCGTCAAAGAAGGAGATAAGCTTGCAGGAACCAGGATTATTCCGCTGGTTATAGAAAAAGAGAAGATGGAGCGTGCGAAAGCAGTCTGTCAGGATGGTCCGATTCTGACATTGAAACCGCTGCATGGGAAAAAAGTGGCGATTCTGACAACGGGAAGTGAAGTATACCATGGAAGAATCGAGGACAAATTTACTCCGGTACTGGTTGAAAAACTGAAAGAATATAACTGTGAAATGATCTTTCATGAAATATATGATGATGATCATGAAGCAATCACCAAAGGCTGTCTGCAGGCAATCGAACAGGGGGCTGAGCTGGTACTTTGTACCGGCGGTATGAGTGTGGATCCGGATGACAAAACACCTCTGGCCATAAAAACACAGGAGCGCGGATGGTTTCTTATGGTGCACCGGTACTTCCGGGAGCCATGTTCCTGTTGTCTTATTACCGGGAAAAGGCTCCCGACTCGTAGGACTTCCGGGGTGGTGTGATGTATGCAAAACGGACGATTTTTGTATCTGGCGACTGCCCCGTCTGCTGGCAGATGATGAGATCACAGCAGAGGAACTGGCAGCGTTGGGAGAGGGCGGTCTGTGCCTGAACTGTCCGGTATGTACGTATCCAAACTGTGGTTTTGGAAAAGGGTGGTAACAGGAAGATGCTGGATCGGTATGGAAGAGTGATCAATTATCTGCGTATATCCGTTACGGATCGTTGCAATCTGCGATGCTGCTACTGTATGCCGGAAGGCGTTCAGGATGTAGGAATGAAAAACATCCTGACTTTTGAGGAAATCTGGGAGATCGTGAGAACAGGCGTAAGCCTTGGTATCACGCACATCCGTATTACAGGCGGGGAACCGCTGGTGCGAAAAGGCTGTGTGGATCTGATCCGTGGAATCAGGGAGATTCCAGGGGTAGAGACTATCACTATGACGACCAATGGTGTTTTGCTTGGAAATTATGGGAAAACAGTTAAAAGAAGCCGGTGTGGACGGCGTGAATATCAGCCTGGACACACTGGATCCGGAAGAATTCTATAAGATTACCGGAAAACGGGAACTGAAGGAAGTCCTGGCAGGAATCCGGGCGGTGAAGACTGCCGGATTGCCGGTAAAGCTGAATGCAGTGAATAGAAAAGAACTGGATCCGATTCCACTGGTGCGTTATGCACAGGAAGAAAACCTGCCCCTTCGTTTTATTGAAATGATGCCAGTTGGATATGGTAAAAAATACGTGGGGAGAAGCAATGAAGAGCTGCGGGAGACACTGGAGGCAGTCTGTGGAAAAGCAGAATGTATGACCAATCGGGAAGAACTTTCCCGGATGGGCAGTGGGCCGGCGGTGTATTATCAGTTTTCAGATCTGAAAGTTCCGGTTGGGTTTATCAGTGCCATACACGGAAAATTCTGTGATACCTGTAATCGGGTCCGACTGACGGCAGAAGGGTATCTGAAACTGTGTCTGTGCTATGATGAGGGGGAGGATCTTTGCCGGGTGCTCCGCGAAGGAGAGAAGGAAAATCTGCGAACGATCATGGAGCAGACGATTTTCCGAAAACCGGCGGCACACTGCTTTGAACATCCGGCCGAGATGACAGAGACACATGAAATGGTAAAAATTGGTGGATAGAGTAGACACAATAGAAAGGAACAGTTTTGGGAGTAATTAAAGGAATCTGTATCAGTGAAAAACGTGGTACAGCGAAACATGAAATCGAAGAGGCCATTCTGGCAAAGGACTGGGGGATTCAGGGAGACGCTCATGCGGGACACTGGCACAGACAGGTCAGCCTGTTATCTTATGAAAAAATCGAAGAATTTCGGAAAAAGGGTGCTGATATCGAACTTGGTGCCTTTGGGGAAAACCTGATCGTCAGCGGATATGATTTTCGCAACCTTGCGGTGGGAACCCGTTTTCAATGTGGAGAAGCCGTTCTGGAGATGACCCAGATCGGGAAAGAATGTCACAGCCACTGTGAGATTTATAAACGGATGGGGGAATGCATCATGCCCAGAGAAGGTGTATTTGCCATTGTGTTACATGGTGGTACGATCCGAAAAGGTGACCTATTGGAAAGAATAGAATAGCAGAAAATTCACATAAAAGGAAACACAATCAATGAAAAAATTATATCAGTTGTTACTGAATCGATGGAATCAGAAGACAGATACGGTTCTGGTTACTATTGTAGAAGGAAATGGTTCTGTTCCGCGAACTACAGGGGCTTATATGGTAGTGGCTAAAAACGGAAGAATCTACGGAACTATCGGAGGCGGCAACCTGGAATATCAGGCAGTAAAAAAAGCCATGGAACTGGCAGGAACAGCTGCCCATTATGTGGAAAACTTTGATCTGGGAACCGGAGAAAACAGCGAACTGAGCATGGTCTGTGGGGGCAGAGTAAAAGTACTGTTTTACAGTGCCTGCGCACAGGATCCGGGCGTCGGAGAATTTTTAAAAGAAGCACTGGCGGCAGCAGATGAGGGAAAACCTTACTGGCTGGTTCTTCCATTTTCTGAAGGAACGCCCCGGATCCGAAGAGAGATCACAGAAGGAAGAGGACACTGCAGGATTCTGGAGGAAAACGGACAGAAGATTTACGCAGAAGAATTTTGTTACGATGGAAGGGTTTACATTTTTGGAGGTGGTCATCTGGCTCAGGAGCTGGTTCCGGTGCTCAGTCATCTGGGATTCTGGTGTATGGTTCTGGATGATCGGGAAGAATATACAGATCACGCTTTGTTTCCGGGAGTTCAGGAGACAAAGACCGTAGACTTTACAGCACTTTCGCAGATTCTGGAAGTAAAACCGGAAGACTATCTGGTGGTAGTCACGAGAGGGCATCGCTGTGATGCCGATGTGGAACGGTTTGCCTTGCGGACACCTGCTTCTTATATAGGCGTAGTGGGAAGTAAAAGAAAAACCCGGTACGTCAGAGAAAAATTGGCAAGCGAAGGCTTCACAGAGGAAGAACTGGATCAGGTGTATGCACCTATCGGAATCGAAATCGGAAGTGAAACACCGGCAGAGATCGCAATCAGCATCGCAGCACAGTTGATACAGGTTCGCGCAGACAAAACAGGAATGAGGAAAAAGAATGAATGAAGAAAAAAAGTGTAAGTATGTTACTTGCAACAGCTATGGTAGTGTCTCTGCTTACAGGATGCGGCTCTAAGAACAACAGTGCGGCGGATACAACAAAAGAAGAGACACAGACAGAAGCAACTGCAGAAGCAACAGCTGACGAAAGCAATGATACAACATCAGACGATGCAGGCGAAGAAACTACTATTACAGTATTTGCTGCCAAGAGTCTGAATCAGGTAATGGAAGAACTGATTACAAAGTTTCAGGAGACTCATCCAAATGTAAATGTACAGGGAAGTTATGACAGTTCAGGAACGCTGCTGACACAGATCGAAGAAGGTGCAGCCTGTGATGTGTTTTTCTCAGCAGCGGTAAAACAGATGAATCAGCTGGATGAGACAGATGGTCTGGTTGTGGACGGTACCCGTCATAATGTAGTAAATAACCAGGTGTGTCTGGTAACTTATAAAGAAAGTAACACAGAAGTAACCAGTCTGGAGGATCTGAACAAAGCCAGCAGTATCGCACTGGCAGATGGTTCGGTGCCGGTTGGAAAATACACCCGTCAGGCTCTGGTAAATGCAGGAATTCTGGAAAAAGCTGACGATGTATCTACTATTCCGACAGCTACTGTTTCAGAAGCACTGGGCGGTGTGGAGATCAATGAGTGTGCCAATGTTGGTGCGGTTACTTCCGCAGTAGCAGAAGGCTCCAATGAGGTAGGAACGGTATACTATTCCGATACTTATGGACTGGAGGATCGTCTGGAGATCCTGCAGGTCATTCCGTATGATCTGACCGGAGATGTTATCTATCCGGTGGCACAGGTACAGAATCCGGAAGCAGAAGAACTGGAATCCACAACAGCCAAAGAATTCATAGATTTTCTGATCACCGATGATGCAAAGACCATTTTCCGGAAATACTACTTTGATACGGATGTAGAGAACTAGAGCGTGTTTGAAAAATCATTCCTGCAATCTGCACGCCCCACTTTGCGGCATATTTTACCTTCATTCGGTTGACGTAGCCCGCTACGCCGCCCTCATTCAGGCAAAATCTCCCACAAACTGTGAC
>ENA-OQIF01000592-OQIF01000592.1-human-gut-metagenome-genome-assembly--contig:-NODE-592-length-12292-cov-2.443650_pt1 | contig 12292 bp, 14 predicted proteins | sample MGYA00242574_ERZ504738 | MGnify/ENA primary metagenome ERZ504738 (study PRJEB26092, sample SAMD00036437) | human gut metagenome | host: Homo sapiens | study: EMG produced TPA metagenomics assembly of...
TGCGCATTGCGCGCCTAAACGACACACGCGCAGCCAGCTGCTCGGCAATACCCTGTGCCACCAGCTGAGCAATCAATCTCGGGATTCTTAACCTCAAGAATGTTCAGCTGCACCTGCTTACCGGTGAGTTTCTCCAAATCGCCACGTAGACGATCTGCTTCTGCACCGCGCCGACCAATAACGATACCGGGGCGGCGGTATGCAAATCCACACGAACCCGGTCACGGGTGCGCTCAATATCAATCTTTGAAATACCCGCCCGCTCTAAGCTCTTTTCCATGAGCCGACGAATTTTCACATCTTCTTTAACGAAATCGCTGTAACGCTGTCCCGGCTTAGTGGAGTCCGAGAACCAGCGGGAACGGTGATCGGTGGTGATACCTAACCGAAAACCGGTAGGGCTAACCTTTTGTCCCATTAGTCGTTCTCCTCTTCCTGTTTGCCGTCAGAAACTACAATCGTAATATGGCTGGTCCGCTTGAGAATCCGACCTGCGCGCCCTTGAGCACGAGGACGGAAGCGTTTCATCGTAGGACCTTCATCTACGTACGCTAGCGAAACGGTCAGTTCCGCAAACGTATCTTTTTCACCAGACCGATTTGCCTTAGCGGCGGCGTTATACATTGCGCTGCGAAGTACCTTACGAACATCGGTTGCGACCGCTTGGGGAGCGAAACGCAGGATGTCGTAGGCCTCGAGGGCGTTCTTGCCGCGAATCAGGTTCACGACGCGACGCGACTTCTGCGGCGTAGAGCGCACGAACCGCGCTTTCGCCATGCCTTCCATCTTTGCCTTCTTTCTCTTCCGGCGCGCCTAGCGGCGGCGTGCCTTACGGTCGTCCTTGTCATGTCCACGGAAGGTACGAGTGGGAGCGAATTCGCCCAGCTTGTGCCCAACCATGTTTTCAGTTACGTACACGGGAACGTGTTTGCGTCCATCGTGTACCGCAATGGTGTGTCCAATAAAATCGGGGGTAATCATAGAGCGGCGTGACCAGGTCTTGATAACCGACTTTTTATTGGCCGTCATTCAGAGCGTCGACTTTTTTCATCAAGTGGTCGTCGACGAAAGGACCTTTCTTTAGGCTACGTGCCATGATTTATCTCCTGCCTAACGCTTCTTGCCGGTCTTACGACGACGCACGATAAGTTTGTCGCTAGCTTTATTCGGACGACGGGTACGACCTTCGGGCTTACCCCAGGGGCTAACCGGGTGACGACCGCCAGAAGTGCGACCTTCACCACCGCCATGGGGGTGATCAACCGGGTTCATTACCACACCACGTACCTTGGGACGCTTGCCTTTCCAGCGCATACGCCCTGCTTTACCCCAAGTGATATTGCCGTGGTCAGAGTTGCCGACCTCGCCGATGGTGGCGCGGCAAGCAACCTCAACGTTACGGATTTCACCGGAGGGCATACGTAGCTGAGCGTATTTACCTTCCTTGGCTACCAGCTGTACAGATACCCCAGCACTGCGGGCGATTTTTGCTCCCCCGCCTGGACGCATTTCTACGGCGTGAACCACGGTACCCAACGGAATGTTGGTTAGCGGCAAGCAGTTACCGGGTTTGATATCCGCGGTCGGTCCTTGCTCGATGACATCGCCCTGATGCAGTTTATTGGGGGCAATGATGTAGCGTTTGTCGCCATCTGCATAGTGCAGGAGGGCGATATTTGCGCTGCGGTTCGGATCATATTCGATGTGGGCAACCTTTGCGGGCACCCCATCTTTGTCGTGACGACGGAAATCAATCACGCGGTAACGGCGCTTATGTCCCCCGCCACGCCGGCGGGAAGTGATGCGACCGTCATTGTTACGTCCACCAGTTTTGTGGATAGGACGCAGCAGGGACTTCTCCGGGTGGTCGCGGGTGATTTCCGCGAAGTCAGATACCGATGCGAAACGGCGACCGGGAGTAGTCGGCTTGTATTTACGAATACCCATTACTTGTTCACCCCTTTACGCAGTCGTTTCGTTGAAGATATCGATTGTGCCTTCGGCTAGGGTAACGATGGCTCGTTTGCAATCTTTGCGTTTGCCATAGCCGGTGCGGGTACGTACCCGCTTGCCTTTGCGCGCAATCGTATTTACGGTCTTTACTTTTACATCGAAGATTTTTTCGATAGCAATCCGAATCTCGGTCTTATTAGCTTTCGGGTCTACCTCGAAAGTATATTTTCCGAGATCCATCAACCCATAGGCTTTTTCCGAGACGATTGGGCGGTAAATAATATCCCGCGGATTCTTTGTAACCTCTAGTGCCATTTTGTTACGCCTCCTGTCCGGTCTTGTCGGAGATGAACTGGCGAATAGCAGCCTCGGTGAAAATAATGTCCTCGTTGTTGAGCACATCATAGGTGTTGAGCTGATCAACCATCAACAGATGTACCTGAGGTAGGTTGCGCACTGACAATACCTGTTCTTCTTCGGAGCGGGTAAGCACTACTAGGGCGTAACGCTGGTCTACTAGGGATTCGATATGTTTACGTCCCGCTTTAGTAGAGGGAGTTTCCACATCAACTAGCGCAGTTACCAGATGCATACGGTCTTTACGTACCCGATCGGATAGGGCGCAGGCGAGAGCAGCTGCTTTCATCTTCTTGGGGGTGCGCTGCGAGTAGTCACGAGGTTGCGGACCGTGTACTACCCCACCGCCACGCCATTGCGGAGCGCGGATAGAGCCTTGACGAGCCCGACCAGTTCCCTTTTGCCGCCACGGCTTCTTGCCACCACCGCGTACCTGACCTCGGGTCTTGGTCGCGTGGGTTCCTTGCCGAGCTGCGGCAAGCTGGGCATTAACTACCTGGTGCATCAAGGGAATATTGGGGTCGCGATCAAATAGGCTGGCAGGCAATTCAATAGTGCCGGTTTCTTTGCCAGCGGGATCGGTGATGCTTAGCGAAAGATTAGTCATAATCACGCACCTTTCACTGCGCTGCGAATCAGGACAATACCACCCTTAGGTCCGGGAATAGCCCCGGTTAATAAGAGGATGCCTTTTTCGACATCAAGAGCCTGAACTTTAAGATTTTGGATGGTGCGACGATCTCCGCCCATACGTCCGGCCATGCGTAATCCTTTGAATACGCGTCCGGGGGTGGCGCAAGCGCCGATTGAACCGGGCTTACGGTGGTTGCGGTGTGCACCATGTGAAGCGGAAACGCCGGCGAAGCCGTGACGTTTCATAACCCCGGCGAAACCTTTACCTTTGGTGGTTCCGGTAACGTCTACCTTTTGCCCGACCTCGAAAAGGTCAGCGGCAAGTTCTTGTCCGAGGGCGAATTCCTCGTTTTCGGCGGTACGTACCTCTACCAGGTGGCGGCGGGGGGTAACTCCTGCTTTTTCAAAATGGCCGGCAAGGGGCTTGGTGACTTTACGTTTGTCGATTTCGCCGAAACCGATTTGGATGGCGCTGTAGCCGTCAGTTTCTTGGTTGCGAACCTGAGTCACCACGTTCTTGTCGACCTGCACGACGGTGATGGGAACGACTTTTCCGTCCTGATCCCAAACCTGGGTCATGCCTAGCTTGCGGCCGAGAAGTGCCCTGGTGGGTACTGCGGCAGCCGGCTGGGTCTGCGTGGTCATAATTTATTTCCTTAGAGTTTAATCTCGATATTTACGTCAGCGGGCAAATCGAGACGCATTAGCGAATCAACTGCCTTGGGCGTGGGGTCAACAATGTCAATGAGCCGTTTGTGCGTACGCATTTCAAACTGCTCCCGGCTGTCCTTGTACTTGTGGGGCGACCGAATCACGGTGAAAGTGTTCTTTTCGGTCGGCAACGGCACTGGGCCTACCACAGTAGCGCCCGCACGCTGAACCGTATCCACGATTTTCTTTGCGGACGAGTCAATGACCTGGTGGTCATATGACTTCAGCCGGATGCGGATTTTCTGTCCCGCCATTCCGTCTACCTCTTCTTTTTCCGTAGATGTTTCCCCGGTTTTCCCGGGCCTACCAGGGGATTTCAATCCCTTGCTTGCACCAGATTTGCCTGAACGAATCTGGTCGGCGACAAACAGGTAAGTATCTTAGAAACTTACTTGTAGGTCTCTTAGCTGTTCCCCGCGATATTTTCCGCTGGGTGCGCGTTGATTCCTGTATTCTTGCTGCCGGACGCTAGAAGAGCGGGTACGCAAGCGCACCTTTCAACTAGAGCCAGTTATCTACTTTAACGCGCTGTCAAACACCCTTTCAAGCTGCGCTCATGTGAATGACCCCACGTACCCGCGTCCGGGCGTGTCGCGACGTTCATTTTGCCGATTTTTGCTGCCCGAGGACGCGTGTGTTCCCCTGCCCCACTGGACTTCGTTGCCGCACGCAAGAGGGCGAATTTTGCCTCGCGCCCCGAAATCCGGAAAATGCTCTGGCATTTTCACGGATTTAGTGCCCGAAGCCTACCCTTCGGCATAAATCCGCCCTCGTACTTTTACGCGTCACGTTCCACATCTCCGCGCGGGGACTAGGTTTTATCCCAGTCTGCTAGGCGGGCGCAAAACTCGAAAGATGACCTTGTAATTATCAAGTTCGTGGGTCGGAGGATAACCTAGTTCCCGAGCATACCTGGCAAGAAATACCCCTACGCAGGCACGAAAACTGAGGTTTGGTCACTCCACTACATTTCTGACCCAACGTACGAGCTCATTGTATCCAACAGCCCCATCCGCCACACCCAGAATAGTCTCGAGAAATGAAGCATGATCAGGTTTGAAATCTATACCGGATACTCTGAGATATGTGCCTAACAGTGCGGCACCAGTTCTCTTGTTTCCATCTAGGAATGGGTGACCGGAGATAATTCCAAATGCATATCTGCACGCCTTCTCAATTGGGTCAGGGTACAAATGTTCATCACCGAAGGTCTGGAAAGGCTGTGCGAGCGCCGACTTTAGAATCCCCTCATCGCGAACTCCATCGAGTCCGCCGAACCGAACGATTGCCGCAGCATGAATAGCGAGGACATCCTGCTGCGAAAACGCAAATCCGTTCATTTGGCCAGTTCTTGGAATACGTCGGCATATTCATCCATGAAATCGACTGCAACGTCGGCTACATCGGTCGCGCCGTGTGCCGGTTGGATAATTACCCACGGCCGATTATTCTTCAAAATGGTGAGGGGTTTCCCCGTCCTGTTCACTTCTGCCGTGACCCGGGAAAAATTATTTTTTGCTTCCGCTAGACCCATTGTAAATGCAGGCATCGACATTCCCCTTCTTGACTTAGCAAAATTATGGCTAATATTTGATCCAGAGTCAATAGGTCGGCGTACCTTATGCATTTTGAGCGCGAAATAGATTGTTGGCATGAATGATGGAGTGGTTTGTTTGGGTACGCGTGTTGAGATTACGAAGCGGTTGCGTCAGTCGTATCGCGGCACTCATTTTCCGCCGCGCAAGGGTTGCTTTTAGCAACCTCCTGCGCGAAAACTAGGTTTTTCCTCCCTTCCGCGCGACAGCAGGGTCCTCCACGACTGACGCAGCGGGGCTGCCGCTAAAAGCGCTCGGGGCGAGCAGGCAAACCAATCTGTGCAACGTTTTCACCCTCCCAATCCGGGCAAAATCACCAATAACCAGCCGTCGCCACCCAACCCGGAGGGTCATTCCGTACCCGGAGGGCGATTCTGTCACCGGAGGGTGATTCTGTCGCCGGAGGGTGATTCTGTCGCCGGAGGGTGATTTCACCAAAGCCCACCACCAGTTTTATTAAATCCCTCAACCATTCCACCCTCCCTAGACAAAAACACCCTCCCAACTCCAGGCACGTGCGCCGTCTCCACCCTCCCTAGACAAAACCACCCTCCCAATACCACCAAACCGCCCCAAGACCTGCCACAATTCCCATCTCGGAAGGGCGCAACTACACCGGGAGGGTAAAACGTCACCAAAAAGGGCGAAGAGCCTAGGTTTTTCCTCCCGCGCGGACTCAATCGGGATAAGCTCCCGTGCACCTGACTGCGATAGGCATCCGGGCGCACGATTCGCAGTAGGTTCGGCGCATAGTAATCCCCCGCGCGACCTTGGATACCGTGCGGGGGAAAGGAGTATTCAGTTGCGCCGGAATTCCTAAAGTGGCGGCGGAGTTTCTTTAAGCGGCGGCGGGGGTTTCTTCGTCTTGGCGACGCCGCGAAGCAGCAATCAAGAAACCGGTGCTAAATAGCATGGCGGCAAGCAGCAGACTGCCGGTCACCATCGCACCTGTCCTCGGCATACGCGGAGATGGTGGGGTGGTTGGTTTAGGGGTGGGAGCCGGGGTAGCTTCGCTCATTAGTTTAGGAGTTACTTCGACATTAAAAGTCCATACATGCAGGTCAGGATTGCCAGCGGGCATGGTAATTAGGAACGGTTTGATACGACCATATTTATGAGTGGTGTCCGCCGGCTTCTGGTCGCTGACCAGGTATAGCCCTACCGGAACGTCGGTAAAGGTAACCTTGCCACCCTCATCAGTGACTGCGGTCTTGGCAGCTTCTAAACCTTTATCTTTTTGCCTGCTTAACCGTCATTTTCTGTAGCTGCGCCCAGTCGGCGCTTACTAAATCTACCCCTTTGACTCGGTTAATTTGAATTACTTGCCCGCCGGCCGGTCCGTTCGGCTTTTGCCCGGGCGTCGGGTCATCATAGGGATTAGCAGCGGTCTTATTAACGGTTAGTTTCCCTAGGCGTGCCGGGTTGATGGTTGCCGGGTCGAGACCGGCGATATCTCCCACTACTACTGGTTGATCGGATTGCGGTGAGGCTATCGCTGATGCTGGTACCAGGGCAAGCATTAGTGCAGCCAGTAGCCCCAAGCTTGCTGTCAGCTTGTGTCGCTTACTGTTCACTGTTTTCTCCTTGCGTTTCGCGGTGGGTAGTGTTTAGTTATTTCTGGCCTCCTGACGGTCGTTCCGTCAGGAGGTGTCGGGGGTGATTCCCCGGATGCTTTCTGGTTATCTTCTTCGTCCTTTTCGCGGCGGCGCTGTTTCCACAGCCACCAGCCGAGAAGCAGGGCGGCCAGGCAGGCCACAAAAATTATGGCTCCCATCCACCATGGCCATTCCAGCTTTCCGGCTCCGGCGAAGGGGTCGGTTTTATCCATCGGTACTCGCTCCCCGGTCACCAGCAGCCGGTGGCTGTTAATTCCGTAGGGCGTGCAGGTTAGGACGGTTAGGAGGTCTTTGCCTTCTTGCCGCTGCAGGCTTTTGACCTCATTGGGACGTACTACTTGAATCCATTTCACCTGGTATTTGAGCTTTTGCCCCGCTACCTGGATATAGATAGCGTCACCTTTTTTAACCTCAGGGAGGTTGTCTAGCAAAGTGGCTGTGGAAAGTCCGCTATGCCCGGTGAGTACCGCGTGGGTTCCTTTTCCCCCCACTGGGAGGGAGGATCCGTACAGATGCCCGATTCCGCGTTCTAGGGTGTCTGGCTGGGAACCGTGGTAGATAGGTAAATCTACTTTGATTCCGGGGATTACTAGACGCCCCATTTCCGGGACGATATTTAGTTGTCTTAAATATACCTGATAGGGGTTGTTGTCTTTGGCTACCCGCGCCAGCCAGGGGTCTAGGATGGGGGCTCCTGGCGTGTGCTGGTTGTATGCCTGCGCTGCCTTGAAGGATTCAGACAGCTGTTGCCTATCTAGATTTTTTTCTGCTTTTGAGTATTCGTAGGCGATTTGGAGTTGGCGGGCATTGTTCCATTGGGTTGCTACCACGGGGTAGAGCAACACCGCAATACCCGCCAACGCCAAGATTACGGGAATCAAGGTAGAGCCGCGGCTGCGTTTGCTGTTTTGCTCCCGCTGACCGTTTGCTTTATTAGCTGTCTCTTTTTTCCCCAATTTTCGCCTTGCTATTAAGTGTCGGGGAGCGATTTGCTCCCCGACACTCTATTTTAGTTATGCGCGTACCCGGTTGCGACGAGCATAGTAGTATGCTCCGCCTAGCAATCCGGCTGCCACAATCAGGAAGAGGGCGATGCCCGCTCCACCGGTTAGCGGCAGCTTAGATAGGATATCGGAACTCTTTAGCGTGTTCTGGTACTCTACCTCTACTGCCTTTTTGGCATCAGCAGCGGCTTTAACCGCGGTCTTATCGAAACCGACTTTTTGGACGGCGCTTCCCAATTCGTATCCTTCAGGAGCCTTAGTCTGCACGATGCACAGATTGTTGTCACGTGCCGCTAGGGGCTCGTCGCTGACTTCGCCAGCTTTTAGACCGGTCAAAATGGCTTCACCTTTGGTGGAAGCATCACCAGTAGCGGCATCGTCACAAGCGTAGACGCTGAACTCCGCATTTTTATCGTTGATTGAGGTTTGTCCATCTTTGTATTTACCTTCAGCTTAGCCATCGGAATATCCGGCTGGTCTTGAGGATCAGTTTCACTGCCGCCGTTTTCACCTTTCTCCGAGTCGTAGTTGTAGGCAGCCTTGTTCTTAATAACCCATTCACTGGCTTCTTTTTGCCAAACTTCGTCATCTTTGGGGGCAACTTTACCGGTCAAGATCACCCGCAGGGTCTTTCCTGAATTGGCATCTAGCTTGGCAAGTCCAGCAGCAGTTAGCTGAATTCCGTAAGGAGTCTCAATAACGGTGTAGTCAGTAGTAACGTCAAGCGGTGTAGTGGTAGCGCCATCTACAATCTCCACTTTCTCAATCTTGGAATTGTCTTTATCCACTTTCAACGGCCCCGAAGGAGTATCAGTGACTTTGTAGCTCTTTAACTTGTCACCGTCAGCCTTCGCGGTCAAGGTAGGAATCGGAGATTCAATCTCGAACTTCATCTCGGAACCAGGTTTAACTACCTGGTCTTTGGCGGTGATGTCTTTCTTGGTAATCTTCCCCGCAGAACCGTTCTTGGGATATACGGTCACGGTATCCATCCAGGTTCCAGTACCCGGATCAGTCATTGGAATCAGAATCAAGGACGGAAGCGCCGCCTTGTAACCGGTAGGAGCCTTGGTTTGGGTCAAACGATATAGACCTGGCTTGACCTTAAACGAAGTTTTACCACTGGCATCCAAGTCTTTCGTTTCTGGATCTGGCGAGGTTGCCAGTTTGAACGTGGCGGTAGTCGCCTTGGTGGCTTCATTGTAACCAGCGGTAGTGGTCACATCGTAGTCACCTTTTTCCAGCTTGAAAGTACCTGAGGATAGTTTTTTATTTTCATCAAATTTGCCACTCTTACCATCAGCAGTTACCCCAGTTTCTCCTACCTGGGGTTCTACTGAAATGGTGAATGCTTGGTCTTTATCAATAGCGGGGGCGGCGCTGGCGCCAGGCGCACCAATGGCTACCAATCCCAGGGCGCTCATCCCTAGGGCGGCTGCTAGCGCCATCCCTTTGCGAACTAGTTTATTGTTTGTCGTAAACATGGTTACCTCTTCGTGTTCTGTGGAGTTTACGTTCCAGTTTGGTTATTTCCTTATTTGCTTTTCTTCAAGATTTGCGTTTTACCCCCTATTACCCGGGGTCGATGCCGGAGCGGAAGAATCTTTGCCGAACTAAAGACCTCCTCCAGGCAGCCAGCATCCACCCAGCGGGTAGGCGCGGCAAGAGCGCGCGGTGTACTTTTTTCATTCGCGCCTCCTATGCCACATCACGGCTGCCGATGCCAACACTAGGGATATGCCGAACGCCCAGAGCCAGGGCAAATAACCACCGGTTAGGGGCAGGTTCCCGAAGGTTACATCGGCTAGTTCTATCTGCCAGGCGTTAATCTGGGTAGTCGGCTTATAGACGGCGACCAGTCCGGAACTTTGAGTTTCCCCACTGAGCCCAACTTGGGTATCTTGGGCATCTGCTTGGGTCACCGGGTCAAGGGTAATGTCAAACTTCCAGTCGAAGGGGAATCGTTCCCCGGCGTTCTTACCGGCATTAATGTTTGCCACCAGGTAGCTTCCAGGAGCCAGCTCGGTTGCGGATTCATAAACCCCGGTTTGTCCCGCTAACTGCTTTCAGGGGTATTTCCTCTCCTGGCTTGCCGTTCTGGTTCGCTTTTACCAGCTTAAAGGAAGCATCGGGGATAACATTTCCTTTGGGGCTATCAGCTTTATAGATACGCACTTTGGAGCCGTTGGTATAGACCGAGTACAGCACTACCCCGCGCTGCGTATCTTGATTTAAGGTGACTGTAAAGGGCGAACCGCTAAGGGCGTTCTTTACCAAACCCGGTTGGTTAAAGTTGGTGCTGTCTTCTAGGAAGAACCCTAGTTTATCTGCGTCCCAAGGCACCCAGTTTCCTGCCACTTTCAAATAGGGGGTGGCGGAAGTATCGGGTTTATTACCGGTGACTACGCAGGTGCTTCCGACCGGCACTTTCGGTAGGGCAACGAAATTGCCTCGCTCTGCCTGGTCGGTTGTGCCCTCTACTTTGGGATATTTCCCATCCGCATAGGCAGCGGGTACTGGAAGCCCCTCGGGGTAGGTACAGGAGTAACTGTACTGATATTTGGTGTCAGCGGGTAGCACTTCATCGCGACGCGCGCCCTCTACCGCTGTTCCTACTTCGTATTTGGCGTAGGGGCAAAATAGAAATCTTCAAAAGTAATAGTGGTTACTTTCTTACCCTCTTTATCCAGATTTAGGGGCTGACCTTTAGGGAATCCGGTTTGCTTTGGTTAGCGGATTTCTCTTCTTGGTTTGGCGTTCCCTCGGTTGTTACCGTGGCACTGGGGTTTAGGGACAGCTGGGGCGCATAGGTTGCTACCGGGTCTTTGCCGTCTTGGTTTTCATGCCAGAACACGCATTTGGAGGTGGCGGGTACGAAGTTTGCGCCCTCTTGCCCGGACAACAAGCTCACGGTAGAGTCAGCAGCCAAATCCGCCGATCCTTGGTAAACCTTGGGGTCGCCGCCCGTCTCTTTTAGATATTTGTCGGTACACCGATAGTGAACCCCGGTATCCTACTTGCCCTTTATCGACCAATACCTGCCCGAACGACATATCCGTGTCGGTACTGTCCTTGCGCACCACCTGCGCAACTTTAACGTTCGCTGCCGGGCGATCAAACTTGTTTTCGATAGTGAACAGGGATTGCTTTTGTGATTCTTGAGCATCATTGACCAACTGAGGGTGCACAATAAATCCGAGGATTTGTTGATCACCGCTCTGCAGGTTCAGGTTAGAATCATCTTTCGCCTGCGAGTTTTTCCCTTTATTGTAGGCGAACAGGTCGGTTAATCCGTCTTTATCGGCAGTAACAGTTGGTTGGGTCGCATCTTTTGTAATGGTGGTGGTGACTTTAGCATCTAGTTGCGGGAATTTTGCTTCCGCTAATACGCAGCGATAATTCACCGGAATCAACTGATTAGCGACCGCGTCCTCCCAGGTTCCCGGGTTGGTTTCACTTTCTTTAAAGGTGAGTTCAACATTGATAATCGCGGCAGCACTGCCGGGGAGTTCTGCCCCTTCAGCTCCAATCAGAGGAGGCGGGGCGCAGTACAAACGGGCGCTAAAGGTTTTCCCGTGGGCGAGCGCAGCCCCGATACCACTATTATTCAAACTAGCTTTCACCTGGGTTTTTTGGAAAGTGTAGTTGTTCCAAGGAACCATAGTTCCCGCAAAGTTCTCGGGCAAGGTATCGGGAACTACCGGGTTGCGGGGCTTACCTTGCGAATCTTTGGGGTTGTCTTTTTCGTTGTTGAAGTAGGGATTAGCTTTGGCTTCTTTATCCCGCGGTAACAGCACTTGGGCTTTAACCGTAGTCCCTTCATCTGCGGGGCGACATTTATCTGAGGAGGCCTCGCAAGCAGTGGCAGGTTCACGGCTGCGGTAGCCATCAGTTATCTCCCAGTAGTGATCCCAAACGGTGTTTTCTACCTGTGCATTATCGGAGTTTTCGGTGAGAGTACAGACCGCTCCGGCCGGCAGGGCATCAACCACGTGCCATTCACCTTGCAAAAAGCGTCCCATAGTGGCTCTGCCACTGGGTTTAAGGTTTTGCAGCCGGGAAGCCAGGTCATCACCAAAGCTCGCCTGGGCATTGGTGTTTACATCAATGGTACGCGGAGCAGGAATGTTAATCGCTTTACCGTTCAGGGTGCAGGTCCAGTCCATTTGGAACTGTTTATCTCCGGAGATAATAGTTACCCCTTCACCGCCGACTTTCTTTTTGAGGTTGAAAGAGGCGAGCTGCATCCGGTAGTCACGTTTTAGGGTAATGCTTTGCCCGTCACCGGAAGTCCAATCGTATTGGTATCCGTTAGTGGCAGCCGTGCCGTTTGCGCCCTCCCATTCCGGTTTCTGTAACGTAGTTCCCGGAATCTTTAACGCGGCTTGGGTAGCACTAACAGAGCAGTTCCAGCCGTTAGGTA
>ENA-OQIF01000594-OQIF01000594.1-human-gut-metagenome-genome-assembly--contig:-NODE-594-length-12267-cov-2.550247_pt1 | contig 12267 bp, 15 predicted proteins | sample MGYA00242574_ERZ504738 | MGnify/ENA primary metagenome ERZ504738 (study PRJEB26092, sample SAMD00036437) | human gut metagenome | host: Homo sapiens | study: EMG produced TPA metagenomics assembly of...
ACGCATTCCCAGTAGGGATTTACCTCCTTGGATAAGAGCATCGCGGCGGGAAGTTAAATATCCCGCGAAAAATATCGCTAAACAAATTTTGGCTATTTCAGAAGGTTGAATAGAAAATCCGATATTTATCCAGATGCGAGCCCCATTGATAGTGCGCCCAATAATCGGGGCTAGGGGAAGTAGCAGTAACACGATGGCTAGCAACATCGAAAGATAGGTGTAGTTGCGCAATTTGCGGTAGTCGCGAACCACCGCCAGCGTAATAATCATCAACACTACGCCTAGCAGTGTGAATAGTGCCTGCTTGAAACCAATATAGAAGATGGAATCTGGACCGTATGCTAAATCAAGGCGGTAAATCATCACCAAACCGATGCCATTTAGCGCCAAAACCGCAGGGAGGAGCAGAGGATCGGCGTAGGGAGCGAGGAAACGAACTGCGAAGTGGGTTGCCAGCGCAAATGCCGCTAAAATACTCATATGCAGGATAAAGGAGGAGGGGAGAGCGCCGGTGCGATTAACGTTTATCGATAAATACCCTAAAAAACACAATGCTAAAGCCATGATGATTAGCAGCATCTCGGCCAGGCGACCGGTGGGATGTTTAATTCTTGACAACGCCGTTCCCTCCTTTCCTATGCATATATTCCTTGTTGGAAACAGTAATTGGTCGCAGCTAACTTAAATGGACATAGCTGGGGTTTCCGCTTGTCCAGCAGTTGTTGAGGAGCCAACGAGCGGTGCGGAAATGCTAGATATGCTCACTTGCGAAACCGTGACTGCTGATTCAGGTAGTGACGTACTGGAACGTTGCGACAAGCCATACCATAGCGCACAGGCAAACAGAGCAATCAGGACGATTATCCCCACAATCACTCCGATGGCTCTGCCCCAACGGAATTTAGGAGCCGAATTCTTATCGGTTAATGATTCTGTCGGCACCGCTGCTTGCGCTTGCTCCAAAACAGAATCCGCAGTTTCGTCCTCGGCGCTAGTTTTAGAGGACGAAATGCTGCTTCCGGAGGACGAAGCGGGGGAATCTAAATCAGTGGTAAGGGCATCGGGATTGCTGGATTCCGCGACCGGCATCGATTCATCGTGTTGGCAACGCACCTGTTGAAGCCGGTCAGTGGCGGCTGCCCCCACAACTTCTGGCTCATCTTGGTCGGGATTCTCGACAATTTCGGCGACTACGCAGGTAACGTTGTCAGGGCCGCCTGCTTTCAAGGCGAGTTCCACTAATGATTCACAGGCTTGTTTCGGGCTCTCGCTGCGGTAGAGAACCTTACCGATGGTTTTGACCGGAGACGAATCCGCATAAACCATCTGAGCATAGTAACCAGCGGTCGCCAACAGTGAACTCGGGATGAGATTCATCCAGGGTAACGTCCTCTTGAGAATCTCCCAATACTCTCAGCAGAACTGAGCGTTGCGGATGGTTTTCAGCCTGGTCAGGGGTGAGCTGACCGGTATCAACCAGATATTGAACAAAAGAATGATCGTTAGTCATTTGTCGCAGTTCCCCGCCGCGCAGCCGGTAGGCACGTGAATCCCCGATATGGGTCATGGTCAGGTCGTTTTCACTGCGGCGAATCGCTATACAGGTGGTTCCCAGTCCCGCGAGAGCTGGGTCTTGCGTAGAGCGTTCGCATAGCTCCTGATGAGCTTCGTTGATTGCATCCCGCAAGCTGTCGAGTGCCTGTTCGGGATTATCGGCTGGGCAGTCTAGACCACGTAAATGGTCTATAGCGATTGAGGAGGCTATGTCGCCACCGGCCGGACCACCCATTCCGTCTGCTAATACCAGCAGATTCGGGCCGGCATAGCCAGAATCCTGATTAGACTGGCGGATTTTGCCGATATTGGACAGGGCGGCATATTTGAATCCGAGGCTCATCTAGTTAACTCCATTGTTGTTTGTCCAATCCGCACCGTCATGCCGGGCTTAAATGGCTGGGCAACGGTGAGGCGTTTACTGTCGATATACGTTCCGTTGGTTGAATTGAGATCTTCAATAAACCATTGCCCGTCGTTGTGGTAAATGCGGGCGTGTCTGTTGGAAGCATAAGAATCTTGCAGGGGAACGGTGCAATCCGCAGAGCGCCCTAGCAAGATGGGTTGTCCATCCAATTTGAGACGATTTCCCGCTAAAGTTCCGCCGGTGAAAGCTAAGTAACGTGCTTTAGTGATACCTGTCTTTTTCCGGCTCTTCGATTCTTTGGCGTCCTTAGCGCGGGAGGGACGTACGCGAGAGGATGGGGTTTTCGTCCTAGCAGAAGCGGCCAGGGTAATATCGCGGCGCAGCACTAATACCATTCCGATTACCAGCAGCCACAATAGGGGCTACGAAACCGAATCGCAAAATAGTGTATAAAAAGTCCTACTGCCACAGTTACCACCTAGTATTCATCTACACTTGATGTCCAAAATAGCAGGTGGGTGCGACCGATAGTTATTTCGTTACCGTCTAGGAGAGTGGCTGCACTGATACGGTGACCTTCTACATAGGAGCCGTTAGTTGAACCCAAATCAGTGGCGATTACCCCCTGGGGAGTGATTCGCAGTTCCAGGTGACGGCGGGATACTCCCGGGTCATGTACCACAATGTCAGCTTCGGATCCTCTGCCAATCACCGTTACTGGTTCGGTTAGCAGCCACTGTTGCCCCTCGATATCAATAATTGGGTGGGAGGGGCTAGCGCTGGCAGTTGTGACCGGCGCGGCCGGGCCGCGCCGGATAGCATTATCGATTTGTAGTTCCCCTAACGGTTGGTCACCGGTAGAAAAAGCCACTTCTACCGGTCCGACAAACACGTAGCTCTGTTCGGTGGCATACATGGTTGCGTCTTGAGCTAACTCTTCCGCTAACACTTGGGAGTTAGCATCCGTTACTGATTGGAAGTCTTTTTGATTAAGTAGAACTTGATACTCGTTCGGTACTACTACCCGACCATCGTTCAAGGTGGCGCGAGAGTTGTCCATACTTTCACGGATTGCCGTCTTTATGTCTACGGCTTTAATCGAGCTGGCGAACATCTTCGAAAAGGGGGCGTTCACCCCCTGAGATACGGCTTTCTCGAAGCGGTCAACCACTCCCATATTTTCGTCCTCTCCTGTAAATAACAGTTCTATAGGTGGTGTTGCCGGGTGGTTTCACTGACAGAAAGAGTCGGTAAAATCATTTGTCGGTAGACACACCTAACTTCAAGGTTAATAGAAAAATGGTGAATAAGTATTATCGCAGGGCAAATAGATGAAAATGCGCAACTTTTCTTGTGAAACGTAACGCCTTTTGTCTGTGGGCTTGCTCCGGTCTTTAGTTTCGGGGTAGATTTCTATTCGTGGTTCAGCGTCCGGTGACGTTAAACCTAAGCGCAAGTGGCGGAATTGGTAGACGCGCACGGTTCAGGTCCGTGTGCCCTTTACCGGGCATGGGGGTTCAAGTCCCCCCTTGCGCACCGGATTTTAAGGCTCTGACCAGCGAGAATAAGATTAGAGAAAAACTCTAAAGCCTTTTGAAGCATATCCGAAGCATATCGGAATGAGTTTTATTGTTTTCTACGCCCGGTTATAGGGTGATTTTTTCGGCTGTAAACTCACGCGGCGGGGTCTCCCCTCCCCGCTTGTCATGCTGGCTACAACGCAAAGCAGACAAGGCGCGAAAAGAAAAAAGATCGCGGGGGGATAAATCGCTAAAATGCCGGTGCGCACAACACCAAGGGGCGGGGTGTGGTAGCCCGCGAGCCGCAAAATAAACGGGTCTAGGTAAGCAATAAGCGGGCGGGCGTGTGACGTTTTTAGCGGGTTTTTATACCGGTTCTAGTACCTGGGGGTAGCGGAAGGGGTTGTTAGTGGCTTTTAGCGCGCCTGGGATATGCGAGAGACGGGGGCGGGAAACGCTACCCCATCGTTAGGGCGTGGGGTGGCATTTTGCCACCTCATCACTTACCCCGCTAGGGGGGTGGCATTTTGCCACCACCTTTAAAACTTGGTTCTACGCACGCGCGCGATAGGGGGCGTATCTCTTTAGGGAGGGGAACAGCACCACCCGACCTAAGTTCCGTTAGCCCGGGTGGTAGTGATTTTAACGCCCTTATGCCATACCAAGTGGTACGGTCGCGATTATCTCGATTAAGCCGGAATGTCGGACGCGTTTTGCGTGCTTGACGTGCAAGGGCTTGCGGTGTTGAGTTGTTCGCGAGCGTCCCTTATTGGGGGCGTTGATTATTATTTTACCGCAACCGCGTTAGCGGCGCGGGGGGCTGTGGATAACTTGCGGTTAGGTTTCCTTCTTCTTGTGGGTTATTGCCGGGTACACCCGCTAAAGGGTTTGCGCCTCATGGGGTGGCCTCTTTTTTCGTTGTATGTTCAACCCGGGGCGGGGTTAAAACTCTTCCATTTCCGCGATCACTTGGCTTAGCGGCGTGTCTGGAAGTAGCGAGCGAGCCTGTTTAAAGCCGCAATAATGATCCAAGCGTTCTTGCGCTTTGATTATCGCGGTAGCAAGTTGCGCGGTTGGTTGTTCCGCGTAGGACTTTTCTAACCCGGCGATTACTTTTCTCATTCGCTCGCGAGCCTCCGCCGCGTGCTGGTCATAATCCAGTTCTTCGGTTTCGTCGTTCATTATCTATATCCTTTCTAAAAATATCGCTCGCGAACACCCGCGAGTGATAACTAGCAGTGAAAGCCCTAAAGCGCCTTCTCTTTTCCTAATTGCCTATTCCTACTAATCACTTAGTAAGCGCTTAGTAATCGCTTACGCTTTGCCCCGTTCACAAGGTGTTAGCGCCTTCTTAAATCACTTACTAATCACTTACTAATCGCTTACTAATCACTTAGTAAGCGCTTACGGTTTGCGCTGGTCAGATTTCATGGTTTCCGCGCCGTTGCCGCTGTCTATATTGAGCTTGAGCGCGGGCGTTAGTTTGCCGCCTTTGCTCTCTTTCGGCGTAAAGGCTTTGCCCTGTCCAGTCCAGCCGGTAGCCTTCCTCGTTATCCAACGGTTCTAGATAGCCTTCTTGATCTAGTTCGCTAACCGCGTCTTGTCCGAAACGTTTAACCAAGTAGCCGCTAGGCTCAAGCCATTCTTTAGGAACGTAGCCGTCTAGATCGTTTTCATAACACATTGCTCTAAGAAAGTTCCGCAACATATAGGCGGGCGGGGTCAAAAGACCAGACGCGCCGCGCAATAGCTCGCCGGTATTATCTCGCACATCTAACCGCGAGTAAGCCTCGGACTTTTGATAAATGAGCGGTTCAAACCCTTCCGGGGCGATAATCTGGTTCTTGCGTCTCCGTCTTTGGTTAGGCTGCATTGTTGTTTCCCCCAATCCGGCGGCGGGCTGAATGAATCGTGTTATCTGTTTCCCACGCGGTTAAGCCAGTAGCTAACGCGGCCTGTCGCAGTCCTTGCCAGTCCGTAGCCGCGCCCGCTAGATCGTTTTGCTGCATACGACACGACGCCCAAAATAGGGCATTATTCCGCGTTCCCTGCTTTGCTTGCGCAACGGTTGCCAGCAGACCGCTAACCATGTCCGCGCCCTCTACCGGGTTAAAGCCCGCGCGGATAACTCGCTTGCCGGGTAGGGGTTGCGGGCAGGGTGGCCGCTCTATGAGTTTCCCCAGCGCTTGCGGGTACGGCGGCGGGGTGAAAAACTCGTTACCCTTCCACTGGTACGGCTTGCCGCTTTCAGGGTGAGGCGATGGCGGCGCGATACAGTAACCGCCATGCGTTTTAACGTCCACGCCTGGCAAGGCTGTTCCGTCATCGCAAATAACCTGGCCAAATAGCGGGGTAAATCCTTCCAGGCGCGCCGGGCGTTGATAATACAGGTGACAACCGCCGTCCCCGCGCCCGCTAACCACCATGGGGCAACGGGGAAGTGCTTCACCACCGATAGCGGCCTCTAGCGCCTCGAGTGTGCCACCGTTACGCGGGTCAATGTCAATAACCACTAGGTGGCGCGGTACGGCTAACCCAATCAGCGCGGCCGGCCATTTCTTCCACCATTGCCGGATTAACTCCGGGTTTCCGCTGGCGGATTTCGCGCCGTGCGTTAGTTTTAGCGCCCGCGAGTAATAAGGCGCTTTAGCGTGTTTGCCGTCTTGGTCTTGTTCTAGGCATGGCAACACTTGCCAGCCGCAAGCGGCATAACGTAGGGCGGCTGATACAATCGAACTGCGGTTACTTATTAGCTTATTTTCCCCCGGTTGTTTCCTATATGGCCGGGGGGGTTCGTTTAGCCTCATGGGTTACGCCGCCCCCTTACCTTTAACGGGGTTAATATTCGGCTGCAAACCACTCGATTAGCGCGGCGGTTTCAATACGGACAACGCGGCCACGTCTCACAGCCGGTAAACCGTCACGGTAAACCCAATGACGCGCCGTGTTAGTAGCAACGCCCGCAAATCGCGCGGCCTCCTTAATCGACAGGTAGCGCGGTAACTGTTCCTCTTGGTGGTTATATTCTGTTCGCATAGCTTTCCCTTTTCTGGTTAGCTGTGCATTTCCCGCCGGGGTATGAAAAAGGCGGTCAATGCACGATTAAGTACACTGACCACCTGCAAGTAAATTTTAATCTCGGTCTGAGCCTCTCAGAAAGACATGATGTTAAACAGTCATGCCAATTCTTGCCGCGATGGTGAACGGGCGTTCTCTCTAAGATCGCGATAATAACCGGTCTTAGCAAGTCCAGTATATACCAGAAAGAACGCTAATGCGTTCCGTGCTGTTCTTTTAACTTGTTTGTCATTGCGTCAGATAGTATTTCCAACCTTTCAGCGGATATGTAACGGCTTTTACCAATCTGGCTATCTAACCATTCGGCAACATCGTTAAACAACATAAAAAAATAAGTGGTGTCGCACACTGGGCACGTCAAAATAACTTTACCGGGTAGGTAGTTCATCACTAGATCGGAATTGCGTTGATGTTCTGCATGCCAAAGGGCTTTATAAGTTTTATCAATAACATCATTACTAAACTTAGCTTTATTTTTTCTTGTTCTTCGTGGATGCGTTTCAGCTGTCTAAGGGGGCGGGTGCTCTTTGTTCCAACCGTTTTAAGTTTCCAGTATGAGCGAACTTTTAGCGAGCAACTGATAACGCCATCTATGCTAAAAGGGATATTGTCAGGCTTTCCAGACCTGACCGGTTCAATATATGCAAGCGGGTTCTTACCCGCCTTTTTGGTTTCGGTGTGCTTCATCGCGCCGGCCACACCAGACTTTAAGCACTCGCGGCTTCTCGTTTTCGCTCATGCGCTTAGCCCTTTCTGGGTTGGTAACTTTAGCACGTTATCGCGCTCGCTCGCGGACGTGAAGGCGTCCCCTAAACCGTTTAGCGCTTTCGCGGTCTGCTCTTGGAAAGCGTGAGTATAACGCCTGGTTATTGAGCTTTCAGCGTGACCTAGAATAGCTTGAACAGTAACCGCCAGTATCCCTGATTGTGCCAACAGACTAGCGGCGCTGTGCCTAAGATCGTGGCTAGTGCGTTCTGCTATCCCTAGCCGTTTACATGCCCGGCGCATGGCTTGACCAACGCCGGTTACATCGCGGGGGCGTTCTGGATTACGCGGGGAGGGAAACAATAAACTATCTTTACCAAACGCCGCGTAAGCCTCTAAGTGTCGTTTTATTTCGATTTCCAGGGCGGGCGCTACTGGTAATACCCGGTTAGATGTTGCAGTTTTCGGGGCGGCATCCGCGTCTAGGTTCTTACCTACGCCGGTTGTTGCCTTGTCTACGGTTAATAACTGTTTATCCCAATCAAAAGAAGAACGGGTTAACCCTCTAAGTTCGCCAGCGCGCAAGCCCAATAATCCGCCTAACAGTACCCACAAACGCAAGCATGGCGGGGTTATCTCGTCCGCGAGCGCTATTAGCTCGCTCATGGTTAGCGGGGCGGGGTCGTGTCGCTGTGACTTGGTGGCATGGATTTTCTTACCGGATTTCCTTAACCGGTAGATCGGGCGCTCTGCTGGGTTCTTTTCGAGTACCTCAAAATCTTTAACTGCCTCGTTCAACATGGCGTTAAACAGCTCTAGCGGGCGTTTATAGCCCGGGCGGGTCAGGTCGAAACTATTAAGCCAGGCGGTCACTTGTTGCGGGGTGATCGCTTTAATCGGTTTATCCCCCCAATAGGGTTTAATCCAATGGTTGTAGTTGCTTAGCTCTTTCCTAAACGTTTCGGTTGCGTGCCTATCTTTGCGAGCCGCAAGCGATAGTTCCGCGACTTCTCCAAATGTTAGCGCGTCTGCTTTCGCTTGCCTCGCGTTGGCTTCTCGTTCCGCCGCTAATTGCTCGGGGCTCTTCCATGTTCCGGCTTTTTATAGCGATATCTACCTGGCTTAGCGCGTGTGCTGCTTCTTGCTTGGTTTGAAACGTTCCAAGGCTTACCCGCTTATTTCCCCCTGTTAGTTCAGGATGAATATATGAGGCTTGCCAGCGTCCAGATTTTTGTTTTCGGATCGCGCCAAACATGCTTTTTTTTGCGTCCGCCTTTACGCATCCCGCCGGGCTTGTTCGTGGCTGTTTCCTCTTTTGGATTTTGAAGCATATCCGAAGCATATCAGAATGAACTTGTTTGAGTTTTATTAAAATCATTTGAGTGTCTGCAAACCTTTACCACCCTGTGTTTATACTGGTAAAAGGGATATAAATACAGCTAGACACCAAAAGATTAAAAATGCTGGTGATAGACTTCCGGGGCTTTCAAGTCCCCCCTTGCGCACCAGGTCTTAAGCTTTGACCAGGGTGAATAGGGTGGTATCTAGGCTAAGAACCCTCCCTTTGGTTCTAAGGTTTCTCCCCGCAATCAGTCTTCTGCGCTAACTCGTCCTAATCATCCACAAAGGCACAGGTGTGGGTGCCGGAAGCGGTAAGTTTGCCGTCCTCGGAAAAAATCTTTAAAAAATAAGTTGCTAGGGTGCGCCCGCTTTGAGCTAAGGTCGCAACGCAAAACACCCTACCCGCAAGCGCCGGACGGTGGTGAGTAACAAAAATATTGGAACCAACCGCGTGCTTTCCGGCAGGTGCTACATAGTTCGCGGCTAAAGAGCCGGTAGTTTCCCCGAGTACCGCGTTCGCTCCGCCATGCAGTACCCCCAAAGTCTGACGGTTTCCCTCTACCGGCATCGAACAAATCATTACCTGCCCACCCAGGTGGTGAAAGCTTATCCCCATTGATTCGATAAGTTGAGCTTTAGCAGAGGGACATCTAGCTGAAACATCAGGTAGGGAAAGAAAGAACTGAGAAGTTTGGGTGGGGTTATTGAAATCCGGTAGCACAATCGGGGTGTCTACTTCATCGCGGTAAACCAATTTTTTATGCATAATCCTCATTCTATTGTTTGTGCTGAGACAAGATTAACTATTACCCCTGGTCTGTTGCCTGTGCTTTTGCGGTGATTTTATCTCCGCGCCTTGCGGGAATACACTGGTATCCTGACCGTACATACGCAGATTGATAGTTTTCAAAGCGGCATCTGCCGGGCAATAACCTAAAGTCAGGTGCAGTCCAGAAAATATGCAATCTCTACAGGTAACAGAGGCAAAAATGTCTACTAACGATCAGATTTCCCCAAATCAAGAACACTCCAATTCTGCTGAGCTAAGCAATAAGAGTTCCAAAACCACGAAAACAAGTCGAGCCGGAGCTACTAAAGCCTCCCTATGGAAACTACAATGGTGATGGACGTACGATTGCGCCGGGGCGAAGTGGTGATGCCCAATGAGCGGCTAAGCTGGTCGCGTACTACCGGTATCGGTATGCAACATATCGTTGCCATGTTCGGCGCTACTTTCTAGTGCCACTATTAACCGGATTTGACCCCTCAACCACTTTGTTCTTCACTGGTTGTGGCACGCTGTTATTCATACTTATCACCGCTGGTCCGCCTCCCCTCATATTTGGGGTCTTCTTTCGCGTTAATCGCTCCCATCGGGGCTGTCACCATGTATGACCCGCAAAGCGGGAATTCCTCTAGACGGAGCAAAGCAGTCTCTGGCTCAAGGTCGGAGTTATCTTCGGTTGGTATTCTATTAGCCCTGGTTGGCTTGATTGTGCATTTTGCGGGGTCAGGATGGATAAGACAAACTGATGCCTCCGATTGTTACTGGCGCGATTGTTTCCTTGATTGGTTTCAACCTCGCCCCCAGTGCCTGGAATAACGTTAAACAGGCTCCCATTACCGCCACGGTCACTATTGTGACTATCTTGCTGGTAACCGTACTTTTCAAAGGAATTATTGGGCGCTTGTCTATCCTGATTGGAGTGCTGGTCGGATACGGTTGCGCAATTGTTCGCGAAGAGGTCGATTTTGCAGCTATCGGAGCGGCAAAAGTAGTGGGATTACCGGCTTTCCATGCTCCAGCTTTTGAACCAAAGTATTTGGGACTATTCCTGCCGGTAGTTTTAGTGCTGATTGCAGAAAACATTGGTCACGTTAAATCGGTATCCGCGATGACCGGACAGAATCTTGATGATTTAACCGGTAGGGCGCTACTCGCAGATGGGGTTGCTACCGTACTGGCTGGCTGTGGTGGAGGTTCAGGAACCACCACCTATGCCGAGAATATCGGAGTTATGGCTGCAACCCGGGTCTATGCAACGGTTGCCTATATTATTGCTGCCTGCGGCGCGTTGGCCTTATCTTTACTGCCAAAGTTCGGGGCTGCTATTGCCACCATTCCCGCCGGGGTGTTAGGCGGGGCTGCCACGGTACTTTACGGAATGATTGGGATGCTGGGGGTTCGTATCTGGGTACAAAACAAGGTGGATTTTGCTGACCCGGTGAACCTAAATACTGCGGCAGTCGCAATGGTTTTAGCAATCGCTAACTACACTTTGGTAGCTGGTGGAGCCACGTTTGAAGGAATCGCTTTAGGCTCGTTCGGGGCAATCATCATTTACCATGTGATGCGGGCAATCTCGAAAGTGCGGGGTACTTTCCTAGAACAGGCTTCTCCGGCATCTGCTCCCGCCGGAACTGACTTAAAGTCACGTTCCTATGAAAAGCGGGTAGCGTCCTCGGTAGAAGATTAACAGAATTAAGATAACCCTCCCCTGTCGGAAAGGACAGGGGAGGGTTATCTTTTAGCTTTGACCTTGACTTTGATTAGGCGATTTGCACGAGTTTGCAGCCGTCAATCTTTTCAAGGTCTTTGCTAGCAATCTCTTTGAACTTTTCGAGACTAACCATATCTGAATACTGAGAGCCGATAGTTACAGTTACATCGGGAGTGGGGCGCGGATCCATAATGATTTCCGCATCTTCAAAGGCACGCGCCAAAGTGTATGCCACATTAACACCGGTAGGGCCAGTAACGATGCGGATATTGCCCTCATAAGAACCGGAACTGATATTTCCGGTATCTTTCACGGTGATGCCACGAGCCTTTAGTTCTTTAGAGATTTTGCTAGCCAAACCGGAAACATCAGTGCCATTAACAACATGGATTTCCATCTTGTCCAAAGGGAATGCTTTTTCTGAGGTAGGGCAGGGTGTGTCTCCCGCCTGCGCGTATTGAGGAGCCTGTTTGAAATCATCAAAGAAAGGGAACGGGACAATTCCAAATCCCACCAGGATAGAAATCACCAACAGAACTGTCATTACCGAACCGATAACCGTAAAACCATGGTTTCTCGTTGCTGACGGCGACGAACATAGCGCTGATAAGGAGTTAAGTTATCCGGCGGGTTAGAGCTTTCCGGCTCTGCTTGCAGTTTTGACTGTTTAGCATCTGGGGTACTGCTGGGGCTTACCTGCGTTTGATTCATGCTTGCTACTTTACCTCTCCTAGGGGTAGCTGCGGTTAGGTGGGTACTGTCTGGGCGCTAAAACTAGTAAGGTTAAGCCAGAAAACCCACTGAACTAGAGGATTACATGGCGAAGAAACTCTCACTTTCTGGTCCCGCAGGGATAGTAGCGATTGTTACCTCTGTGATGCTTACTTTGGTTTCGGTTCTACTGGCGGCGGGTTTTACGGTTCTAGTTGGTTATACCCTGGCACAGGCGTTTTCAGGCAAGAGCATATCGGGGCAGCTAGGGGGACTATTTTTCCTTGCCATCGGGATGGGAGGATGCGAGAGTCTGCGAGTAGCGATTGAGCAGCGCTGCCAGCTTAGTGAACAGGAAGCGCTACAGTCCCGGCTGTTGTGGCATATTTTCCGCATCGGACCGGGAATTCTTGCCCAACGCCGGGTAGGTTCCCTAATCGACATGATGACTGCGGGGACGGAAAAAATTGAGCGCTACCGGCAAGGCTTT
>ENA-OQIF01000595-OQIF01000595.1-human-gut-metagenome-genome-assembly--contig:-NODE-595-length-12256-cov-2.704510_pt1 | contig 12256 bp, 13 predicted proteins | sample MGYA00242574_ERZ504738 | MGnify/ENA primary metagenome ERZ504738 (study PRJEB26092, sample SAMD00036437) | human gut metagenome | host: Homo sapiens | study: EMG produced TPA metagenomics assembly of...
ATTGTGAGAGCAGCAACGCTGCGGAACAATCCGTAAATTATAATTTGAAAGGTCGGCCACCTTGTGGTATGATAGAACGTAGACTAAGGGAACTGTTGTTGGGCAGTTCCCGAAAAAAGGAGTTTATTATGATAGGATACGTGAAAGGCATACTGGAGGAAGCGGACGACCAGTGTATTATTGTAGATAATCACGGAATCGGCTATCGAATCTTCGTACCCGGTCCGTTTTTTTCTGGCGCGATTCCCATTGGTCAGGAGTAAAAATATATACATATCTGAATGTAAAAGAAGATGCCATGCAGTTATACGGCTTTGCGACAAGAGACGATCTGAGAGTGTTTAAATTACTGTTAGGTGTCAACGGTATCGGACCGAAGGCAGGACTGGGGATCCTCTCAGCACTGTCGGCGGATGATCTGCGATTTGCGGTTCTGGCAGATGATGCGGCGGCAATTGCCAAGGCACCCGGTATCGGTAAAAAGACTGCACAGAAACTGATCCTGGAACTGAAAGATAAACTGGATCTGGAAGATGCTTTTGAACAGAAACTGGCAAATCAGTCAGCAGCAGGAATACCTGAGACGGAAGGAGACAACCAGCTTCAGGAAGCAGTACAGGCACTGGTAGCACTTGGCTACCCGAACACGGATGCGCTCCGCGCAGTGAAGAAAGTGGAAGGTGCGGAGACGATGGATGTAGAAACCCTGCTAAAAGCCGCACTGAAGAAGATGATATAATGAGCGCAAGAGAGCCAGAGGGAGCTTGCTCACTCTTGGCGAACGGCGAATGGCGATCATGATAGCTGCGAAAGCAGCGTCAAGCACCGCAGGTGCGAATCATGATATAATGAGCGCAAGAGAGCCAGAGGGAGTCTGTTCACTCTTGGCGAACGGCGAAGAACAAGTAAGCTATAGTGAGTAGAGATATGTATATGGAGAAAAATAAGTATGGAAAGACGTGTTATCACAACCGACATGATGGAAGAAGACATCCGTATCGAGGGAAGCCTTCGTCCCCAGTGTCTGGATGATTATATTGGTCAGGAAAAAGCAAAGAAAAATCTGAAAATATATATAGAAGCTGCAAAACAGCGAAACGATGCACTGGATCATGTATTGTTTTACGGACCACCCGGGCTTGGAAAAACCACACTGGCGGGGATTATTGCCAATGAAATGGGAGTTCACATGAAAGTGACTTCCGGTCCGGCTATCGAAAAACCGGGAGAGATGGCAGCTATCTTAAATAATCTGCAGGAGGGAGATGTCCTTTTTGTGGATGAGATTCACCGTCTGAATCGTCAGGTGGAAGAGGTTCTTTATCCGGCGATGGAAGACTATGCCATTGATATCATGATCGGGAAAGGTGCCACTGCCCGTTCGATTCGTCTTGATCTGCCACATTTTACTCTGGTGGGAGCAACAACAAGGGCAGGACTTCTGACGGCTCCGTTAAGAGACCGTTTTGGTGTGATCCACCATCTGGAGTTCTATACGGAGGAAGAACTGCAGACGATTATTCAGCATTCTGCGAAAGTGCTTGGAGTGGAGATCGATGCGGATGGAGCCAGAGAGATGGCAAAACGTTCGAGAGGAACTCCCCGTCTGGCAAACCGTCTGTTAAAGCGTGTGAGAGACTTTGCTCAGGTAAAATATGATGGAAAGATCACGAAAGAAGTGGCTGATTTTGCACTGGAACTTTTGGAAGTGGATCGGTATGGCCTGGATCAGACAGACCGGAAGATTCTGGAGATGATCATTCACAAATTTAACGGGGGTCCGGTAGGACTGGATACTCTGGCAGCAGCTATCGGAGAAGATGCGGGAACCATCGAAGATGTGTATGAACCGTACCTGATCCAGTACGGATTTTTAAATCGAACACCAAGAGGACGTGTGGCAACTGAGCTGGCATATCATCATTTGGGAATCTAAGGGGTTGTTTTTTGGAGGATTTTGTTTATAATAGAAGAGAGTCATACTGGCGGAACATATTGATAATGTGTAAAGCGGGGTATGAATCACTAACAGTAACCTTCGGAGAAATCACAGAAAATAACTGTAAAAGTACGAGGTATTACTGTCTGCAAAAACGTAGTTTGTTTATGCAGAGCATACATAAAATGGAGGAAATGCCGTAATGCCAGCAAAAAATACAATTAAGGTATTAATCGGAGGAAAGATCATCACATTAAGTGGATATGAGAGCGAAGAATATCTGCAGAGTGTGGCTTCTTATATGAATCATAAACTTGCCCAGCTTTCCGAACTGCCGGGATATAACCGACAGCCGGTGGAAACAAAAAACACACTGCTCAGCCTGAACATTGCAGATGATTACTTCAAGGCAAAACATCAGGCGGAAGTTTTTGAAGAAGATTCCCAGCTGAAAGATAAGGAAATGTACGATCTGAAACACGATCTGATCGAAGCCCAGATCGAGGTTGAGAATCTGAAGAAGGAAAAAGAAGAACTGGAACAGCAGGTGAAGAAGCTGAAACAGGATATGGAGAATCTGCTGAAATAGAAAAGAAGACTGTCGCAGTATCTGCGATAGCCTTTTTTGTAAGGAGGAGTATATGAAGGTAGAATTACTGGCACCCGCCGGTTCTTATGAGGCTCTGGAGGCTGCATTTGAAGCCGGGGCGGATGCTGTCTATCTGGGCGGTCAGAAATTTGGAGCCCGTGCCTATGCCGACAATCTGGATCAGGAACAGCTGATCCGGGCGATCGATCTGGCACATCTGAAGGGGAAAACAGTTGTATCTGACCATCAATACACTGTTGAAAAACCGTGAACTGGAAACGGAACTGTACGAATATCTGGCTCCGCTTTACGAGGCGGGACTGGATGCGGTTATTGTACAGGATCCGGGTGTGATGGACTTTGTCAAAACATATTTTCCGGGGCTGCACATTCATGCCAGTACGCAGATGACGATCACCGGTGTGGAGAGCGCAAAGCTTTTACAGAAAGCCGGGGGCAACCCGTGTGGTGACTGCGAGGGAGCTGTCACTGGAAGAATTAAAAAAATTTATGATGCCACGCATATGGAAATCGAGAGTTTCGTTCACGGAGCCCTCTGTTATTGTTATTCCGGTCAGTGCCTGATGAGCAGCATGATCGGAGGAAGAAGCGGAAACAGGGGAAGATGTGCACAGCCTTGCCGTCTGCCTTATCAGGTTTATCGGGACGGAAAACGCCTGAATAATGACCGGACCGGGTATGCGTTGAGTCCGAAAGATATGTGTACGGTAGATATCCTGCCGGAGATCATTGAAGCAGGCGTATATTCCCTGAAAATTGAAGGGAGAATGAAAAACCGGAATACACTGCCGGTGTGGTGTCTGTTTACCGGAAATATCTGGACAAGTATCTTTCCGGGGAAAAAAGGCCGATCGTCACCAAAGAGGACAAACAGATGCTGTGGGATATTTATAACCGGGATGGTTTTCACCAGAGCTATTACAAGCAGCGAAACGGACGGTCCATGATGGCACTTGAAAATGAAAAAAGTGCCGGTATCATTCGAAATGAAGAATTATTTACCAGAATACGGAAAGAATATATAGACAAAAAGACGCCGGTTCTGATACGGGGAACCATGAGCCTGTATAATGGATGTCCTGCGATTCTGGAAGTACAGGCAGGTGACTGCAGAGTGACAGTAGAAGGGGAAACTGTGCAGACAGCCATGAATTGTCCGCTGGGGGAAGAAAGGATCCGCAGACAGATGGAAAAAACCGGAGGATCCGGCTTTATGTTTGAAAAACTGGATATTTTTATGGGAGATGATATTTTTCTTCCGATGCAGCAGCTGAATCATCTGAGACGACAGGGGCTGGAAGCCCTGGAAGAAGAGATGCTTCGTCCGTGGAAACAGCGAAAAGCAAAAGAACGAGATCTCAAAGATATACCGGAGACAGAAAAACAGACAACCAAGGAGTTTCTCACAGCTGCTGTGGAGACAGAAGAACAGCTTGCAGCAGTGGAAAAGACAGATGGAGTTAAGAGAATCTATGCGAACTGTGGAATCTTTCCGGTGTCTGGTTTTGTTCAGAATGTGGAAAGATGGATTCACAGATTGGAAGAAGAGGGGAAAGAACTGTTTCTTACATTGCCGCGAATCGTTCGAGACCGGGAACTTGAATGGAAGAAAGAGACTTTTCAAGAACTGGTTCAGAAAGGTCTTGGAGGCTTTCTGGTGCGGAATATGGAAAGCTATGGAATCCTGGATGCGATGGGACTTACCTCCCGGATCGTTCTGGATGCGAATATTTATACAATGAACAAACCGGGCAGAAGCGTTCTGGATGAAAAGGGAATTCTCGGAGATACGGTTCCGCTGGAACTGAATGCAAAAGAACTGGCACACAGAAACAATAAAAACAGTGAACTGACCGTATACGGTTATACACCGATGATGGTTTCCGTGCAGTGTGTACAAAAAACGATGGATCACTGTAATCATGCCTGTGTACAGTATGTTTTGAAAGACAGATATCAGAAAGAATTCCGCGGTGTATGCAGCTGTGAGTTCTGTTATAATACAATCTACAATACGTTGCCAACTTCTTTGCTGAAAGAAAAGGAAAAAGCAGAAAAACTAGGGTGTAAAGGCATATCGTCTTTCATTTACGACAGAAACACAGCAGGAGACAGAAAAGATTGTCCGGGCATTTGTGGACGTATATCTAAGAGGACAGAAGCCGGATGGGCAGATGCAGACAGAAGAGACAACCAAAGGACATTTCCAGCGAGGTGTGGAATAGACAGAAAGTGGAGGAGATGCAGTGGAAAATGTAATCACAGAAGTATCCAAATATCTCATCATTCTTCTGATGATGATCTATACATTTTCCTGTTTTACCGTATTTCGGAAACGGGATATTGAAGATCAGAAAAATGTGCTGCGCAGACAGATCGTACTGATGCTGTTTATGAACCTGGTAGCATATACAGTGCTGTTTTTGCAGAACAACGATATGAAGATGCTGATGATGTACGGAGCAGTGTTTTTGTTTATTGTCGTGGTACAGATTCTGTATCGGGTGATTTACAGAAAAGGAAATATGCTGATTGTCAATAATATGTGTATGCTTTTGAGTATCGGGTTTCTGATCTTAAGCAGACTGAGTTTTGGTAAGGCAGTCAAGCAGTTTGAAATCGTGGTTATCGGTATGGTACTTTCGTTTATTGTACCGGTGATCGTAAGAAAGGTAAAAATCTTAAAGGATCTGACCTGGCTGTATGGAATCGTGGGACTTGCTCTTTTGATGGTGGTACTTGCCATGGCGGCGATCTCCGGAGGAGCCAAGCTATCCATTGAGATTGGCGGTGTTACCTTCCAGTTTTCGGAACTGGTAAAGATCACCTTTGTATTTTTCGTGGCAGGTATGTTGAGAGAAGATACCGACTTTAAGAGGGTTGTGATCACAACTGTGGTGGCAGCGGCTCACGTGCTGATTCTGGTTGTGTCAAAAGACCTGGGAAGTGCGGTCGTTTTCTTTGTGGCATATATTGTCATGTTGTATGTGGCAACAAAGAAAGCATGGTATGCGCTGGCGGGTCTTGCCGGCGGCACTCTGGCAGCGGTTGTGGCGTATTTTCTGTTTAATCATGTACGGCAGCGCGTGATCGTATGGCAGGATCCCATTGCGGTATATGATAAAGTCGGAGGGGGATATCAGGTTGCACAGGGACTGTTCGGTATCAGTGCCGGCGGATGGTTCGGTATGGGACTTGGAAAGGGAATGCCGAATATCATCCCTGTAGTGGACAAGGATTTTATATTTGCAGCGATCTGCGAGGAACTGGGAGCGATCTTTGCAATCTGCATGCTTCTGGTCTGCATGAGCTGCTATCTGATGATTGTCAATGTTTCCATGAAGATGAGCAAACCATTTTATAAGCTGATCGCGATGGGACTGGGCGCAGAGTATGCGTTTCAGGTATTTCTGACAGTCGGCGGAACCAGTAAATTTATTCCTATGACAGGAATTACCCTTCCACTGGTAAGCTATGGCGGAAGTTCGGTAATCTGTACGATTCTGATGTTTGCCATCATCCAGGGACTGTATATTCTCAGAGAAGACGAAGGTGAAGAACTTGAAAGAAAGAGAAAAGAAAACGTAAAAAATCAAAGAAACCACCAAAACAGAACCCGCCTGGAGGAAATGGACTATCAGGAGGAACTGGATATCGAGAGAAAACCCTCGAAGAAAAAATCCAGGAACAAACAGAAAAAAGCCTCAACTGGTAAAGAATATACGATCATTGCCTATTGCTTTGTGGGGATTTTTCTGGCGCTGATCGGCTATCTGGTTTATTTTAACGTGGAACTGAGAGATGAATATGCGAACAGCCCATATAACAGCAAACGGCAGGGGACGTACCAGGAGCGGGTAACAAAAGGAAAAATCCTGGCTTCCGATGGAACTATTCTGGCAAGTACGGAAACAGATGCGGATGGAAATGAATTTCGGATGTATCCGTATGAAAATGTATTTGCTCATGTTGTGGGATACTCGGATAAGGGTACCAGCGGTCTGGAACAGGTGATGAACTCCCAGTTACTGACCTCTCATGCCAATGTAGCAGAACAGGTGCAGAAAGAATTTCAGAATGAGAAAAATGTCGGGGACAATGTCTCCACAACACTGGATACAAAATTACAACAGACAGCATATGATGCGCTGGGCGATCGAAAAGGTGCAGTTGTGGTAATGGAGCCGGATACCGGTAAGATTCTTGCCATGGTTAGTAAACCGGACTTTAATCCGAACACGATCTCAGATGACTGGGATCAGATCAATGCAGATGCAAACAGTTCGATTCTCGTAAACAGAGCAACACAGGGGCAGTATCCACCGGGGTCAACCTTTAAAATTATCACAGCACTGGCGTACTGGAGACAGAACAATACGTTTGATAATTTTTCTTTTGACTGTGTCGGTGAAGTGGAAAATGGCGGATATACGATCCACTGCTATCACAACAGTGCACATGGCCAGGAAGATTTTGCAAGTGCGTTTGCACATTCCTGTAATTCGGCATTTGCACAGATTGGCGTGGATCTGAATCGAAGTGAGTATGTAGAGACAGTGAAAGGGCTGTTATTTAATACACAGCTTCCAATCGATCTTCCATATCGTAAGTGTAACTTTGATCTGGAGGCAAACAGTGCAGATGCGTTGACGATGCAGACTGCGATCGGACAGGGGGATACCCTGGTTTCTCCGATGTATATGGCGATGCTGACAAGCGCGGTGGCAAATGGCGGCAATCTGATGACACCATATCTGGTAGAAAAGATTGAAAGCTATACCGGAACAACAGTAAAATCCTATACACCAAAGATTTATAAAAAACTGATGACCACACAGGAAGCCTCCAAGCTGACAGAACTGATGACTGGTGTTGTGGAGAGTGGAACCGGATCAGCACTTTCCGGAAGAGGCTATACGGCTGCAGGAAAGACAGGAACAGCAGAACATGGAGATGTAAGCAACACCACACCGCATGCATGGTTTGTTGGATTTTCTAATGTGGAAGACCCGGATATTGTAGTCAGTGTTATCGCTGAGGAATCCGGTTCCGGAAGCGAAGTGGCAGTGCCGATCGCACAGAAAATCTTTGATGCGTATTACAATAACTAAAAGGTTGCAGAGTTTTCAGAAAAGAGGTATACTTTAGGCAGTGAGAATGTTGCTGAAGATGGAAAACAGCAGCAAAAAGATACACAACGCATTACAGGAGGATTTGCAAATGGTCGAGGCAACGAGCTGTGGCGGAGTGGTAATATATCGGGGAAAAATCCTGACTTTATACAAAAGCTATAAAAACAGGTATGAAGGATGGGTTCTGCCAAAGGGAACTGTGGAAGAAGGAGAGGAATATCATGAGACGGCTCTCCGTGAGGTAAAAGAAGAAGCAGGAGTACAGGCTTCCATTATCAAATATGTGGGAAAAAGTCAGTACAGCTTCAATATTCAGAATGATGTGGTGGAAAAAGATGTACACTGGTTTTTGATGTCAGCGAACAGCTATCACAGCAGACCACAACGGGAAGAGTATTTTGTGGATTCCGGATATTACAAATTTCACGAGGCTTACCATCTGCTGAAATTTTCCAATGAACGTCAGATTCTGGAGATGGCGTACAACGAGTATTTGGATTTGCGAAAATCTAATCTCTGGGGAAATCGCAAGTATTTTTAAAATAAATGTAACTGTTCAGTACCTTCACAGTTACGAGCAAAAATGCATTTAAAATCACCTTCGGTGATGGCATTTTTGCTTGTATGTCTCGGGATTTTGGCATATTCATGCCAAAACACCTCGCGGTACAGTGGCTACTGAATAGTTACAAATAAATACATGTTGAAAAATGGGGAGGGATGAAAGATCTCTCCCTTTTCCGCATAAGAAAGGGGTGTTTTTGAAAACAGGATGCTGAACTGGTCGAAGAACTTATACTATGGAGAGCAGGCAAAGAAAAAAGCAACCAGGATCCGCTGGCGTGTGGAACATCGAAGACCCCAGTATGAGGTGTACCTGATCACTCTGGCACAGAATCCGGAGAATCAGCTGGAAATTATAGGAGCCAACCAAATGTTGCAGAAAACCGTGTATCGAAGATGTCCGGAGATTATTGGAATTGCATGCGGCTATGGAGAAGCACTGGAACTGGTCCGGCAGCTTGCCGAGGCTACATATAAAATGCAGAAAAACGGAGACATCCGCCGTTATCTCGGCAGACAACAGGAGGATGAATCATGCATGTAATACTGACAATTTTAAAAATTCTGGGAATCATCCTGCTGGTGTTACTGGGATTGTTACTGGTTATTGTGCTTTCGGTGCTGTTTGTTCCGGTAAGATACCGTCTGGAGGGAGAAAAATCATCTCCGGGATGGAGCGAAGCAAATGGAAAAGTGAGGGTTTCGTGGTTACTGCATCTGATTCATCTGCGAATACAGTACCGGGAGAAAGAACTGGACTGGGAGTGCTATCTTTTTGGGGTACCACTGAAAAAAGCCGGAGCGGCTGTCAGAGAGTGGAAAAAGAAGAGAAGAAAGAAAAAGATACAGGAGCAGAAAGAACGGAGAAAAAAAGCAGTACAGCAGAAGAATAAACCGGAAAAAGAACAGCTGCGAAGAAAAAAGGGCAGGAAAAACCGTTACAGATAGAAGAAAAGATACGAACGGCTGCGAAAGAGCAAAAATCGACAGAAAAACAGACGAAACCAGAAAAATCGAAGACGGCTGAGTCGGAGGCGAAAAAGACAGAAATAAAGACAGCAGAACGAAAACAGCAGGAAAAGGAAAAAGTCTCCGACAAACTGTCACGATTCTGGAACAGATGTAAAAAAATCGTCGGTTCGATTTTGGGATTTCCGGGAAAACTAAAGAAAAAGCTTACAAATATCAGGTTAACATTCCGGGGATTCTGTGATAAAATAAAGCGATGGCGGACGCTGTGGAACGAAGAGAGTACGCTGGCTGCACTTCATTTTCTGACAGAAAAGGGAAGAAAACTGATCCGCCATGTTCTGCCACGAAAAATCAGAGGATCCATCACCTTCGGATGCGAAGATCCGGCACTGACCGGACAGATACTCGGTGCAGTGGCGATCGCCTATCCGCTGTACGGAAAAGGCGTGGCAGTGTATCCAAGATTTGAGGAAAAGATTCTGGAGGGACAGCTTCAGATGAAAGGACGGATCGTGGCAGCCTGTCTGCTGTGGCAGGCATGGAAGATCTATCGCAACCCGGATGTACGAAAGACTTTGAAAAAGATCAGATAAAAGGAGGTTTTTGCTATGGCAGAAAACAGTTTTCAGAATACAGTAGAAGCACTTTTTAAAGGAATGGACAGCTTTATCACCACTAAAACCGTTGTCGGTGATGCGATCACCGTAGGAGATACCATTATCTTACCTCTGGTAGATGTATCTTTCGGCGTGGGAGCCGGAGCATTTGCAGAAGGCAATAAAAACAACGGAGCAGGCGGTATGGGTGGAAAGATTTCCCCGTCAGCTGTTCTGGTGATCAATAAAAACGGAACGAAGCTGGTAAATGTAAAGAATCAGGATGCAATCACCAAGATCCTTGACATGGTTCCGGATCTGGCAGATAAATTTACAGGAAAAGACAAGGACGATGCGAATACCGCTGACGATATCGAGCATATACTGAATCAAGAGGAGAAAAAGCAGGGTGAGTAATCACGAGAGTCCTGGGGTTTGTACTTTTTTGGATCGGTGTAGGTATGCTGATCCAGCTGCTGATTCCTACCTGTGTGTGGACGGTATTGATTGCAGCAGCCCTGATGATCATCGGATATAATTTATTTTGCAGTTGTTAAGAGGGTGTCCCGCTGCGCAAGATGGCGGGGCACTTTTTATGCCAAAGAACAGGAGAATAACATTTATGAGTATATTAAACGTAGAACACCTGTCCCACGGATTCGGTGACAGAGCCATTTTTCAGGATGTATCTTTTCGGTTATTAAAGGGGGAACACATCGGACTGGTAGGGGCCAATGGAGAAGGAAAATCTACATTTTTTAAGATCGTCACTGACCGGATGATGCCGGACGAAGGAAAGATCGAGTGGGCGAAAAATGTGCGTGTGGGTTATCTGGATCAGCACGCGGAACTGAAAAAGGGATGACCATCCGGGAGGTGCTGTCTTCTGCATTTTCCTGGCTGTATGAAATGGAAGAAAGATGAATACCATCTGTGATCAGATGGGAGAGGCTTCCCCGGAAGAGATGGAACAAATGATGGAAGAACTGGGAACGATTCAGGATCTTCTGACAATGCATGATTTTTATATTATCGATGCGAAAGTAGAAGAAGTGGCTCGGGCGCTGGGACTTCTGGAGCTGGGGTTGGAAAGTGATGTGACGGAACTGTCCGGCGGACAGCGTACCAAGATCCTTCTCGGAAAATTACTGCTGGAAAAACCGGATATCCTGCTTTTGGATGAGCCGACCAACTATCTGGATGTGCAGCATATCGAATGGCTGAAGCGGTATCTGAATGAGTATGAGAATGCATTTATCCTGATTTCCCATGATATTCCATTTTTAAACAGTGTGGTTAATATCATATATCATATGGAAAGCCAGAAGCTGGATCGTTATGTGGGAGATTATCATCACTTTGAAGAAGTATATGCTGTGAAAAAGGCTCAGCTGGAGGCAGCTTATAAGAGACAGCAGCAGGAAATCAGTGAACTGAAAGACTTTGTGGCAAGAAATAAAGCCAGAGTTTCCACACGAAACATGGCGATGTCCCGTCAGAAAAAGCTGGATAAGATGGAAAAGATCGAACTGATGCAGGAACGTCCGAAACCACAGTTTCTGTTTAAAGAAGCAAGAACTGCCGGAAAACAGCTGTTTTGTACGAAAGACCTGGTGATCGGATACGACGAACCGTTATCTTCTCCACTGAATCTGGAGATGGAGCGGGGAGAAAAGGTGGTACTGACCGGAGCCAACGGTATCGGTAAGACGACCCTGTTAAAAAGCATTCTGGGAATGATCAAACCGTTGGATGGGTTTGCCCAGCTGGGAGATTACCTGTATATTGGCTATTTTGAGCAGGAATCTTCCCAGGACAACACGAAAACCTGTATCGAAGAGATCTGGGAAGAATTCCCTTCTTACACCCAGTACGAAGTTCGTTCAGCCCTGGCAAAATGTGGCCTGACCACCAAACATATCGAGAGCCAGGTACGTGTCTTAAGTGGAGGAGAACAGGCGAAAGTGCGGTTGTGTAAACTTATTAACCGGGAGACGAACCTGTTGGTTCTCGACGAGCCGACCAATCATCTGGATGCGGACGCAAAGGCAGAATTAAAACGTGCGCTGAAAGACTACAAAGGAAGTATCCTGATGGTCTGCCACGAACCGGAATTCTATGAAGGACTGGCTACCGGTGTATGGGACTGTTCTGCATGGTCCACAAAACGGGGATAAGACATTATACAAACTGAATACATAGTAAAAATCTCTCTGAAAAATTGGTCGACAGGATCAAGAGACAACAGGGAATACAGTAAAAAAGAAGCGGTATGCAATGGTAGGAGTTTGCATATCGCTTCTTTTTAGCCATGTTCTAGAGCGTGTTTGAAAAAGGCTTTCTGCAAGATGTGCGTCACAGTTTGTGGGAGATTTTGCCTGAATGAGGGCGGCGTAGCGGGCTACGTCAACCGAATGAAGGTAAAATATGCCGCAAAGTGGGG
>ENA-OQIF01000597-OQIF01000597.1-human-gut-metagenome-genome-assembly--contig:-NODE-597-length-12203-cov-2.372806_pt1 | contig 12203 bp, 17 predicted proteins | sample MGYA00242574_ERZ504738 | MGnify/ENA primary metagenome ERZ504738 (study PRJEB26092, sample SAMD00036437) | human gut metagenome | host: Homo sapiens | study: EMG produced TPA metagenomics assembly of...
AGGATAAAATCATCCGTTTAGCTACTTGCTTGATTTGGTTAAATTAATTCTGAAAATGAATCTTTTGTTCTGTGAGAACCGGGTAGCGGATCAGGGTGGAGGAGTCCAGGTTTTCGTGGTTCATGTTTACTGCTGATATCTGGTGGTTTTCGTAAGTAGTGTAGTAGTAGATGCCTTTTGTTGCGTTGCAGCAGGAGGTGTAGAGGGTAATTTCGTATTTGTTTTCTGCTACTTCGCAGCAGCCACGCTGCTGATCTACGGAGCCGAGGATGTGGAAGAACTGGCTGACGCTTTCGAGTTCGGAGTCGCCGGATCTGGAGTTCATTTTGGTGAAGGCAACTTTGGCGAAGCGGGAGGCTGAAGAGAGGTCACCAGGAAGTCCGAGAGCTCCCATTCCGCGGCTGTAAGACTGAAGGCTTAATTCTGGTGCGAATGTATTCTCGGGCTGACGCGGTGAGAGGGACTGATAGTTATTAAGCTGGAACATTTGCTGCGGAAAAGGCGGATTATTGGTGAGAACACCAACAGGATTGTCGTAAATATGAAGCTCGTCTTTCATGGATTCTACGACAATACATCCGGAGGTGTCTGCGAGGATCCAGTGAAGCTGGGCGCAGGGGAAGTTTTCGCTGAACTGAGTGTTGGTCAGGTTCATGCAGGAGAGTTTCTGACGGGCTTCTTCCAGAGTAGCGCACTGGCTGAGAATCCATGGGATAAATTCGAACTGAGCTATGTTTTCTTTATCAGAGACAGGATTGGCATATGCGGCATTTCCGACAAAGTTCAGTCCGGCCATGCCGAGTCCCTTTTCATTGATCGCGTCGTAGTAAAGTGGATAGCTGTCGGAAATATGAGCCATACCGATGATTGCATAGTGCTTATCCAGAACCCGATCTGAGTGACGGAAATGAAATGGGTAGTTTCTTGGAGTAATAGCAATTTCATTGCCGTAAGAAAATTCATAATCAAAGAGTTCGACCGAAATAGAAATCTTTGGTTTTATAAGTTGCTGCTGTACACATGTTTTTACCTCCTGCAAAAAAATATTTATCTATAGTCTTCAATACGGCACCGGACAGTTACGTATCTGCTTTATTTTGAAGAATATTACCATAATCTTCTGGTTTTATGCAATATACAGATTTTGTTTTTGCACAGATAAAATTTGGGTTATATTGCTGGTAAGAAAAAGAATCATGATGTATACTGGTATCAGATAATTATTCAGCAGTCCGTTATCCCGCGAGGTACTGAAAGAGTTTCAATTTCGGAAAATAAGCAAATCATAAGATTAAAAGCAAGGAGGATCAGGAATGAAGTTCACAGAAGGTTACTGGGAGAAAAATGAACGCGCAAACGCATCCTATGCGATGCAGGCTTTTACAGCGGAGGCAATTCCGGGAGGAATGAGAATTGTTTCTCCATTCCGCCAGATCACAGACAGAGGCGGTGCTCTGGATGTAGGAACTATCACTACAGAATTTACTTCTGCACGTAAAGATATCATAAGTGTAAGAAGTTATCATTATGAAGGCTATGTAAAAGGTGAGCCAAGATATGAGCTGAATGAGGATCCGCAGGAAACAGAGGTTGAGATTACAGAAGATGAAGCTGTGATGAAAGCCGGAAGAATGACAGTAAGAGTGGACTTGAAAGACTTTAAGATCACATATGAAGCAGATGGAAAAGTTCTCACAAACATCGGATTCCGCAATCTTGGCTATATGCAGTATGACAGGGCTACTCTGACAAAATTCCCGGAACCAAACTATATGGCAGCACAGTATCAGCCATATATGGTGACAGAGCTTTCTCTTGCACCTGGAGAATGTGTATATGGTCTGGGTGAGAGATTTACAGCGTTTGTGAAGAATGGTCAGGTTGTTGATATCTGGAAATGAAGATGGCGGTACAGCTTCTCAGATTTCTTATAAGAATATCCCATTCTATGTAACAAGCAAACATTATGGCGTATTCGTAGATCACAGCGATCATGTTTCCTTCGAAGTTGCAAGTGAGAAGGTTGAGAATGTGGGATTCTCTGTGAAAGGTGAAGAGATCAGATATCATATTATTTACGGAGATGACATTAAGGGTGTGATCGAGAACTACACAGATCTTACAGGAAAACCGGCACTGCCGCCTGCATGGTCCTTTGGATTATGGCTTTCCACATCCTTTACAACAAACTATGATGAAGAGACGACCAATTCCTTTATCCAGGGAATGGCAGACAGAGATATTCCATTGAGTGTATTCCATTTTGACTGTTTCTGGATGAAAGAGTTCCACTGGTGTGATTTTGAATGGGATTCCAGAATCTTCCCGGATGTACCGGGAATGCTGAAACGTTATAAGGATAAAGGACTTAAGATCTGTGTATGGATCAATCCATATATTGCACAGGGAACTAACTTCTTTAAAGAGGGTCTGGAGAACGGATACCTGGTACAGCGTGCAGACGGAAGAGGAATCAAGCAAATCGACAACTGGCAGCCTGGCATGGGCCTGGTTGACTTTACAAATCCGGATGCAGTGAAGTGGTATCAGAATAAGCTGAAAACTTTGCTTGATATGGGTGTTGACTGTTTCAAGACAGACTTTGGCGAGAGAATTCCGGTCGATGTGAAATATTATGACGGTTCAGATCCGGTTTCTATGCATAATTATTATACGTACCTTTACAACAAGGCAGTATTTGATCTGCTGAAGGAAGTAAAAGGTGAAGGTGAAGCAATCCTTTTTGCAAGAAGTGCGACAGCAGGCGGACAGCAGTTCCCGGTTCACTGGGGCGGTGACTGTTCTGCAACCTATGCCTCCATGGCTGAGAGCTTAAGAGGTGGTCTGTCATTTACTTTATCAGGATTTTCTTTCTGGAGTCATGATATGGGCGGATTTGAACTGACGGCAGAGCCGGACGTGTACAAACGCTGGCTGCAGTTTGGTCTTCTGTCAACACACAGCCGTCTCCACGGATCAAAGAGTTATCGTGTGCCGTGGCTGTTTGACGAAGAAGCGGTAGATGTTTGCCGTAAGTTTACAAAACTGAAATTAAGATTACTCCCATATCTGTATTCTATGGCCGTAAAAATCACACAAGACAGGTATTCCGTCCATGCGTGCAATGATCATGGAATTTAACGATGATCCTGCAACCAAATATCTGGATATGCAGTATATGTTAGGTGACAGTATTCTGGTTGCACCAATCTTCAACAAAGAAGGTCATGCAGAATACTATCTGCCGGCAGGAAAATGGACTCATCTTTTAAGCGGAGAAGTCAAAGAAGGCGGAAGATGGTATGAAGAAGATTATGATTTTTCTTCACTGCCTGTATTTGTAAGAGAGAATACTCTGCTTCCGATTGGTGCTGTAGATACTACCGTTGATTATGAACTGGAGAAAGATGTACAGATTCAGGTTTATGAAGTAAATGAAACTGCATCCTGTGAGGTAGTGACGCGTAAAGGAGAGACAGCTTTTACAGTAAAAGCTGTAAGAGAGGGAAATAAACTCACTCTGGAAGCTTCAGCAGAAAATGGAGGTATGACCTATCTGCTGAGAAATATTCATGAAATAGCTGATGTTACTGGTGGAAGCATAGTGAAAGATACAGAAAATGGTATTATCATTGTACCGGAAGGATGCAGACAGGAAATCGAACTCTAATTGACAGGTGCATGATATTCTTTCTGTGAAGTGCATTATAGCCGGGTTTATGTTACTGTTCAATCTGTTCTCAGTAATACACTTCGCATAGTATATTTCGGGATAGCAGCGTGTGGACAGGTAACAAGTTTATAAATATTTTAGAAATTCGACAAAAAATAGGACTGGACAAATGGATTGTCCGGTCCTATAATAATATTCACCAGAGTTCTTCTGGTGATTCAATCCCGTCAGTTCGGCGGTTAATTCCACTTTTATTTTTTTAAAATACCAAAGAAGAGACTGACTGTTTCCTATTGTATGAACAGTATCGAAACAGTTGTGAAAAATATAAGACTGGAGGTGATGCAATATGCATTTTTTCACCTTTTTCCTGTAGCGGTTGCCGGGACTGCCATGATCATGGATATCCGTACAGCAAAAGTTGATAACGGATGGATTATTTTTTCCATGTCTGTGGGACTGTTTGTCTGTATATGGCAAAAGAATATTACGGGAATTGGATTTTTTATAATGGGAAGCGTAATGCCGTTATTTCTTATGATCCTCTTTGCTTTTGGGATGATAGGTGCCGGAGATATTAAACTATTCTGCGCACTGGGAGGGATAATGGGCTGTGAATCTATCATAAAATGCATCTTTATTTCTTTTCTGACAGGTGCAGGCATTTTCGGCCGCACTTCTGATCTTTAACCACAATTTCTGTGAACGTATCCTTTATTTTATTGAATATGTGAAATGTACAGTCAGTACGGGAAAGATTAGTTCCTATCGGAGAAAAAGTATTGCTGCTCCTGAAAATTTCCATTTTACGATTCCTGTTTTTATAAGTGTGTTGTTATATGCAGGAGGTATCTATTGAAAAGAAATATTTTTGCAGTATGCGATCTGGAAGTGGATTATGCGCTGAACTTTATGGACTATATGAACCGGAAGAAGAATATTCCCTTTGAGATACAGGCATTTACATCTGTAGAGAACCTGATCGCCTATGGGAAACAAACACATATAGAGTTGCTGTTGATCTCCGGGCGGGCTATGTGCCGGGAAGTCCGGGATCTGGATATCGGGAAGATCATCATTCTGTCGGAAGGGGTACACCCTCCGGAACTTGACCAGTATCCAAGTGTGTATAAATATCAGTCTTCTTCTGATGTTCTCCGGGAAGTGATGGCATGTTATGGCGCCGAAAAAAAAGACAGTGGCAGATCAGATCGCTGTATTAAAAAAGACAACAGAAATTATTGGAATATTTTCACCTCTGGGACGTTGTCTGAAAACCTCTTTTGCATTGACACTTGGACAGATACTTGCCAAAGAACGAGCCGTTCTTTATCTGAATATGGAAGAATATTCCGGATTTGAAGAATTGATGGGAAAAGGTTTTGCCCACAATCTGAGTGATCTTCTTTATTATGTGAGGCAGGATAATCAGAATCTTCTTTATAAAATGAACAGTATGATACAGACGATCAATAATCTGGATTATGTTCCACCTGTGCAGATGCCGGCAGATATCCGTACAACAGCCTGGCAGGACTGGGAACGGCTTTTTCAGATGCTTATACTTGACAGTTCTTATGAAGTGATTGTGCTGGATATTGGATGTGGGATTGATGAAAATTTCCAGCTGCTGGATATGTGTAAGAAGATTTATATGCCTGTATTGTCTGATGCTGTTTCACAGTGTAAGATTGCGCAGTTTGAGAATCTGGTCCGAATCTGGGATTATCCTCAGATTCTGGAAAAGACGGAAAAGATAAATCCACCGTTTCATATGGCAACCTGCCTGTCACCTGCGTATGTTGAACAGCTGATGTGGAGTGAACTGGGAGATTATGTGCGGAACCTTCTGAGGAAAGAAAGTCAGAAAAAAGAAAATTAAAAAAGTTCCGGAAAGATGCTGTAAAGGGAAAAAGGATGAACAAAGATGTATTTAGAAAGCTGCGGCAGATGCTGATGGAAGAACTGGATCTGTCCAGAGAATTATCGGATAAAGAAATCCTTGATGTAATTGATGAGCTGATTCTGAACCAGATAAAAGATGTCCGTCTTGCGCTGAAAGAAAAGGTACAGCTTCGTCAGGAACTGTTTTATTCTGTCCGTAAACTGGATGTGCTTCAGGAACTGGTGGATGATGAGACAGTGACTGAGATCATGGTAAACGGGCCGGATACCATTTTTGTAGAACGGGCTGGCAAGCTTATGAAATGGCATAAAAGTTTTACTTCTGCTGAGAAACTGGAGGATGTGATCCAGCAGATTGTTGGAAAATGTAATCGTGTGATCAATGAATCCATGCCGATCGTGGATGCAAGGCTGGAAAATGGTTCCAGGGTAAATGCTGTAATTTATCCGGTTGCATTAAATGGTCCGATTCTCACTATAAGGCGTTTTCCTGAACACCCCATTACAATGGAAAAGCTGATCGCACTGGGAAGTATCACACAGGAATGTGCAGAATTTCTGGAGAAGCTTGTGAAGGCCAGATATTCCATGGTCATAGGAGGCGGAACCGGAAGCGGAAAGACTACATTTCTTGCAGCAATGTCGGAATATATCCCCAGGGACGAAAGACTGATCACAATAGAAGACAATGCAGAACTTCGCATCAGGGGAATTGACAATCTGGTCCGGCTGGAAGCAAAGATGGCAAACATGGAAGGAGCAGTTTCCGTTACGATCAGAGATCTGATTAAATCTGCATTACGAATGCGTCCGGACAGAATCATAGTGGGAGAAGTCCGCGGCGGAGAGGCAATGGATATGCTTCAGGCATTGAATACAGGGCATGAAGGGTCGCTGTCTACTGCCCATGCCAATTCTGCCAGGGATATGTTATCCAGACTGGAAACAATGGTTCTGATGGGCGTTGATCTTCCATTGGAAGCAATCAGAAGACAGATTGCTTCCGGAGTGGATATTCTGGTACATCTGGGAAGAATGAGGGATAAATCAAGGAAATTGCTGGAAGTAACTGAGGTGTGCGGCTTTGAAAATGGAGAAATCCGTATCCGGCCGCTGTATCAATGGCAGGAAGGGAAAGGTCTTGTAAAGACAGCATCCCTCCTTCATGTGGAAAAACTGGAAAGAGCGGGGATTGAACTATGAAAGGGAAAGAAAAAGAACAGCTTTATCAGAAACGTAATTATGATCATTATCGTTTTTCTATGAAAGAACTTCTGAAATATATGGGACAGGCACTGGCGTTGTGCATAATGGCAGATTATCTTTTTTACAAAAGTAAATGGGTGTTGCTTCTTATGCTTCCCGTTCCTGTGTTTTATCTGAAATGGCAGAAAAATCGTATGATCAGGGAAAGACGGAAGAATCTGAATTATCAGTTTAAGGATGCACTTACTTCGCTGAGTGTTGCGGTTCAGGCCGGATATTCGGTGGAAAGCGCAGTAAAAACCTGTGTCAGAGATTTGGAGAGACTCTACGGAAAGGGAAAGGATATTGTGGAGGAATTTCGCTATATTGAAAGCCAGCAGCATATCAGTGTTCCGCTGGAAGAGCTGTTTCTGGATCTTGGAGAAAGAAGTCAGATAGAAGATATCGAAAATTTTGCCTCTGTATTTTATACAGCCAAGCGTACAGGTGGTGATATGAACCGGGTAATTCAGAAGGTGTCTCGTATGCTTGGAGATAAGATTGACGTTAAAAAGAGATAGAGGCTACACTGGCAGCAAAGAAGTCAGAACAGATGATCATGAGTCTTATGCCTGTGGGAATTATCCTGTACTTGCAGATGACTTCACCGGGCTTCTTAAGTGTTCTTTATGGAAATCCCTTTGGAATTGCAGCAATGAGTATCTGTCTTGTCATTTATGCTGCGGCATACTGGCTTGGCAGAAGGATTGTAGATATTGAGGTGTGACAGTACAAATGTGGGTACATGTTGTCATTTTTGTTATGATCCTGTGTGCACTGACCGGCTGGAAAAAAGGATGGATTCCATCTTCCGGAATCGGAGGGAAGGATGGTATCAGACTTTTTGCGGTAGTAGCGATAGCCGGAAATCTGCTGGGCATGATCCTTACTTTGCAAAACGGTGGACAGGTGTATCCTCAGGGATACCGTCTGGAAAAGGAGGATACAGGATCATATGAGAAGGAATTTATGGTATCCGTTGACGGAGAAGAACCGGTCTCCATGTACATTCAGGTACCGGAGAAGGAACTGGAAGAGCAGGAGGAAGAACCGAAACAGAATAAGAAGCTGACCAGAAAAGAACAGGCACAAAAAAGTATTGCAGAGGCAGTATCCCGGTATAACGAGCAGCGCAGTGATCCGGATTATTATTATCTTCCGGATAAGCTGAATGGAAAAAGGTAAAATGGGAAAGTCCGGCAGACACTTCCGGAATGCTTCTGACAGGACTGTTTCTTATTGCGGCAATGGCAATTCTTGTGATGAAAAGGGAGAGAAGAACAGGTTCAGCTTCAGAAACGGTATGAAGAACTTCTTATGGATTATCCGGGACTGATCATGAAATTTACACTTCTGGTTCAGGCCGGGATGACTGTAAGAAAGGCATTCCAGAAAATTTCTCTGGATTATGGAAGAAAGAGAAAAGCGGAATCCAAGACCTGCGTATGAAGAGATACGGATTGTCTGCTATGAGATGGAAAGCGGAATTTCTGAAAGTGAAGCATACAGAAGATTTGGAGAAAGATGTGGTCAGGCAAAGTATAAAACATTTGCCACGCTTCTTATCCAGAATCTTCAGAAGGGCAGCAGACAGATGGCTGATATGCTTGAAAGAGAATCAACCGAAGCATGGGAAGAACGAAAGAGAAAAGCACGTGTTCTTGGAGAGGCTGCAGCCACAAAAACTTCTGGTGCCGATGATCATGATGCTTATTGTCGTTATGGCAATTGTCATGATTCCTGCTTTTATGTCTTTCTACGGAGAAACATGATAAGGTGCTGCAGTAAATTCTGTGCAGCGTAAAGGGTGCTTTTGGATATGGAGGGAAAAAATGGGACAATTGATAAGACAGATAAAAAGAAAAACGGACTGATACGAAGATTCGCAGAGGAAGAAGACGCTGTAGGTGTTGTGGAGATCATTCTGATTCTTGTAGTCCTGATCGGGCTTGTTATATTTTCAAAGAGCAGCTGACCGAACTGGTGCAGAGCATCTTTCAAAGATCGCCAAACAGAGTAATTCTATTTAAGATGAAAAGAGAAGGAGGTGTACTTCCTGTATGAAATATTGCGGAAAGGAAAGAGGAAGCATTACATTATTTCTTGCATTAATACTCAGTCTGCTTTTGTCTCTTGTATGTACAAGTATAGAATCTGTACGTATGGCATCGGCCAGAACCCAAATACTCAACAGTATGGATATCGGACTTTATTCTGTATTTGGACAGTATGACAGGAAACTTCTTGAGGAATATGATCTGTTTGCGCTGGATGGTTCCATGGGAGGCGGGCAGCTTAATCTCGCAAAGATCTGCGATAATCTGGAATCCTATATGAAACCGGTGTTAAAGCAGAACAGTCAGAAACTTGAACTGCATCAGAGCGGACTTACCGGTTACCGGCTTCTGACAGATGAGTGCGGAGAGGTTTTTATCAGCAGATTGTGCAGTATATGCAGGAAACTCTTGGAAGTCAGGGGGTACAGCTCCTTCTCAACAAAATGTCTGATCGAGAGAGAAAAACAGAAGAGGCAGATCTGAAAGCGAAACAGGCGGAGACAGGAGGCTCCATCGACAGATATGATTCAGAAATGAATCAGGCTTCTCAGAAAAGTCGGCAGGCAGCACAGGAAGCTGAAAACAGGCAGCAACAGGAAGGACAAATATCAACCCAGCCAGCACCGACGCAGCCACAGGCTGACAATCCCATCAGTATTATAAAAAGAATTATGAAAATGGGAATACTGGAGCTGGTTTTGCCACCCGGACGGGAAATTTCCACCCGGACAGTCAGCAAAGACACAATGGTTTCGGGAAGACAGCTGCAACAGGGAATGGAGATGCCGGACGGAGTGACAGCAGATAGCAGTTATACTTCCGGGGTTTTGTTTCAGCAGTATCTGATGAATCATCTGGGAAATTACACAGATCCGTCAAAAGAAAGTCTTGCATATCAGATGGAATATGTTTTTGGAGGAAGAGACAATGATATAGATAACCTTAAATCTGTGGCATCAAAGCTCCTGTTCATCAGAGAAGGCGTAAACTTTGCATGTTTGATGGCAGATAATGTAAAAAGAACAGAGGCACAGGCACTCGCTGCAGCCATTGCGTCGGGATTTCTGGTTCCTCCGGCAGCGGTAGTGATAGAGTCTGCATTGCTTTTATGCTGGGCATTTGCGGAGAGCGTACTGGATGTGAGAGAACTTTTTGCAGGAGGGAAGATTCCCCTTGTAAAAACTTCCGCAGACTGGCAGATTTCGCTGTCTAATCTTTCAAGTCTGATGGAAGGACTGGATTCCATGCGGAAAAACAATGAACATGGATTGTCCTATGAGGATTACCTTCAGGTTCTGATATTGCCTGTTTTCAAAGGAAAAGAAAGTGATGAGAGCTATGGATATGATCGAAGATGCGATAAGAAAGAAAGGCAGGGCAAATTTTTATATGGATTCCTGTGTTGTAGCTCTGGAGGCATTTGCGGAGGTAAAAGCAAACAGGAAAAAGGAATTTCAGGTGATACGTCAGTATTGTTATGAATGAATTGCTGAAAAGAGGTGTGAAAAGATGCTTTTACAGAAAGAAAAACAAAGCATTGAAGAAATCGGAAAAAAAGATAAAAAAATTTATGAAAGGAGAAAAGTCTCTCTAAGCAATATTTACGATCTTTTATTCCCCCAAAAGAGTCGGAAATATTTTCGGACAAATGCAAAAGAACATATTGGAGAAGTTTCTTCTGTAAAAGTATCTTTCTGCACCTCTTTTCGGGGAAAGATTAAGAAGGGAAGTCTGGCAGTAGAAACAGCACTTGTACTGCCGCTGTTCTTCCTGGGAATGGTTACGCTGATTTCGTTTATGGATATATATAAACTGCAGACGGAACATCTGACTGCATTGTGTACGAAGGCAAAACAGGCGGGAATGTATGCGTATCTTCCGGGTGGGGACAGTGTTGATGATATTACGCTGCCGGATATCTACACGTATAACCCCTTTGGTGGACTGATACCTCTTCCGGATGTTGGAGTTTATAACCATGTGAAAGTCCATGCATGGACAGGAACCGAATTTCCTGACAATGGAGGAGAGCAGGGAGAAACAGAACCGATGGTTTATGTAACTGCCTCGGGCAGTGTGTACCATAAAAATCCGGGCTGCAGCTATCTGAATGTTTCATTAAAACAAATTCCCGGAAGTTCCGCAAAATCTGCATCCAATAAGTACGGGGAGCATTATTCAGCCTGTGAAATCTGCAGCAGGAATCAGAATCCGGCAGGAGTGGTATATGTTACGGAACAGGGAAACAGATACCATAATCTGGAGTCCTGCAGTGGGCTGAAACGTTCGGTAAGACTGGTAAAAGCTTCCTCTGTTTCGGAAATGGGAGCATGTAGCAGGTGTGGCTGAATTTTTCCGGAGAGATGTATATGGAGATGAATGGCGTAAAAGAAATATGTGTACTTGGATTTCTGGGAATAAATTCATGGATAGATATCAGAAAAAAGCAGGTTTCTCTTCTGCTGATCATAATATTTGCAGTCTGCGGAACTGTGTGGACAATATATAGCAGAAGAAATGTTCCGGAGGTTCTTATGTGCGTGGGGACAGGTTTTCTCTTTGTGCTGATCAGCATCCTTACAGAAGGTGCTGTGGGAATGGGCGATGGCTGGCTGCTTATGGCACTGGGGACAGTGCTGTACCCAGAAGAATTTTTTTCAACACTTTTTATAGGAATGATCTGCAGTGCAGTATGGTCCGGCATCATGATGATGGGATTTTGCAGAAAGGGAAGTACGGAAATACCGTTTGTGCCATTTCTGCTGGCAGGATATCTGGGAGGATTTTTGATATGAAAGATAATTTTTGTATAACAAATGAATACAGTATAATTCGTAAGGGAAGTTTTACAATCGAGACTGCCTGTGTCATGCCGTTGATCCTGCTGGTGTTGATGGGACTTATCTATCTGAGCTTTTTTGTACATAACAGGGCATGGCTGACAGCGGCAGCTTATGAATCGGCAGTAAGCGGGAGCATGGAAGGGATTAAGAAAAACGGAGAAATATATGATACTGCAAGGATGCGCAGTGAGGAGCTGGGGAGTATTGGCTTTTTCGGGGCGGAGAATTTAGGTACCCAGACAAATGTGGGAAAAGAAGTGCAGGTAACCTATGACCTGGACACGATCTCGTCGTATGGCAATCTGAGCTGGCATTTGAGGACAGAAGGGAAATCCGCAGTGATAAATCCGGTGAAACATATCCGCAGACTGCGGGCGGCGCAGGCGGTACTGAGAGAAATGGGGGAATAGAATAGTATGCGGACAGAATATAAGAGGGATATGAATCATAATTATCTCATTGTCTATGGTGAGAATGAGA
>ENA-OQIF01000598-OQIF01000598.1-human-gut-metagenome-genome-assembly--contig:-NODE-598-length-12189-cov-4.541867_pt1 | contig 12189 bp, 13 predicted proteins | sample MGYA00242574_ERZ504738 | MGnify/ENA primary metagenome ERZ504738 (study PRJEB26092, sample SAMD00036437) | human gut metagenome | host: Homo sapiens | study: EMG produced TPA metagenomics assembly of...
TACAAGTACTTTGACGAAGTGAACCGTGAACCCGTGGTTTATCACTGGAAGTATAAAATGGATGAAATCAGTGAAGAGGAAGCAGTATCAATTTAATATAGCAATTATTTAATATTCGTTATACTAGTTCTTCTTTAATTTCTCTTACAATCGCTTCTTCTGGTGTCTCGCCAGGTTCAATCTTTCCTCCGGGAAATTCCCATCCATCTTTAAATTCACCATATCCGCGCTGTGTCGCAAACACTTTGCCGTTTTCAATTATTATAGCAGCAACAACTCTAACTGTCTTCATGAACAATTTATTCCTTTCCTCTTCTCATCGCTGAACACCATTACCCATTTATAATGTACTCGTAAATATCCTCTCGAACCGGAGTATCCAATGCCCATTCGATTTCAACTGCTGATTTATCCGTATTCGGCATTATAAATTCTTTTACTTCGCCCGTAGCATACATTCGCCCCAAATAATAGAATTCTTTTGATATTTTATCATCTTTGTTTTTTCTCACAAAAAGCTGAACATCTATTCCTCGTTCCTTCGCATTTAAGAAATTCTGCACATCTTCTGATTCAATACTTCTTCCACTTTTTGAAATCGCAATCAATCGATTGTGGCTTGTAAAATGATCTTCGTATTTTGTAGTATCACTAATATCATTCTGCTTATCATAGTTGATAAATACAGGAATGTTTTGTTTTTTTATCATACTTATATCCACCAATATTCAATGGAACTTCATTTCTTTCCCAATTTAACAAACGACAAGCATCTTCGTATGTATATTTTTGATACAGAACTAAATCCGTATCTTGATAACGCATGCTGAAATTTTCTTTATAACGAGAAATACCAAAGTCAATTAGTTCTTCTAAGATATTATAGAAATCTTCATTTTGCAGCATTTCGCCAAATGATTGGGACATACTGTAGTCTGATCCTTCTTTTTCTAAAAAAACACACTGAGAATATGTTTTCTTAGCTGCGCTTGTAGGGAATTCATTTGTCATCATGTTAACAACATTCTCTGCGCAATCATCATCCATGGAACAGTTATAATTTTCATGCAATGATTTCTTTAATTGGGCCATGATTCCATGTTGATATTTAAGCAATCGTTTCAACATTTCCAGCTCATGAATTCTTTTCCCACTTGCCAGCTTTTTAGAAACGAATTCTATTACCTTTTCTTCCGCTTCGGACAACCGAATTGTATATTCTTTTTCATATTTCACAAGAAACTTATAATAAGAGCCCAAGCTATTATTATCAAAAATCCGAAGTACATCCATTTCTCCGTATTTATCAAAATCACCCAATGCCGGAATATGTCCTAACTTATTTTTCAGATTTGTATAATTCTCACGAATCAATTTAATATCACTAAAATTCGCATTATCAATCGCTTGAAAAATTCGTTTTCTTGAAACCTCGTCAAAGTGGATCGTACTTGCCCCAGGGATTACTCGTCCGCCTTCTGTAACATAACGGCGAATATTATCCTTGTTATAACTGAGATCTCCGGATAACGCAATTGGTATCATAAAATTATTCCTATAATTTCCAATAAAATCCAAAACAACAACGTATTCTTTTTCTTCTGCTTTTCGAAGTCCACGCCCCAATTGCTGAATGAAAACAATTGGAGATTCGGTTGGACGCAACATAATTACCTGATTAATCTCCGGAACATCTACACCTTCCGAAAAAATATCAACAGAAATAATATAATCCAGCGCATCCTCACGTTCGTCTCCCGCCAAACGCTCAATAGCCTCTACTCTCGTTTCTTCCGAATCATTCCCACTTAACACCAGCGTACGCCAGCCTTTCGAATTGAATTTCTCAGACAGTATTCTTGCCTCATCAATGCGACTGCAAAAAATCAAACCTTTCACCCGTTCTCCACTGTATCCAAAAAATTCTGCCTGCTTCATAACGTTCAAAGCACGCTCATCGGATGTTAAGTATTGAAAATTTTCAATTTTATCCTGCTTAGATTTTCCAGCATCTGCGATGACTTCCAAATCGGTAATTCCAAAATAATGAAACGGGCAAAGCAAATCTTCTTCCATAGCATCCTGCAAACGAATCTCATAAGCAATCTGATGGTTAAAAATTTCATAAATATTTCTTCCATCCAGATTATCATCCCGTTTATCCGGGGTCGCCGTCATCCCAAGCCAAAGTTTAGGCTGAAAATAATCCATTACCTTTTTATAACTATTTGCAGCACTATGATGCGCTTCATCAATCACAATCGCATCAAATGCTGTTTTTCCATATTTCTCTAATATCTCGTCTTTACTCAATGTCTGGATCGTAGCAAACACAAAATCCGCATCATATTTCTGATGTTTTCCCGTAACCAGTCCCATCACCACTTGTCCACCAAACACTTTCCGATACGACTTCATGGCTTGTTTTGCAATCTGATTTCGATGTACCAAAAACAAAACTCTCTGAAACCCCAACTCACGCATAGCAAAAGCGGAGGCATATGTTTTCCCAGTACCCGTTGCTGAAATCAGCAATGCCCGATTTTCTCCAGCCTCATATATTTTTTGCAGATTGTTGATAAATCCAACCTGCATAGAATTCGGCTGTAATCGATAAACCTCCAAAGATGGAATTTCTGTCTCACGCGCTAATTTCTTCTGTTTTTGAATAATCTTATTTCTTGTATAAGCATCTGTATATCTTTCAATAAATTCTTCAAAAGGCAATGCCTGCTCAGAATTCCACAGTTGGTCGAATTCCTCTACAACATTATGCGTATATTCCCCCTGCTCTGTTGAAACAATCTTTGTATTCCATTCCCGATTTGTTGTCAGAGCACTTGATGTCATATTGGAACTTCCCACAATAATCCGATATATTTCTTCCTTTTTGAAAATATATCCCTTTGTATGAAATCCTTCTTTTCTATTTTCTGTCACAAACATCTTTAGCTCAAGATTTTCAAACTGTGCGAGCTTTAGCAGAGCCTCTGGTTCACTGAATGTCAGATAGTCTGTTGTGAGTATCTTTCCCCGGACTCCACGATATTCCAACTCCCGCAATGTCTGAAGAAGCGGCGTAATACCACCCATTGTAATGAACGCAACACTGATTGCAAATTCTTCACAGTTCAGCAGCTCGTCCTCAACAGATGAGATTACCTTACGCCCTTCTTTATAATTGTTTGATATAAACTGTGGCTTGTATGCCAGATTTGACGCATGACTGTAATTGATAAACGCTGTCGTCAATCCTTGTTTCAACTGTATAATCTTCTTTTCTTCCATATTTGTTCCTTTTCGATCTTTTTCTGCACTATTTCTCTTATTTTAGCATTTTACCAAAATAATCACAATCAGAACTTCAAAACAGGGAACCCCGCTTCCGCCAAAGGTTCCCTGTCTCATTCCTTTTATTATTCCACCCGATAATTTTCCCCCAAAAAATTCCTGCATTCTTCCATGTTCTGATGTAAAGACCTCTTCCGGAGTGCCTTCCACCGCAATGACACCTTTATCCATAAAAATGATCTTATCAGCCACGTTCCGCGCAAAATTCATTTCATGTGTCACGATCACCATAGTCATATGCTCTGCCGCCAGATCCTTAATTACTTTACAAAATCCTCCCCCGTCAGTTCCGGATCCAGCGCAGAGGTCGGTTCATCAAAAAACAGCATCTTCGGTTTCATCGCCAGTGCCCGTGCGATCGATACTCGCTGCTGCTGCCCTCCGGAGAGCTGATACGGATATGCATCCGCCTTATCCGCAAGTCCCATCTTTGTAAGGAGCTTCTTCGCCTCTTCATAGACTTCTTCTTTCTCTCGCTTCTGCACACGGATCGGTGCATCTGTAATATTTTTGATGACGGAAAAATGAGGAAACAGATTGAAGTTCTGGAATACCAGACCAAAGTAGGACTGAATCTCTTTCATCTCCTGCTTTTTCGGAAAAGCGGGTTTTCCATTTTCCACCCATGCCGCTCTTTTTCCCAGATACAAAATCTCACCGTCATCGATCGTCTCCAGCATCGTCGCACAGCGGAGCAGCGTAGACTTGCCGGAACCGGACGGTCCGATGATTGCCAGAATCTCTCCCTGCTCCACAGAAAGCGAAATATCCCGGATCACCGGCATCCCGCCGAATTCTTTTTTGATATGTTTCATTTCCAAAAGACTCATTCCGGAAACCTCCTAATGATAATAATTCAGCTTTTTTTCAAATAATTCCATCACTCCGGCAACCACATAGTTAAAGATATAGTAGTAAACACCGGCAATAAAAAATGGAAGTACGGTTGTCTGTGCCGCCGCAATCTGTTTTGCCACTGCAAACATCTCAATATAAGACAGGGAATACACAAGGGACGTATCTTTCACCAGTGTGATCACTTCATTTGTCACAGACGGAAGCACGTTCTTTACCATCTGCGGCAGCACGATGCGGAAAAATGTCTGCCCTCTGGAATACCCTAAAAGTGTGGCTGCCTCATACTGTCCTTTGGGGATCGATTCGATTCCGGAACGATAAATTTCTGCAAAATATGCCGCATAATTCAGAGAGCATCCAAGGAGGATCGCCGTCAGCTTATACCCGCCGATATTCATCTGCCACAGATAATACGGTGCGAAATACCACACCAGAAGCTGCAGCATCAACGGGGTTCCGCGCATAATCGAGATATAGATCTTCACGATCCAGCTGATCGGCTTGATCCTGCTCACCCTTCCGAAATATACGAGCATCCCCAGAGGCAGAGAAAAGATCAGCGTCATAAAAAAGATCAGGCAGGTCTGTCCGAATCCTGCTGTCATTTGCCTCAACATCACATCAAAACTCATGTCTCTTCCCCTCTTATTTTAAAGTCACCATATCCGCAATCTCGTATTTCTCAGCCAGCTTTGCAACTGTTCCGTCTTCTGTCAGTTTTTTCAGATCCGCATTGACTACGTCGCACAGCTCCTGATTTCCTTTCTTAAACCCGATCGCATACTGCTCTGTATTCAATGTCTCATCCAGAATCTTATATCCATCCCCTCTGGACTTGATCTGATAATTGGCAACTCCCACATCGATTGCAAGTGCATCCAGCGCGCCTGCCTGAAGCTCGGTAAATGCGGTGTTGTAATCTGCAAACTCATTCAAAGCTCCAAATGTATCTGCCAGTTTTTTCTGACCGCCTTCTTCACTCTGCAGTAGATCCAGTGCCGCGCTTGCAGCCTGTACACCGACTGTCTTTCCCGCCAGATCTTCCAGGGTATCAATACCGGATTTTTCTGCCACAACAATCACCTGACTGTTGTCTACATACGGAGTTGAAAATGTATAATCGTCTTCCCTTCCATTCATGGTAAATCCATTCCAGATGCAGTCAATCGAACCGGAATTAAGTTCCATGTCTTTGGAATCCCAGTTGAGCGGTTTTTTACAAGCTCCCAGCCTTCCAGTTTACAGACTGCCTCTGCCAGCTCCAGATCAAATCCTGTGTATTCTCCGTTCTCGTCCATATATCCGTATGGCGGATATTCCGCATCAAATCCTACCGTAAACGTTTTCTTATCTTCCACACTTTCTGCTGTCTTTACATCTTCCCCGGATGCATTGTTTTTGTCTCCACATCCTGCCAGTACCATTGCTGCCATCGCTGTCCCTGCCAAAATCAGCGCTAATTTCTTTTTCATCTTTGTTTCCTCCCTGTTTGTACGTCATCATGCTAATGATTGACCACTTTACTATACTAAACTATTTTTCATGGTATCATATATTTCCGGCATTGTCAATGTTTATCGTGACAGGATATGTAACCTTGACAGAAAATTCCACAAATAGTATCATTTACTTATGTTATGAAAGAGAGGAATTTTTAAATGTCAAACAACCATGAAGAACAGATCCGAATCGTGCAGGAGACCGTAGCCGGCAAAGAGATCACCTTTGCTCATGTAATGGGTGGTCCGGCGCCGATCGTATATCAGAAACTTGGTCTGAATCCACAGGTCGATTATCGTTCTTCTGCTATCGGAATTATGAATATGACGCCGCCGGAATCTGCTGTCATCGCATCCGATATCGCAGTAAAAAGCGGAAACATTTACCTTGGATTTGCAGATCGTTTTACAGGAACACTCATCATCACAGGAGAGATTTCAGACGTCATGTCTGCCCTGACAGAAGTGGTAACCTTTTTCAGAGATTCTCTGGGATATGTCGTTTGTGATATTACAAAGAGATAGGAAGTGTGACCATGACTCGTATAACAAAGGAAGAACTTCTGGAAAAGATTTTCAATGATGACTATGAGCATCTGAAAGGGAAAAAACTAGCGCATGACACGTGTTCATGTTCCCGGCAAAGAAGTTTGTCTGGCTCACATCATCAATACTTCCCAGACCCCTGTTTATCAGAATCTGGGATTGCATATCGGTGTACATGAGGGGGAGGATCACACCGGAGAATCCATTGGTCTGATCCGTTTTACCCCATGGGAAGCAGTTGTCGTTGCTGCGGATGTGGCAATGAAAAGCGCCGATGTAGAAATTGGATTTATGGATCGCTTCTGCGGTTCCCTCATTTTAACCGGCGGCCTGTCACAGGTACAGACTGCGGTGGAAGAAGTCGTTCGATTTTTTCATGAAGATCTGGGATTTCGCACCTGTGAGATCCATAAAAACTAAGAGGACCGGAGACATGACGATATGAAAAAATTATTTTTGATGGGAAGAAGTGAAGCCGGAAAGACTTCCCTGACACAGGCATTAAAAGGGGAAGAGCTTCACTATGAAAAAACACAATATACGATTACGGCGGATGATACCATTGACTCTCCGGGAGAATATGCGGAGTCAAAACAGTTCGGTGCCGGTCTTGCATGCTTTTCTTTTGAAGCGGACGTTGTCGGGATCGTTCAGGCAGCGGATGAACCATACAACCTGTTTAGTCCCTGTCTGCGCACGTTTATCCTGCGGCCGCTGATCGGCATCATTACCAAGACCGATTCCCCCTATGCCAATGTTCCTATGATAAAACAGTGGCTTTTAAATGCCGGCTGCGATCGTATTTTTCTTGTAAATAACGTGACCCGGGAGGGAATTGACGAATTGATGGAATACCTTGCCGAAGATCCGGTCAAGATTACCATGGAACAGGCAAAATTCAAACAGCATCTGGGGCTGAATGAATGGGATCCTCTGCCGGATGGCGTAGAATATCCGGATGGAATTTAAATAAACTTCAGTAAAACATAAAACGAGATGCATTTCCATATGATGCATCTCGTTTTTATGTTTTACAATCTATCCGGACTGTTCGCTTCCTACACTTCTTTCTGTCCTCTGAGCCGCTTATAATAGAATCGCAGCTTTCCGATCAGCCAGGTCAGATATCGCAGCACCGGCTCTGTCGCAATGGCAAATACCACAAACAGCATCACGCACTTCGTAGTCATCCCTGTAATCGCAAACAGGTCATTGAGGAAAATACTGCAGAACAGAAGTCCTACGATACATCCGCCAAGGATCACACCGCGCAGTACATTCATCGGTGCACTGATCGTGTACAGGATCATAAATCCGACAATGGATAACAGCATCGTTGCTGCTGTGGAAATATCGGCTGAACTCACTCCAAATGTCCGTCCGAATATGACCAGCGCCCCAACTGCCAGCACATCAGTCAGTGCCGCAGGAAGTGCTTTTAAGAATACATTTGTAAGGAAATGCCCTTTGATTATATTCTTATTCGGCTCCAGTGCCAGGAAAAATGCCGGTACTCCGATCGTAAACATACTGATCAGTGAAATCTGAGACGGTTCCAGCGGATAGGTAAACATAAATACAAAGGATACCAGCGACAGCAGGAACGAGAAAATATTTTTTACAAGGAACAGACTGGCTGACCGCTGAATATTATTGACGACTCTTCTTCCCTCCAGTACCACTTCCGGCATACAGGAGAAATCCGATTCCAGCAGAACGAGCTGGGATGCCTGTGCCGCTGCATCACTTCCGGATGCCATAGCAATACTGCAGTCCGCATCTTTTAAGGCCAGCACATCGTTGACACCGTCTCCGGTCATGGCCACAGTCTTTCCTTCTTCCTTCAATATCTGCACAAATTTCCGCTTCTGATTCGGAGTGACACGGCCAAATACTGCATTGTTCAGGACTGCTGCCCGCATCTCCTCTTCCGTATGAAGCGTGGACGCATCCACGTATCGTTCTGCGCCTGCGATTCCCGCCTCTTTTGCCACCTCTGACACGGTCAGGGGATTGTCCCCGGAAATAACTTTCACCTCCACACCCTGCTCCGCAAAATACGTAAAGGTCTCTTTCGCCTCCTGACGGATCGGGTTTGCTAACAGTACATAAGCCAGAGGCGTGACTGCTTCTTTCAAAGGCTTCCCATCCGGTTCTTCTTTTGCTGTTCCAAATACCAGAACGCGGGCTCCTTTGGACGCATGTGCACTGATTGCTTCCTCATAATTTTCATACTGTTCTTTGAGCACAAATTCCGGTGCTCCCAACACATAGGACGCCTCTTCAAACGTCACACTGCTGTACTTGGATGCGGAAGAAAATCCTGTCTTTGCCACAGCCTTCTTCCCGGATGCGATTTTAAAATACCGTTTCATTGCTTCCATGGTAATATTATCACTGCTCTGTGCAGCCGTAAAATCTCCCAGAAGCTCAGAAAGCGGGCGCAGCTCACCTTCCTCGTATTCCTTGGTCGGAATCACATCCTGCACTTCCATTGTATTTTCCGTGATCGTTCCGGTCTTGTCCACACACAGTACATTGACCCGGGCAAGCGTCTCTATACACTTCATGTCATGCAGCAATACTTTTTTCTGTGCCAGACGGATCGAACTTACTGCAAGCGCCACACTGGCAAGCAGATACAGCCCTTCCGGGATCATTCCGATCACAGCCGCGATCATGGACGTCACACTGGATCGAAACCCTTCGCCCTGAAATACAAATGCCTGAATAAACAAAATAATCCCGATTGGAATGATGGCAACGCCGACCCATTTGACCAGCTTGTCCAGAGAACGGATCATCTCCGACTGTTCTGTATTCTGCATAGCTTTTGCTTCCAGTGTCAGCCTGGAAATATAAGAATCCGCCCCCACTTTGTCAAGCCTTGCATGACACTGTCCGGATACAATAAAACTTCCGGACATCAGCTGATCGCCTTTTCGTTTTGTGATCTCATCCGATTCTCCGGTCAGAAGCGACTCATTGACCTGCACTTCTCCTGCACACACTTCGGCATCCGCACACACCTGATTTCCGGCTTCGAAGATTACGATATCATCTATCACAAGATCTTCTGCATTGATCTGGCTCTTCTTTCCATCCCGTATCACCATTGCATGAGGTGCATTGAGCATCGTCAGATTATCCAGTACTTTTTTCGCCCTGGTCTCCTGAATGATCCCGATCAGAGTATTCAATACAATTACAGGTAAAAAGGTCAGATCTCGAAAGGAACCGACCAGGCAAAGCAGAACTGCCAGTACCAGAAAGATCAGGTTAAAATAGGTAAAGACATTTTCCTGAATGATCTCTTTTGTAGTCTTAGACGGCGGATCCACCGGCTGATTGGTCCACCCATGCATCCGATGCTCCTGCACCTGCTGCGCAGTCAGCCCCGTCTGATGATCCGGTCGGTATCTTGTGGTGGGAATCCGCTTCTCCAGTGTGATCTCCATCGTCTGCGTTTCGTCTATGCTTCGTTTTACTCTTCTTTCTCCACGCTTTTTCTGCCGCATTTTTCTCGCTTCCTTCCGTATGTCCAATCCTGATAGGATCTTTGTTTCGTATAATTGCTTACATTTTAACACACTGAATGCGTTTTTCCAGTAGATTCCAGGAAACTTTAGAAAATCTTCAAAAACTCTTCTTCTAAAACAGGAAAATCATACAGATTCCTTGTCTTCTTCCTCCATTTCCCTTATAATAATACAAGTATTTCAAAGAAAAGGATGATAGTGGATTACTATGAAATTAAGAAGCAGACTTGCAATTACATGTGCAAAAGGGACAAGTGCCCTGATCAAAAAATTAAACCGCGGAAGCGGCGTTACCCTCCCCGGATATGTGGCAAGATTGATCGATCCCAATATTTTAAGCGTCATGGCTTCCCAGATCCGGGAGAAGACGATCGTTACCATGGGAACTAACGGGAAAACAACGACCAATGCCATTTTATACAAAGCATTGAAGGCCGAGGGAAAAACCGTGATCATCAACCGTACCGGAGCCAACATGCTCAACGGGATTATTTCGGCATTTGTTCTGGCCACAGACAAGCACGGACAGCTGAATGCGGATTATGCCTGCATTGAGGTCGATGAGATCGCATCTGTGGGAGTTCTCCCTCAGTTAAAACCAGACTGTGCGCTTTTGACAAATATTTCCAGAGATCAGCTGGACCGGTTCGGTGAAGTAGATATTACCTTTGACAAATTGAAAACAGCCGTCACCAGTGTCCCGGATACGACACTGATCATCAACTGCGATGATATTCTTTCCTATTCCCTAGCGGAAACAAGCGGCAATCCGTTTGTGACATACGGGATCAGCGAACAGATTTTTGATGACATCTCCCGCTCTGAGATCCGGGAAAGTATTTTCTGCCGAAAATGCGGAAAGAAACTACAGTATGATTTCTTCCATTATGGACAGCTTGGAATTTATCACTGCCCGAACTGCGGATGGGAGCGCCCGGATCCTGATTTTACAGCCACACAGATCACGCTCAAAGACGAACTCTATGCCTTCGATATGGGAGATCTGCACCTGGATTCTACGGTACGGACGCCTTACAATATTTACAACACTCTTGCTGCCTATACGGCACTGCATACCATGCATGCCCCGATGGCACATTTTAAAGAGATGGCAGAGTCTTTTGACTATGGAAACAACCGGGAAGAAATCCTGATGATCAACGGTGCCAGAGTACAGCTTCACCTGTCCAAAAACCCGATCGGATTCCAGCAGAAGATTTCTCTCGTCTTAAAAGATCCAAAACCAAAGGATATTATCATTCAGATCAATGATACCTACCAAGACGGAGAAGATGTTTCCTGGCTTTGGGATGTCGATTTCCAATATCTTGCAGACAGCAATGCAGCTACCATCACAACGTGCGGAACCCGCAAACATGACATGGGGCTTCGTCTCAAATATGAGGACATCGACTGTACTTCAACTAATGATATGCGCTCCCGTGTTGAAGAGCTGACCGAAAACGGAACGAAAAATCTCTACATCATTGTCAACTACTCCGGGCTTTACCGCACAAACCGAATGCTCAAAGAACTGGCGCAAAATACAAAGGAACAGAAAGGAGAACAGGCATGAAACTGACAATTGGACACTTATATCCCGACCTGTTGAATCTGTACGGAGACCGCGGAAATATCCAGTGTTTCCGAAAACGTCTCAACTGGCGCGGAATCGAGGCAGAAGTCATTCCCGTACTCTCCGGAGATAACATTGACTTTTCCAAACTGGATATCGTACTTCTCGGCGGAGGTTCTGACAGAGAACAAGAGCTCGTCTGCGGATATCTAAAAGAGATCCGCAAGGATTTCAAAGAATATGTAGAGGATAACGGCGTTGTGCTTGCCGTCTGCGGCGGCTATCAGCTGCTCGGCAAATATTATAAAACCGATAAAAAGATGATCGAAGGTCTTGGCATTCTGGATATCACGACCGAATGGGAGCCGGAGCGTCTCATCCGCAACATTATCCTGAACAGTCCGCTGTTTGACACTCCTGTTGTAGGATTTGAAAACCATGGAGGCCGCACTTATATCGGAGATCACACTCCATTTGGAAAAGTATTTTTCGGACTGGGAAATACCGGAAAATCCGGTTATGAAGGCGTTGTATACAAGAATGTGATCGCAACCTACCTGCACGGACCTCTTCTTCCGAAGAATCCGCAAGTTTGTGACTATCTGTTAGAGCGGGCGCTGAAGCGCAAATACGGTGAAGAAATAACCCTCGCTCCACTTTCCGACGATCTGGAGAAAAAAGCAAACCGTTATATTGTGGACCGCTACAGTGATAAAAAATATGTATTAAAAGAGACGATCAAACGTCACACCTGAAAAAGGGCAGAAAAAAGTACCCATTGGATCAAACTTTCCAATGGGACTTTTTCATTGCCTATTTA
>ENA-OQIF01000602-OQIF01000602.1-human-gut-metagenome-genome-assembly--contig:-NODE-602-length-12124-cov-2.033092_pt1 | contig 12124 bp, 16 predicted proteins | sample MGYA00242574_ERZ504738 | MGnify/ENA primary metagenome ERZ504738 (study PRJEB26092, sample SAMD00036437) | human gut metagenome | host: Homo sapiens | study: EMG produced TPA metagenomics assembly of...
TGTTCATGACATCCTTTAATATCTCATCAAATTCCCCATAGCATCCGCTCAGAAGCTGCTGCCCGGATGTCTGGCTGAGGGGAATTGTTTTTTACGCAGTTGGTGACGATTGCAGATGTCTGGGCATATAGATAATGTGTCAGCGCCTCTTCCAGAGGAATCTGCATTTCTGCACAGAAAACTCCGTAAATACAGCAATAATTTACTGCTTTTCCCTTTCTCGCATCCAGATATTCTCTGAAAATCCCTGTTTCACTGATGGAAAGTCCAAGCTTTTCAATGGTCTTGGCAAAACGGGAACCCATTTTTCTGGCAGCTTCTCTCTGTTCCATAGGAATTCTGGATGCTTCCAGAAGTTCTTCCAGGTACAGAAGTTCCTGCAGGTCTTTTTTCTCTGCAGCTTCGTATGCAAGTCTGGCTGCCAGAAGTTCTGTATACGCAAGATTCCATTTGATTTTGTGAGTGATGTACTCTCTGGCTGTGTCTACATTGTGGACAATTCCACGCTGAATATAAGTCTCAAGTCCCTGGGAGTGGGAATATCCTCCGATAGGGAACAGCGCATCATTTACCTGTAGAAGATAGAACTGTTTTTCTGACATGAAGAACCTCCGTTGTTATTAATGATGATGATTATGAATACTTGCAGAAATTCTCTTGTCAAAGTCCAGCTTCAGCACTTCTTTCTCCGCCTGAACTCCATGGATTTTCTGAAGCATAACAAGCATTGGCTCGTTATAGATCGTGATAAACGTATCATTCTCTCCCCAGAAAAGCGGTGCGTGTCTGTTTCCGATTTCATAGCAGACCTTTGCAGACATTTTCTCATGTCCGGGAGTCAGAGAAACACGGATAACTTCGCATGGCGGTGTATTTTACCACTTACAATCTTCTCATTATCTGCGTAGATCACATCATCCTGATACAGACCTCTGGCGAGAATGGAATCGTCCATGCGGATTCCCACTTCTGTTCCTTTGTCTGTTATTTTTTTATGTATTTTCTTAAATGCTTCGTGCCATTCAATATCTACATATTCTATTGTTTTTCCTGTAGTATCAAAATCATGAAGCTTTCCCAAAACCTGTTCACACAGCATTATTTTCGACCTCCTGAATCTTACCAAATCTGAAGTAACATCATAACTCCAGGGATCCATGCAGTTACGATTCCTTCAAATACCTGAAGATATGGAACGAATTTTCCCAGTTTCTTTCCACAGATATCTTCTACGAAAGCAGTTCCCCAGAGAATTGCCCACAGATACCAGATTGCTGCCCAGCGCAGATCCGGTGTGATTCCCAGTGCAGTGCTTCCTGTAAATCCTTCGATTGTACCGAAGATCACCGCATTGATGGCTACAAAAGTAGAAAACCATGCAAATGGGATCGGGCTTGCTTTCAGGAATTTACTCAGGGCTACGAAAAGATAGGTAAAGCAGAACAGTAATCCTGTTCCTGCTGCATAATAATTGCCCTGCACCAGATTGACAAAGTTAATAAATAAAGAAAGACCACCTGTAAAGATGTTCATGATGGCGGTTGATTTTCCGTCTACATTGTATAAAGAACACATACCGTGTTGATCAGTACGATTCCTACGAATAAAAGACAAACTCCTAACATAATATTCTCTCCTCTCCTGCTTCTTCAGTATATTTTTCTGTTAAATCTGACAGGACTGTCATTATATTGTTTGGTAAGTTCTTATAAAAAGTTCTCACAAAACTCCATAAATAACAGTCCTGCGAATATCATTTTTATGATCAGATAACCAGAATGTAATGGTTTAAAGTTGTTTAGAACAGACTGTAAAGCTGTGTCAGCGGAAGCTTCTCTGCCGGTTTGGAAGTGATCTCTTCGCCGTCAACAGTAACCTTATATGTCTCCGGATCTACTGTCAGTTCCGGTGTTCTGTCGTTAAATACCATATCTTTTTTGCTGATATTTCTGCATCCCTTTACAGGTACTACAGTTTTCTCAAGACCGTATTTCTCTTTTACATTCTCATCCATGGCAGCCTGGGATACAAAGGTCAGGCAGGCTTCGTTCTTAGCTTTTCCATGAGCTGCAAACATTGGCTGATAGAGAACCGGCTGTGTTGTCGGAATGGATGCATTTGCATCACCCATCTTGGATGCAATGATCATACCGCCTTTGATGATGATATCCGGTTTTGTTCCAAAAATACCGGATTCCAGAGAACAAGGTCTGCAAATTTACCTTCTTCCACAGAGCCCACATACTGGGAAATACCGTGTGTGATCGCCGGGTTGATGGTATATTTGGAGATATAACGTTTTACACGGAAGTTGTCATTGTCATGTCCTGCATCTTCCGGAAGTGCGCCTCTCTCATCTTTCATCTTGCTTGCTGTCTGCCAGGTACGTGTGATAACCTCACCTACACGTCCCATAGCCTGAGAGTCAGAGCTCATCATACTGAAGATACCCATATCATGAAGAACATCCTCTGCTGCGATTGTCTCAGGACGGATTCGGGAATCTGCAAATGCAACATCTTCCGGAATTCTCTTGTCAAGGTGATGGCAGACCATCAGCATATCCAGATGCTCATCCAGAGTGTTTACTGTGTATGGCATTGTCGGGTTTGTGGAGGATGGCAGTACGTTCGGAGCTGCTGCTGCGCGGATAATATCCGGTGCATGTCCGCCGCCTGCACCCTCTGTATGATAAGTGTGGATGGTTCTGCCGCCGATGGCTGCAAGTGTATCTTCCACACATCCACCTTCATTTAATGTGTCTGTATGGATGGCAACCTGTACATCATATTCATCTGCCACATTCAGACAGTGATTGATAACTGCAGGTGTTGCGCCCCAGTCCTCATGAATCTTCAATCCCATGGCACCAGCTTTTACCTGCTCGATAAGAGGAGCTTCGTCAGAGCAGTTACCTTTTCCAAGGAAACCAAGGTTCATCGGATACTCTTCTGCTGCCTTTAACATCATTCTTAAATTCCATGGTCCAGGTGTACAGGTTGTTGCATTGGTACCATCCGCCGGGCCTGTACCGCCACCGATCATGGTAGTTACACCACTGTAGAGTGCACAGTCGATCTGCTGCGGGCTGATGAAATGAATATGGGTGTCAATTCCACCTGCGGTTACAATCATTCCCTCACCGGCAAGTGCCTCTGTAGATGCACCAACTGTCATTCCAGGTGTCACACCGTCCATGATATCCAGGTTTCCGGCCTTACCGATTCCCGCAATCTTACCGTCTTTGATACCGATATCTGCTTTGATGATTCCAGTGGAATCTACGATCAGTGCATTGGTAATCACGAGATCAAGATCACCATCTTTGCTACAGGTTTTTACAGACTGCCCCATACCGTCACGGATTGTCTTGCCGCCGCCGAACTTTACTTCGTCTCCATAGGTTGTATAATCTTTCTCTACCTCAATCACAAGGCTTGTATCTGCCAGACGTACCTTATCTCCTGTAGTCGGGCCATACATTGCCGCATATTTGCTTCCGGAAATTTTTGTACTCATTGTTGTCCCTCCTTACAGAAATCCTTTTAATTTCGCAGTTTCCATGGATGCTGCTTTTGTATCGTCAGTTGCCTGTGCACGGGTAAGGTCATTCAGTCCGAATACTCTCTGTCTGCCGCCCATTTCTGTAAGCTGAACCTCTTTTTCTTCACCCGGCTCAAATCTTACAGATGTTCCTGAAGGAATGTCCAGATGATATCCATAGGCTTTTTCCCTGTCAAAATAAAGGCATTTATTTACTTCAAAGAAGTGAAAATGAGAACCGACCTGAACCGGTCTGTCGCCTTTATTTGCCACTGTTACTGTCACTGTTTTCTTGCCTTCATTAAGTGTGATCTCACGATCTGCGGCCATAATTTCACCGATTTTCATGCTCATTTTCCTCCTTACTGAATTGGATTATGTACTGTCACAAGCTTGGTTCCATCTGGGAATGTTGCTTCTACCTGAACTTCACTGATCATATCAGCAACACCGTCCATTACGTCATCCTTTGTAAGGATCTTGGTTCCAAGCTGCATCAGCTCTACCACTGTTTTACCATCTCTTGCAAGCTCCAGGAGTTTAGAACTGATATACGCAAGTGCCTCCACGTAATTCAGTTTCAGACCTCTTTCCTTTCTCTCTTTTGCAAGATTTCCTGCCATATGAAGCATTAATTTTTCCTGTTCTTTGGGATTCAGCCTCATGATATTCCTCCTCTCGAATTGTGCGGATTATAATATGCAAAAATCTGTTACTGTTCACTCCGTTCTCAGTAACGTAGCCAAAATTCATTCCAGATTGCCTGCGGCAATGGAATTTTGGCTTGTATGTCTCGGGATTTTGGCATATTCATGCCAAAACACCTCGCGGGATAGTGGTGTGTGAACAGTAACAAAAATCTTCGTAGTACGCAAAAAAGAGCAGACAATGGGATTCTTTCTCAGACCCCATTGTCTGCTCTTTGCACGAAAATTTTTATATAGGGGATTATAACTTGTGTTTCTTTGATGGTCAAGATGTTTTTTGTGAATTTTTTGTTTCTTTTTATATTACACCAACCATAACACTATCTTCTTTTTGTAACTCGAATTTTATAAAACTTTTGCAAGAAATTCTTTCGTTCTCTTATGTTGTGGCTTTTCAAATACTTCTTCTGGAGAACCGTCTTCTAATATAGCTCCCTGATCAAAAAACAATACCCTATCACTCACTTCTCTGGCGAATCCCATTTCATGGGTAACTATAAGCATTGTAATTCCCTCTCCTGCCAATTTCTTCATTACATCAAGTACTTCTCCTACCATTTCAGGATCTAATGCTGAAGTTGGTTCATCAAATAAAAGAATTTCAGGGTTCATAGCCAGTGCTCTTATAATCGCAACCCTTTGTTTTTGACCTCCGGAAAGCTTTGATGGATAAGATAGTGCTTTCTTCTCCAACCCAATTCTCTTTAACAGTCCTATTGCTTTTTCATCTGCTTCCTCTTTTTTCCATTTTCCTAATCTTACAGGTGCAAGAGTTATATTTTTCAGCACTGTCATATTTGGAAATAAATTAAAATGCTGAAATACCATTCCTACATTTTCTCGATATTTATCAATATCTTTCCTTTTTTCCAGAATGCTCTCCCCTTCTATAATAATTTCTCCTTCATCTGGTACCTCCAGAAGATTCAGGCATCTCAAAAAAGTAGATTTTCCAGATCCTGAAGGGCCGATAATACAGACACATTCACCTTTTCGTATTTCTATATTAATACCCTTGAGAACCTGCACATTTCCAAAAGATTTTTTCAGATTATGTACACTAATCACTTTGTCTCATTCTCCTTTCCATCTTTTCGAGAAATATAGAGAGTATTTTCACAATCAGATAATACATAATTCCAGCAGTTATCAATGGTATAAACATCTGATAGGTTCTTGATGAAACATAACTGGAAGCTTTGGTAAGATCCATAATACCTACATATCCCAAAATGGAAGTCTCCTTAATCAACTGTATAAATTCATTTCCCATTGCAGGCAGAATATTTTTTAAAGCCTGTGGAATAATAATAAATCTCATTGTATCTTTATATCCAAGTCCCAGAGATCTTCCGGCTTCCTGCTGTCCTTTATCAACTGCCATAATTCCGGCACGTATCACTTCAGACACGTAGGCACCACTGTTAATCCCGAAGCTCACAACTGCTGCCACATATCCCAACCGGCTATGAAAGACAGCAAAATACACGATCATCAATTGTAATACCGAAGGGGTTCCACGAATCACATCTACATATATATGGATAATCCTCGACAATACAGTTTCTTTTTCTTACGATCGGCATTCAATTTTATCATTGCTGCCATTAATCCAATCACAGTTCCCAAAAGTACTGACATGATTGAAACCAGGAGCGTAACCTGTAGTCCATTCAGGTAATATTTCCAACGGTTATCCTGCAGAAAAATAAATTTGAAAGTTCCAATTATTCCTGTGTTATCTGCTATCTGAACTTGCGTTGTATCATTTTCTCCTGAGAAAAATTTTTCATAAATCTGGTCATATTCTCCATTATCTTTTAACTTTTTCTAGTCCCTTATTTACTGTATTTAAAAGTTCTGTATTTCCTTTTTCAATACAATACACTGTATCCTCTTCCGTTCCATCCACTTTCTGATAAACAATATCATCATTCTGTCTGCAGTAAATCTCTGCCATAATAGTATCAATTAAGACAGCATTTACACCTCCGTTTTTCAGTTCCATTACTGCACTTGCAGCGTTCTTAAAAGCGGACAACTGTTGCATTTTCAACAACACCATAGTCTGTATTCTCTCCGGATACAATAAAATCACTCTGGGATCCTTCCAAAACTGCTACTCTTTTCCCGGATAATTCAGCAAAATCATACAAAGGTGTTTTCTGACTGCTTACAATGCTCTGGAATCCCGTATAATAAACATCCGAAAAATCTACACTTTTTTTCCCCTTTCTTTTGTTGGTCCTATCGCTGCTGCAATAATCTGAATATTTCCGGTTTCCATAGAACCAACCAAAGAATCAAAGGGCATATCTTTCCATTCCAATTCCAGATTTTCTTCTTGGGCAATTGCTTCCAGAAGTTCATAATCAAAACCTGTGAGATTTCCATCACTGTCCAGATATTCAAACGGTGCATATTCTGCATTCGTTCCGACAGTTATCTTTTCCTTAGCATAGACACTCTGCGTTCTACATGCACATAAGAAAAGCAGAGTAAGCATGATGCATGAAAAAACTTTTATTTTCATTTTATCACTCATAGCTGATCTCCTATAATATGAGTTTTAGCGTATAAATGTTTCATATGCTTTCATATTCCGTTTATCTGCTCTAGCCGGATCTTCAAAATAGTCAAATTCTGTAATTTCCTGTCCAAGATACCCCTTATATCCATGACGATTGACTGCCTTCAGAAACTCCTCAAGATTATGCGTTCCATCCCCCAAATCAGATGACCATACGGATTTCCATCAATAAAATGCATATGGATAATATCATCTCCAAGTATATCAAACCATTGATCAATTGTTTCACCGGCAACTCCCATTGCTGTGGTATCAATCATCGCTTTCAGATTTGGATGATTTACCTCATCCAGCATTCTTTTTACATCATATACCGTAGTAGCAAGGTTGGATTCCTGTGGACGAAGAGATTCCATTGCCAGTCGAATATTTTTTGTTTTTGGCATATTCTGCCAAAACAGACAGCATTTCCCTTGAACGTTTTCCAGGCTTCCTCCCTGTCTTCATTCCAATATCCCCATCCTGAATTGATTGCCATTGTTTCTACACCCAATTCTTCACCGGCATCTAGCGCTTTCTTAAAATATGCCATACTTTTTTCAAACTGCTCTTTTTCCTGTGCAGCAAACTGATATTGGTATGTACAATTTTCCGGTGTAATCACCTTCACAGTCAAATCTCTTTCATCAAGAAGTTTTCTGACATGTTTACAGTCAGAATATTCTACATAGCTTAAAAAGAAATGCGGTGTTCCAGGCCATAATTCAATTGTTTTAAATCCGGCTTCTTTTTGTGCATCAAGAAAATATTCCAATGAATAAAATAAATAATGAATATTCATACCTGCCAACTGTTCTCTGTTGATTAATTTCTCCATTTTTATCCTCCATGCTTTCTTCTGCTGCCTGTTCATAGTTCAATAATACCTATATAATTTCCTATTTTTCCAGTTTACTACCCATATATCTATGAAAATCAGGATCTGACGGAATATTCAAATCTATCTTTCTTGCCTGTGATGTCATAACAAACAACATTTGTACAGGCAGAATATATTCCAGAATTGAAAACTCAAGATCGTCTGTAAACGTACAGTTCAGTATATATTTTGTATTTTCATCTGCCAAAGCGGAATTAATTCCAAATAAACAGTAACCCTGCTTTGTATAATAATCGAACAATTTTCCCATTCGATTTCTTTCATAACCATTGGGTGGAAAAATATATAAAAAGTTAGTTTTTGAAGTGACAGCATTATACATACCATGCATAAATTCTTCTGCTTCATATCCCCTCACCGGAAATCTGCAAGTCTCAGAAAATTTTAATATTCCCTCCAGTAGCAAACTCCTCATTTTATTACCGGAAATAAGTATCATATCTTCATTATCCTTTAGTTTCTCTGATATTTCTGAACACCAGAGTTTGCTTATCTGCAGAACATTTTTCATATTCTTTATTACAGCATCTATTCGCTTTTTATAGTTTTCAGCTTCTTTTTCTGTAATCCTTCCAATGCTTTCGGCAGTATCAATAATCCATATCATCAAAGTCAATACTGTTGCCGTAAAACCTTTGGTTGTTGCACCAGCATCTTCATAACCACATTCAATATATATGTTAGCATCTGCATGTCTGGTAATTTCCGTATCATATTCACCGGTCATTGAAATTGTGACAATGCCGCGCTCTCTAACATCATCCAGTGCCTTTATGACTGCTGCACTGGTTCCCTGTTGTGAAATTCCTGTTACCACTGCGCTTTTTGAAATAAATTCATAATCCTCTATAAGCATTACTGGGTATACAGGTGTAACCCGTATACCCAGTAATTTCTTTGCAAAATCGGCTACAGCTACTGCTGCATTATAAGAAGATCCTGAACCTGTCAGGTAAATTTCTGATATTTTCTTATCTTTCAGCACTCTGCTGCTGTCCTCAAGAATTTCCTTCTTATGTTCCAATATGTATTGCAGGATACCAGGAGTCTCATATATGTAATCCATTGCATTTCCATGGTACAGCATATATTTTCTCCTCTTTATCTTTTGCTTTATATATTATATTTCTAGTACAGCGAAAATTAAGTTTCTGTTATATTGACGCAGGATGATTTCTTCAGCTGCAAGGCGGAGGAATGAGGCGTAGCGGTGGCTACGGCGATTGACGACAACGCCGCAGATGAGAAATCAGACAAGTCAATATAGCAGTTACTTAATATTCGCTGTACTAATCCTCGTATGGTTTTCCGTATCCAAAAGCACCATTGAGTGTACATACATGTGCTGCAAATTTAGAAGCTTCCTTTAAAGAAGTACGGATTGCTTCCTGTCTGTCAGTTCCTCTTTTCAGCTGATCAATATAACAATCCATAAAAGAAGTCAGAAAAGAATCTCCGGCACCCATTGTATCTACCACATTGTCAATAAGTGTTGCCGGCTGTGTATAAAACTGTTCACCATCATACATAATGCAGCCTTTAGAACCTCTGGTAAGAGATACCAGCTCCGGTCCCAGGGAATGAATAAATTTCAGATGTTCTTTTGCTGCTTCATCATCTCCGTCAAAGGAACAAAATGCATATGTAATGTATGGTGCATATTTTTCATAATATTCTTTGGAAGAGTCATCAGAAAAATCAAAGGAAATTTTTATACCAGCCTCTTTCATAACTTTCAGCTGTGATTCTGTATAGCAATAATTTCCCGTATGCACAAAATCAAATTCTTTCATATATTCAAGGTCAAAACGGTCAAGAATATACGGAGTCTTTCCTCTTACTCCACCTTCATTATAATCCCCAAATATACGGTCTCCATCACGAAGTGTACATTTAGACCATCCGTTTTCTCCTACCAACTGTTTACACTTTACAGTTTCAATTCCAAGTTCATTTAATACTGAAATTACAAATTCTGCAATGTCATCACTTCCAAAATATCCCATATATGCAGCTCTCTCTACACCAAACATTTTGGAATATGCACACAGATTTACACAATTCCCGCCTGGATACATCATATGAGAATGTTCATACAGATCAACTACATTATCACCAAATCCCAATACTTTGTATTATACTTTACCTATTTCTTCTCCTTTTATCTGGCAGATTCATATCTGCCAGACTTGTTACGAAAGAATATTAATATTCTACAACACCCATGTATCTTCTCATATCAAGAGGATGTCTTCTCTTGTCCTGTAAACCTGTACGATATGCTACTGACATTGCATAGAATACCATTGGGCAGAAATATTCATTTACGCTTTCGTCAATTGCATCAATTCCCAGTTCCTTAGCATCAATTACTTCATATTTCTTTCCATATTTTTTCAGGAAAGTAAGTGCTCGTTCATCCATAACTCTGGCTGCACCTGTTCCCATAAGAAGAATGTAGAGATGGTCTTCATCTGTGCATTCGAATGGTCCATGGAAATATTCGCCGGAATGCAGATAGCAGCAATCCATCCACTGCATTTCCTGAAGAGAACAGATAGAGAAACCATATGCCTGTGAATAAGAAGCACCAGAGCCCATAATATAAAGGAACGGCTCTTCAAAATATTTCTCAGCAAATACCCATGTACGGTTCTGTACTTTCTTTACTGCTGCACGGACAATACCGTCAGCTTTTTCAAGTCCATCCAGTACAGCTTCATATTTTGTATAAGATGGCTCCTGTAACTTCATCAGTTCATTAAGAACACGCATTACAATTCCCTGCGGTCTTTCTTTTTCATTTGTATCATCTTCCCAGCTATATACGACTGGATTCATATCTTCCTGTGCACAGATAGAATTTGGATTATGTGTCATAGTAATCACTGCCGCACCACGTTCTTTGGCAAGTTTCGCTGCATTTACAGTTTCATTTGTATTACCACCATGAGAGCAAAGAATTACAAGTGCACCCTTTTTCAGAAATTTGGATGGGGATACAATCAACTCTTTTGCTGTAAGCCAATGAGAGTGCATAGTTTCTGATTCTGCATTGATAAAATAGAATCCTGGATAAAGATCTACTAAAGAACCTCCACATGCTGTAAAAAATACATCATTAATCTGTCCCTGCTCTTCATAGATTTTTTTGATTAATTCTTCTGGTCTGTTCATTTTAATAATCTCCTTTTATTTATATTTTTTATTTTATAGTTTTCTATAATCCTGCTGAAATTGTACAGAATACAATTGCTATAACCGCCATGATCAAAAACATTTTCCAGATAGTTTTCCACCATTGTCCAAATGAAATCTTGCAGATTGCAAGCCCTGCTACTGTTGTCCCTGCTACCGGACTCATAAGGTTTGTCAACTGATTTCCATACTGTAAAGCTGTAACTGCCGCTTCCGGATTTTACACCATGAAGGTCACATAAAGGTGCCATGATTGGCATAGATAATGCTGCCAGTCCTGAGGAGGACGGTACTAACAACGTCAGTAAAGACTGAACCACATACATCACTGCTGAGAAACAACATTATTGGATTTTCTACCAGTCCACTTAATGCATTTAAAATAGTATCAATAATCATTCCATCCTGCGCAATTACCATGATTCCACTGCAAAAGCCAATTACCATAGCTGCAAATGCAATATCCTTTACACCATTGATAAACTCTTCTGCTATTTCTGTTTCATTCATACCACCAAAGATTCCCATCAGGATTCCCATTCCCAGAAAGCACATGGATAATTCATTCATATACCAGCCATTTTTTACAAGTCCTACTACCACTATGACCATTCCGATCACAAAAGTGAGGAGCACCAACTTCTGACGGATTGTCATTTCCTGATTAAAATCAATATCCGTATTCATTTCTTTTTTCTTGATCAGATCATCCTGATACGTAATAGACTTTTCAGGATTTTTCTTAATCTTAAATGCTCTCCAGGTTACAAAAGCAATAACCAAAGCCATCATAATCGCAAACTGGAGCATTCTAAATACCAGCTGTGGATTTCCCTGAATCCCGGCAATGCCCTGTGCAATCAATACACAAAACGGATTTACTGTAGATGCAGCATAACCAACTGTTGCAGATAAGCAGACTGTCATAAAAGTAGTCATGGAATCATATCCCATTGCAAACATAATTGGCATGATCAACAAATAAAATGGAATCAACTCATCTGACATTCCAAAGGTACTTCCACCTAATCCAAAAAGAACCATTAGAATCGGTATGATCAGAATTTCTTTTACTCCAAGTTTTTCACAATCTTCTGAATTCCCATATTCAGTGCATTAGTCTTGGCCATAATCTGAAATACACCGCCGATAATAAAGACAAATGCAAGAACCTCTACCATCTGTTGAATTCCTTTCCAGGTGCCA
>ENA-OQIF01000603-OQIF01000603.1-human-gut-metagenome-genome-assembly--contig:-NODE-603-length-12123-cov-2.533011_pt1 | contig 12123 bp, 13 predicted proteins | sample MGYA00242574_ERZ504738 | MGnify/ENA primary metagenome ERZ504738 (study PRJEB26092, sample SAMD00036437) | human gut metagenome | host: Homo sapiens | study: EMG produced TPA metagenomics assembly of...
AGCGGATCCATGTGCACAAGATGACGCAGGAGGTGGAGCACAGGGTTTCCCATGATGCCCAGGGGGTGTTTGCGGTTGCCGACCTGAATTCCTGCCGTGACCTGCTTGGACGGGTTCCGCAGACTCCCCATCCGTTCCTTGCCGCATTCTGGCAGATGCGCGACCCCGGCAATGCAGGCACCGTGATCCGCAGTGCCGACGCCGCTGGTTGTGACGCCGTCGTTCTGGTGGGCGATTGCGTGGACATATTCAATCCGAAAGTGATTCGTGCCACCACCGGCTCGTTGTTCCATCTGCCGGTGCTTGCTATGGATGAGCGGGCGTTCTTCGACCTGTGCAGGGAGCGCGATACCACCGTGCTGGCCGCAGACGTGTACGGCACCGAGGGCAAGCCTCCGGTGAGTCTGCCGGATCTGCTGCGCAACAGAGAGTTGGTCGAGGGGTCCAAGGCCGTGTTGTTCGGCAATGAGGCCCGTGGCCTCACCACGGAACTGCTTGACGAATGCGCGATGAGCGTCTCCATTCCGATCTACGGGAAAGCCGAATCGCTCAATCTGGGAACCAGTGCGGCGGTGATGCTCACCACGTTGGCCATGTCGAGTCGTATTGAAACAATGGGAAGTCGGTAAACCGTTGGAATGATGCGACTTTCTCTATTGTCGCAACAGGGTTTTGCATATGTGTGCACGATGTAGGAAAGGGTTCTTGTGGCAGAAGGCATAGTATTCGACGCCGATGCGGTGTCCAAAGACATCGCCGAAGGCATCGCCGCGATACAACAGGCCTCCACGATGGAGGAACTGAAAGCCATCAAAGCGAAGTACGCGGGTGCAAATTCCGCGATGACGAGGGCCAGCAAGGCGATCGGCTCGTTGGCGAAGAACGAGAAGAAGGAAGCCGGCAAGGTCATGGGCAAGCTGCGTGCCGATTTCGGCCGTGCCTATGGCACGAAGGAGGCCAGCGTGAAGGCGGCCCAGGAGGCTGCCGAGCTGGCCGCTGAAACCGTCGACATGACGTTGCCGATTCGCCGCAAGCCGCTTGGTGCCCGCCATCCGCTGCCCAAGCTCATGGAGGACGTCGAGGACTTCTTCGTGGGCTATGGGATGGCAGATTTCGGACGGCCCTGAGGTGGAGACCGAATGGTTCGACTTCGATGCGCTGAACTTCGGTCCGGACCATCCGGCGCGCCAGATGCCAGGACACCTTCTATGTGAAGGGCAACCAGTCCAAGGATGCCGCCGGTTTTGTCGGCTCCAACATGGTGCTGCGCACGCAGACGTCGTCGGATCAGGTGCGCGGGCTGATCTCCCATGGCGTGCCGCTGTACATCGCATGCCCGGGACGAGTGTTCCGCACGGATGAACTCGATGCCACGCACACCCCGGTGTTCCATCAGGTCGAGGCGCTGGCGGTGGACAAGAACCTCACCATGGCAGATCTCAAGGGCGTGCTCGACAAGCTCGCCGTCGCGATGTTCGGTCCGGAGGCCAAGAGCCGCCTGCGCCCGAGCTACTTCCCATTCACCGAGCCGAGCGCCGAACTCGATCTGTGGTTCCCCGACAAGAAGGGCGGCCCCGGGTGGATCGAATGGGGCGGCTGCGGCATGGTCAACCCGAATGTGCTGCGTTCAGCCGGCATCGACCCGGACATATATACCGGATTCGCTTTCGGTGTGGGCGTGGAGCGCACGTTGCTGCTGCGCCATGACATCAACGATATGCACGATCTCGTCGAGGGTGATGTGCGTTTCAGTGAACAGTTCGTGATGGGGGAGTGAGAATATGCCAATGGTAGATATGGGCTGGCTGCGTGAGCATGTGGCCGTGCCGGAGAACGAGACCTATGAGGAACTCGCCCGTGACCTGGTGCGGGTCGGCCTTGAGGAGGAGGAGATCCACACCAGCAACGTGACGGGTCCCATCGTCGTCGGCTATGTGGTGGACGCCACCCCTGAACCGCAGAAGAACGGCAAGGTCATCAACTGGTGCCATGTGGATGTCGGGGAGGAATACAACGACGTCGACGAGCATGGCAATAAGGTGCCACGTGGCATCATCTGCGGCGCGCCGAACATGAAGGCCGGCGAGAAGGTCGTCGTCACACTGCCTGGCGCAGTGCTGCCAGGTAATTTCAAGATTGAGCCACGCAAGACCTATGGGCATATCTCCGACGGCATGTGCGCTTCGGAACGTGAGCTTGGTTTGGGCGACAGCCATGACGGCATCATACTGCTGCGCGATTATGGCTTCACGCCTGAGGAATACGAGGCGTTGCAACCTGGCGACGATGCCATGCACCTGCTGCATCTCGACGAGCCGATTCTTGAGATCAATGTGACCCCCGACCGCGGCTATGCCTTCTCGTATCGCGGCATCGCACGCGAGTTCCACAACTCCACCGGGGCGGAGTTCACCGATCCGGTGGCCGCCTTTGAAGAGCGTGCGCCACAACTTGAGGACCAGAACGGTCAGACGCACGACATCGATGTGATCATCGATGACGACAATCCGATCCATGGTGTGGTCGGATGCGACCGTTTCTATGTTCGTGCGGTTCATGACTACAAGCCGGGCAGCCCGACGCCGAATTGGATGCGTCACCGTCTGTCGCGAGCGGGGATGCGTTCGTTGAGCCTGCCGGTCGATGTGACGAACTACGTCATGCTCGATCTGGGGCAGCCCATGCATGCGTACGACCTCGACAAGATCAGCGGGCCGATCGTCGTGCGTCGCGCCAAGGCTGGTGAGACGCTGGTCACATTGGATGGCAAGAAGCATGACCTAGATCCCGAGGATCTGCTCATCACCGATTCCCCGAATGGTGAGCAGGGATCGCGCATTCTCGGCATCGCCGGTGTCATGGGTGGAGAATATGGCGAGGTGACGGACGAGACCACGAACATTCTGCTTGAGGCAGCGCATTTCGACCCGATCACCGTGGCACGCTCTGCACGCCGCCATAAGATTCCCTCAGAAGCCTCCCGCCGCTTTGAACGCGGGGTGGACACCCAGATCCAACCCGCTGCGGCTCAGATGGCCGTCGACTTGCTCACCAAATACGGTGACGCGAAGGCCAGCGACACCCCGCGAGACGTGAACAACGTCAAGCGTGGCCATCCGATCGCCTTCAAGGCCGGAGAGGTGAAGCGACTGACCTCGCTCGATCTTGACATCAACAAGATCAGCGATATCCTCACCGATATCGGATGCAGTGTCGCCGGAGGTGGCAATGGCGAATTCTCGGTGACGGCCCCCCAGTTGGCGCCCCGATCTCACCGCAGCCTGCGATCTGGTGGAGGAAGTGGCCCGTATCTATGGGTACGACCGTATTCCTGTACGAGTCCCGCATGCCCCGGTGGAAGGCCATGTCGGACTCACCGACGATCAGCTGCACAAGCGTCAGGTGGCCGACGAGCTTGCCGAATATGGTCTGGTGGAAGTGCTCAGCTATCCGTTCGTGGGCAAAGCGGACTTCAAGAACTTCCAGATCGACTCGGAAGAGGTCGAAAAGGTGAGCGTCGAGATAGTCAATCCCCTCGCAGGCGATCGCCCGTTCCTGCGTCGGCAGGTTCTGCTCACGCTGGCGACTACGGTGCAACGAAACCTGCACCGCGGTCTCGAGAACATCTGTTGCTATGAACTTGGGCATGTATATCTGGCAGATCCTGAAGCTCCTGCCGTTCCGGCTCTCCCCGGCGCACAGCGCCCCAGCGACGATCAGCTCTCGGCTCTTGATGCAGGGTTGCCCGAGCAGCCGCTGCACGTTGCGGCCATTCTCACCGGCAATGCCGAGGACGATGGATGGTTGGGCGACAAGCGTCCTGTGGATTGGACGGATGCCGTCGAGGCTGTGCATCGCATCGCCGATCGTTTGGGTGCGAAGATCGTGCTCGACCAGTCGGACGGTGACAAGGCAGGTGCCCAATGGCATCCGGGTCGCGTCGCGCGCATCATGTCCGGCGACACCCCGGTCGGTGTTGTAGGTGAGCTTCACCCGAAGGTGGACGATGCACTCGGTTTCCCACGCCATAGCGCCGCATTCGAAATCGATCTGACCGCTCTGTTCTCCACTCTGAGCAACAAGCCGGTTCAGGCGAAGCCGATCTCCACCTTCCCGCCGGTCAAGCAGGATTTGGCGTTCACGGTGCCGACCTCGGTCACGGCGCACGAACTCACCGAGACGATTCGTCAGGCGGCGGGCGATGTGCTGGAATCCATCGAGCTCTTCGATGTGTACACGGGCGATCAGGTGGGGACGGCAAGAAGTCACTGGCCTATGCCGTCACATTCCGTGCACCGGATCGCACGCTCACGTCGCAAGACAGTGAGGAAATCCGACAGCGTATTGTTGAGAAGACGGCTACACTTGGTGCGCAGTTGCGTGCTTAGCGTCGGCAGGCATCCCAGCATATGAAATGAGGTAGGGAAATGAGCGAACAAGAGCAGCATGACACCTCCAACGGTGTTCCGAACGAGCCGAACGACCAGCATCATGCTGCTCCGACCGCCCACGGCGAACGCCATGCAATCAATCCGGATGCCGCACAGGACGATGTGAGGGGGCTGGTGCTCGATGGGCGTTTCGACGACGACCCGCCGAGCGTCGGTTCCTCCAATGGCCTGGAGTACGGCGCTTTGGACAGCCAGTTCCCTGCCACCTATGATCCGTATATCTACGGGCATCCGGACACTGACGATGCTTTGGGGGCAGCCGCTGCGCGAGCCCAGGCCCAGCGGGGGAACGAGTATGGCCAGCCGTCCCAACAGAATGCCTACGGACAGCAGGCCGGACTGCCGTACCAGACCCAGAACCAGCCCGGTTCCGGACGTCAGGGCAATGGAGGACGAAACCAGCCGCCATTCAATCTGAACGACCCAAGCTTCATCAACAGCATGAACCAGATGAACCCGGACGACCCCAATCAGAATCCGCTGTATGGGCACTGGGATCCGGGCGCCATCATCGCGTTCGTGTTCGCGCTGATTCTCCCGTTACCGGTGCTGCCGGCGCTCTTCGGATGGTTCAGCATGCGTCGCACGAAAATCTACCATATGAAAGGCTATGGATTGGCTGTGGCGGCGCTGGTGATCAACGTGCTCTATACGATCATGTGGCTGTACTTCCTTGTCTCAGGTGTCTCACCAACTGAATATCTCAACCAAATGTTGAATACTTTGAATAATGGTTCCGGTGGATCTGATTCCGTAAAAGCCTAGTATTCCAGTGGTTAAATCAACTTTGCCCATATTCTGACTTCATTCAGACATGCATGTTTATGCAATGTACTGTATATTTGTTAGGATATGGGCAAAGTTGTAATGACGTCGGCATGGGAGAAGAGCATATGACGAAATACACGGTTGCCGTGGCAGGGGCTACGGGCTATGCCGGAGGGGAGGCGTTGCGGATCCTGGCCGCCCATCCGGCCTTCGAGGTCACGGCGGTGGCTGGCCATTCGTCCATAGGGCATCGACTGGGGGAATACCAGCCACATATTCCGCAACTCGCGGATCTCATTGTGGAGGACACTACGCCAGCCGTGCTCGACGGCCATGACGTGATCGTCCTCGCGCTGCCTCACGGAGCCTCAGGAGCCTTGGCGGCGCAGCTTGACGATGACGCGGTGGTGGTCGATCTGGGTGCGGACCATAGACTTGAGCGGCAGCAGGCGTGGGACGACTATTATGGGGGAGATTTCTACCAGCATTGGACCTATGGCATGCCTGAGCTCATTCTTGGAATCGGTTCCGACGGCAAGTATGTTCGCCAGCGCGACGAACTCACCGGAGCCAAGCGCATCGCCGGTCCAGGGTGCAACGTGACGGCTACCACGCTGGCATTGCAGCCTGCGATTGCCCAAGGGCTCGTCGATACGAAGAGCATTGTCGCCGATCTGGCCGTGGGGTATTCCGGCGCGGGCAAGAACCTCAAGCGCACCAATCTGCTCGCTTCGGAGGCCATGGGGTCGGCGTCGCCGTATTCGGTGGGCGGAACACACCGGCATATTCCGGAGATACTGCAGAATTTCGCCCATGCAGCCGGACTTGGTGCGTCACAGGCCGATATGTTCTCGCTTGCGTTCACCCCCATTCTCGTGCCGATGTCACGTGGAATCCTGGCCTCGGTGAGCGCAAAGCTCACCGATGAGGCCCTCGCGCTCACCGATGAACAGATCCATGACATCTGGGTGCAGGCCTATGAAGGTCAGGAATTCATCTTCGTGCTGGATCCCGGCGTCATGCCGGCCACCCAGAACGTACTCGGGTCGAACGCGGCCCATGTGCAGGTCGCTGTCGATCGACGATCCGGCACACTGCATGCCTTCACCGCCATCGACAACCTCAACCGGGGGACGGCGGGGCAGGCCATTGAATCGTTGAACATCGCATTCGGACTGAATGATGCAACAGGATTGAGCAAGATTGGAGTGGCACCGTGAGCGTTACATTCGCAAAGGGATTCGAGGCGGCTGGTGTGGTTGCCGGCATCTCCTCGCAGACAGGCAAGCAGGACGTCGCATTGGTGGTCAACAACGGGCCGCTCAATGCCGCGGCAGGCGTATTCACCTCGAACCGTTTCTGTGCGGCACCCGTGCAGTGGTCCCGCAAGCAGGTTTCAGACGGAGAGCTCAAGGCGGTCATTCTCAATTCCGGAGGCGCCAACGCCTGCACGGGAGAGGAAGGGTACCAGCAGACGGTGCGCACCGCGGAAGCCGTCGCGTTGATGATGCATGTGGAGCCGTCGGAGATAGCCGTGTGTTCCACTGGCCTTATCGGTGAACTGCTGCCTCTCGACAAAGTGATCGAAGGCGCGCAGAAGGCCTTTGACTCATTGGATTCCAGCGCCCAGGCAGGCAGTGATGCGGCTCATGCGATCATGACCACCGACACGAAGCCTAAAACGGTGAATCGTCTGGGGTCGAATGAATTCCGCATCGGCGGCATGGTGAAGGGATCCGGCATGATCGCCCCGCAGCTGGCCACAATGCTATGCGTGATCACCACCGATGCCGTCGTCTCGGCAGGTCAGCTGCAGGCCGCCCTCACCGCCGCCGTCGATCGTAGTTTCAACCGCATCGATGTGGACGGTTGCATGTCGACCAACGACACCGTGCTGCTGCTGGCATCGGGTGCCTCGGGAATCACTCCGGACCCCGACGAATTCAACGGCTTGGTGGCCGATTGTTGCTCCAGTCTCGCGAGGCAGATCATCGGTGACGGAGAGGGCGCCAGCCATGACATTCGAATCCGGGTCACCGGTGCGACCAGTGAGGATGCCGCATTGGCGTGCGGGCGAGCGGTTGCCGCATCGAACCTGCTCAAGTGCGCCATCAGCGGCAATGACCCGAACTGGGGTCGTGTGGTCAGTTCCCTCGGCACCGTTCCCGCCGATGTGGCCCCGTACGATCCGAACGAGGTCTCAGTCACCATCAATGGCGTGAGAATCTGCGCCAATGGCGGTCCGGACCGGGACCGGAGCGAGGTGGACATGACGCTGCGCGAGATCGACATAGACATCGACCTGAACGCCGGGGAGAGCGAAGCTTGCGTGTGGACCGACGACCTTACCCACGAATATGTACATATCAACGCGGATTACGAAAGCTGAGTGTGACTCATGGCAAGCCCGTTGCGCGGACCCGGGTATCATCTCGATGTGCATACCGATCTGGGGCCCGATCAGAAAGCGGAGGTACTCATTGAGGCACTCCCATGGCTGGAGGAGTTCTTCGGCAAGACCATTGTGATCAAGTACGGCGGCAATGCCATGGTGAACGACCACTTGAAGGAGTGCTTCGCCGAAGACATGGTGTTCCTGCGTCAGGTGGGCATCCACCCCGTGGTCGTGCACGGTGGAGGCCCCCAGATCTCCCAGATGCTCAAGGCGTTGGGCATTCATTCGGAATTCAAGGGCGGCCTGCGCGTGACCACTCCGGAGGCGATGGATGTGGTTCGCATGGTGCTCACCGGCAAGGTGTCACGCGAGCTCGTCGGGCTCATCAATGCCCACGGACCTTTGGCGGTGGGTCTTTCGGGTGAGGATGCGGCCCTGTTCTCGGCCAGCCAGCGCAAGCCGATCATCGACGGCGAACCCACCGACATCGGTTTGGTGGGCGATGTGGTGGGGGTCGATGCCTCCGCCGTCGTCGACCTCATCCATGCCGGTCGCATCCCCGTCGTTTCCTCCGTGGCCCCCAACGAGGACGATGCCACCGAGGTGCTGAATGTGAACGCCGATTCAGCGGCAGCCGCGCTGGCCTCGGCTCTGGGTGCCCATAAGCTCGTGATCCTCACCGATGTGGACGGCCTGTATGCCGACTGGCCCGACAAGAACTCGCTGGTCGGACGTATCGGCGTCGAGGACCTACGGGATCTGCTGCCGGAATTAGAATCCGGCATGCGTCCCAAGATGGAGGCCTGTGTACGGGCCATCGATGGAGGCGTGCAGCAGGCCCATATCATCGACGGCCGTAAGCCGCACTCCATTCTCAATGAGATTTTCACCACCGCCGGTGTGGGCACCATGGTGGAGCCCGGCGAGGGCATGGAATTAAGGAGCTCCTATGACCTCTGAACAAATTGATCTGACGCATGACACCGAACTGATCGGCGAATACGAGCAAGTGCATATGCATGTGTTCGGCACGCCGCTTCGAGTGCTCGATCATGGCCAGGGCACCCATGTTTGGGACGTCGATGGCAACGAGTACCTTGATTTCCTTGCCGGAATAGCCGTCAACTCCATTGGGTACGCACACCCCGCGTGGATCGAGGCCGTGTCCGCTCAGGCCGCCCAGGTCGCCCATGTGAGCAACTATTTCGCCACGAGACCACAAATCTCCTTGGCTGCCAAGCTTGTCGAACTCGCCGGTGCGCCACAGGGCTCCCATGTGTATTTCGGCAATTCGGGGGCGGAGGCGAATGAAGCGGCGTTGAAGCTCGCCAAGCTCTATGGCCGCAGTCTGGGTGCCGATAAGCCGTACCGTATTATCGCCCTGGAACACGGATTCCATGGGCGCACCATGGGCGCGCTTTCGGCGACCTGGAAGCCGGCGATTCGAGAACCGTTCCAACCGTTGGTGCCAAATTTCGAATTCGTGCCGGCCAATGATCTCGATGCGATGCGTGCTGCGTTCGAGGCGACAGATTCGGGTCCGGTGGCGTCCGTGATCATGGAGCTCATTCAAGGCGAGGCCGGCGTGCTGCCGCTGGATCCTGAATTCGTACGCGGTGTGAGGAGTCTGTGCGATGAACATCACGCCAAGCTTATCGTGGATGAAGTCCAGACCGGCATGGGGCGCACCGGCAAGTGGTTCGCCTTCCAACGCGACGATCTCGGAGGCATTACGCCGGACATGGTCACGTTCGCGAAAGGTGTGGCCGGCGGATTCCCGATGGGAGGCATGATTGCCTTTGGCGAGGAGCTCAGCAACCTGTTCTCGCCAGGCACCCACGGTTCCACCTTCGCGGGCAATCCGTTGGGGGCAGCTGCCGGACTGGCGACGATCGGTGTAATCGAACGTGAGGATTTGCTCGTCAACGCCGAGGCGCGCGGGGAACAGTTGCGGCGGCAGATTCGCGCATGCGGCAATCCGCTGTTCGAATCCGTGCGTGGCCGTGGGCTGCTCAACGCGATCGTGCTCACACATCCCTGCGCGCATGCGGCAATGGATTGGGCACTGGAGCACGGGCTCATCATCAATGCCGTGGCACCTAACGCCCTACGTCTCGCACCGCCGCTCGTGGTGAGCGAGAACGATGTTGACGAGGCGGTCCACGTACTGGCTGCGATCCCCTCCGACCTGCCCAATGACTGAAATACGCTAGCGACCCACGCCAGTGGGCGCATACGATTATCTGAGCATCGGTAACCAATCTCTATAGCAAAGGAAGTGTTGCAATGGGCGAACTGCGTCATATGCTGCGCGACGACGACGTGAACCATGAGGAGCAGAAGCAGATTCTCGAACTCGGCATGAAATTCCGTGCCGATCGGTTCTACCATCGACCCTTCGAGGGCCCTCAGGGTGTGGCGGTGATCTTCGACAAGCCAAGCACCCGTACGCGTTCCAGCTTCTCCATCGGCGTGGCTGAGTTGGGTGGTTACCCCCTGGTCATCGACAAGTCCGGTTCGCAACTTGGCCGCGGAGAGCCGGTTGCCGACACCGCCGAAGTGCTGACACGCATGGCCTACGGCATCGTGTGGCGCACGTTCGAGCAGTCCCGTGTCGAACAGATGGCACGTGTCGCCACTGTGCCGGTGGTGAATGCGCTGACCGACGAGTTCCATCCCTGCCAGGTGCTCGCGGATTTCCTCACGCTGGCGCAGTTCAAGGGCGGCGTGGACAATCTGGAGAATCTGAAGATCGCCTATGTGGGCGATGCCGCGAATAACATGTCGAATTCATACCTGCTTGCGGGCGCGGTCGCCGGCATGGATGTGCGTGTCGCAGGGCCGAACGGCTACCTGCCGGACCAGAAGATCGTCGAGGATGCCCAGGCCATCGCCGAGACCACGGGTGGCAGCATCATGGTGACCGTGGATCCAGAGCAGGCGGTCGACGGTGTGGATTGCATCTTCACCGATACCTGGGTCTCGATGGGAGAGGAAGCCGAATACGCGATTCGCTCGAAGCCGTTCTGGCCATATCAGGTGAACGAACGTCTCATGGGTCTGGCCAAGCCGGATGCGCTCTTCCAGCACTGCCTGCCTGCATATCGCGGCAAGGAGGTCACCACTGGTGTCATCGACGGACCGCAGTCGGTGGTCTGGGATGAGGCGGAAAACCGTCTGCATGCGCAGAAAGCACTGCTGACATGGCTCATCGGCAAGCAGCGTGGTGATGAGAGTCTGCTGAGCTGAAAGATTAAGGAGTACGCAGTTGAGTGAACAGACCGGATCGGAGTCAAGCAACGGCGCAAGTGGTGTCGGCCGACCGAGCACGCGTGCAGCGCGTCTGCAGATGGTGCGTCAGCTTTTGGCCGACAATGTGGTGACGTCACAGGCGCAGTTGTCGGAACTGCTTGCACGGGAGGGCTTCCCCGTCACACAGGCGACAATGAGCCGTGATCTCGATGAGGTGAACGCCGCCAAGACCAGACTCGCCGACGGTACCATTGCCTACGCTGTGGCCGATCAGGTCCCCCTGGCCACCGTGCCTGAATCGAATGGTCAGGGACGGGGTGAGCAACAGCTTGCCAAGATTCTCACCGGTCTTGTCGTCTCCGTGGCCCACGCCTCGAATTTCGTGATCGTGCACACGCCGGCCGGCGCAGCACAGTATGTGGCCAGCGGCATCGACAAGCATTCGATTGACGGGGTGGCTGGGAACGATCGCCGGCGACGATACGATACTCATCATCTGTTCGGATGACACCACAGCTGGTCGCCGAGCCGAATGGATGCTCAGAATCTCATCTCGATCGTGAGATTGCGTGTCGAAAATGAATAAATATACAGTAGACCGTATATAGTTGTAATATCAACTGCAATCGTGAAAGGCTGAATATGAGCGACAAGAACCGTATTGTGCTGGCATATTCGGGAGGTCTCGACACCTCCGTGGCAATCCCATACCTCAAAGACCGCACAGGCAAAGATGTAGTGGCAGTGTCTCTGGACGTCGGACAGGGTGGTGAGAGTCTTGAGACGATCAAGGAGCGCGCTCTGGCATGCGGTGCCGTCGAGGCATATATTGTCGATGCCCGCGACGAATTCGCCAATGAATACTGCATGCAGGCCCTGAAGGCCAATGCCATGTATGAGGGCGTCTATCCGCTGGTCTCCGCCATCTCCCGCCCGTTGATCACCAAGCATCTGGTTCGTGCGGCGCACCAGTTCGGTGCAGACACGATCGCCCATGGCTGCACGGGCAAGGGCAACGATCAGGTTCGTTTCGAGGTGTCGATTCAGTCCATAGACCCGGAGCTCAAGGCCATCAGCCCGATTCGCGATCTTTCGCTCACCCGTGATGTCGAGATCGCCTATGCGAATGAGCATGACCTGCCGATTGTGCAGACCGAGAAGAGCCCGTTCTCGATTGACCAGAATGTGTGGGGTCGCGCCATCGAGACCGGTTTCCTTGAGGACCCGTGGAATGCGCCCACCAAGGATTGCTATTCC
>ENA-OQIF01000604-OQIF01000604.1-human-gut-metagenome-genome-assembly--contig:-NODE-604-length-12109-cov-2.083292_pt1 | contig 12109 bp, 16 predicted proteins | sample MGYA00242574_ERZ504738 | MGnify/ENA primary metagenome ERZ504738 (study PRJEB26092, sample SAMD00036437) | human gut metagenome | host: Homo sapiens | study: EMG produced TPA metagenomics assembly of...
ATATGGTACCTCGCCTTGTTGCGCTAGATAAGCCGTCACGTAATGGATCGATTATTCTCTCACCTGAAACGCACGCTGAACTTTATAGAAGCTTTGGCGAATTAATGACCAAGTTTGGTGTGGCAAAAGGGTTAACATCCGGAGTTACGCACGCAGAATTTTTTGTTGACGCCAACGGTCAGCCTTATATATCTGAAGTGGCTACCCGTTTTGCTGGGGGGGCTGTCCCAGAGGCGATTAATGCAGCATTCGGAGTCGACATTATCGATGCGTGGCTTAAAGTAGAATTGGGGCTTGAACCGGACCTCACAGGGTGTGCGGAAGGATATCGATTGGCCGGTTGGTTGGCCGTTTCACCGACTAAAAATGGGCAGATACGTGCTGTGCCCACCAAGGCAGAATACCTGGCTAGTGAGGGAGTAGTCGATGCTGTGGTCAAAGTTGCACCTGGTCAGGACTATAGGCATGACAATCCCTCTAATTGGTGTGTGCTGGTCACTATCGCTGCACCGGATGAGAAGTCATTTATGGGTCGCTGTGATGATTTGTACGCAAGGTTACCAATCCAAGTTTGATTCTTCTGTACAAAATAGTTCTATACCAAATAGGAGCAATAATGATTCTTACCGGCAATGAAATAGCGCGGGAGGTTAGTCGGAGGCGTATCAAGATTTCGGGATTCAATCCAGCGCGATTGTCCACCAATTCTTACGATTTATCGCTCGGGTCAACGCTATTGAAATACACAGAAGATGTTCTCGATCCACGCGTTGAAAACAGTTACAGTACCTTTCAGATTGAGCCAGACGGTTATAGAATGCGGAAAAATGATTTTTTGCTCGCAGAAAGCCGTGAATACGTGGGTAGTGATCACTATGTTCCAATTATCCATGCCAAATCGGGAACCGCGCGCCTAGGCTTGTTCGTACATGTGACTGCTGATCTAATAGATATTGGCAGCTACGGAAAGATAACCTTTCAATTGTACTCGACGCTTCCCGTGATGCTACGACCAGATTGGCTTATAGCTCAGGTATCTTTTTGGGTTCCGAAAGGGGACATCGAACTCTACGATGGTAAGTATAACGGGAGCGAAGGACCTGTCGCCTCGCGTGCCTATTTAGGGAAGTAGACATGATTCTGACTGGAAGTCATATTTCAGCGGAGCGGGCCGCAGGTCGGATAGTGTTGGATCCTTTCGCCAGCAATCAGATAAACCCGAATAGCTACAACTATCGTTTGGGATCCTCTTTAAAAATACCCACCGTGCACTGTGATGGAACGGTCACTTTTGAAACCCTAAGAATAGGCGCGAAGGGTCATGTGCTGCAGCCGCATACCATGTATCTTGGATCTACTTTAGAGCTAATCGGTAGCTATGTGTACGCTATGTCCTTGATTGGACGTAGTAGCCTCGGTCGTCTTGGTCTTTTTTTACAGGTATCAGCTAATCTTGGACACACCGGATCTGCGCATCACTGGACTCTAGAATTGGTTGCTGCGCAACCAATTTCGGATTTTATCCCGGCATGATAGTAGGTCAAGTTACATTTTGGGATAATGTCGGCGACATTCCAAAGAATAATAGTTTTTTTGCGCGACAGCATGTGCCAACTGAGTCCCGGTTTATGGCTGGTTGGGCGTTACCCAAGGCGGATGGAAAAAACGCCTTATGATTCCCTTGCATTTGACGCCCTACCGTACTGGTCTGGTATTCTCTGCTGCCAGACTAATACCTAGCAGCTTCTCTTTTATCTACCTTTTGAACAAAGGTCTGAGTCTATCAGACGTCAGTAGTGCGCGTTTAGTTCAGCTCCTAGCTTTACTTGTTCTTGAGGTTCCCTGTGGGGTCTTAGCTGATCGTTTTGGACCGCGTCTGTCGCTCCTTATATCCGTATTTGCTTCTGCCTCCTGGCTTGGTGTTATGGTGTTAGTTGATAATCTGGCTACGTTGATTGTTGCTGAATTACTTAACGCTGTCTCGCTGTCACTATTCAGCGGCTCATTCGAGATATTGCTACGCGATACTCACAAAGCCAAAAATCCGTTGGCGAACTTCGGTAAAAATCAGTCGCTCTGGATTGCAGTAGCGTCTGTCTTTGGCGCACTCTTTGCAACTGTAGTTTCTCGTCAGGCTGCGTGGATTCTAGCTGCCGTAATACAGGCATTGTTGTTTTTGCTGCTTTGGGGTGATATTGGGAGAAGTCGCCGGGATTCTCTGGCGGTTCCTACTTATTTTTCTTCAGGGGAAGAGTGCGAGTTGAGGCGTATCTTCCTTAGCGTTCGATTTGTGCCAATTGGTTTGTGGATAGCTTTTACTACTCCGACTCTTGTGTTCGATGTTTTACTTCAGTTTTGGCAGCCGATTGTCGTGATGTTCGGGATTCCATCCGAGAATAACGTTCTTCTGGTGTTGATCTCGCTTATCGTCATGGTATCGATGTCGATGGGGGGTGCTCTGGAAGAGATGGCGGTTCGACGCTGGGTCATCCCGACTGCTATCGCTGTAATGCCATTGCTGAGTATGATGGTGTTTGTTACTGACGGTGTTCCCCGACTCTTCTTGGCTGTGCTTGCGATTTGCCTGCTTGTCATCGTGTCAACCGCGATGCGTAGCCGTGCGACATATCAAGTCACTCAGGCTGTTCGGGGTGACGTAGAAGTCACAGCTTTCAGCTTGGTATCTGCGATTTCGCGGGTAATTTCAGGCTTACTGATTGCAGCTGTTGGAGCCTTCCTAGGCTCTGTTTCCAGCGTGATAGTGCTTGTGCTTATGCTTACGGCATTAATAACTATTTGTTTTTTGGTTGAGCGTACCTGAGGAGACACGATTGTGCATGGCATAGTTATCTAGTTTCGGAGGAATGATGACGCAGAATTTGAAGTATTGGTCTGAGTTAGCCGAAATCCACAGTCGTGGTGATTATTATCCGGTAGAAGAGGTGATTAAGGGAGGCAACACGCTACGGGAGATAGAGCTTGAAATGTTAGCTAATCCCGAGGGGCGACGATTATTGCACTCACATTGCCACATAGGTCTCGACACAATCTCTTTGGCTCGGTTTGGTTTTCTTGTAACAGGGATTGACTACTCTCCAACCGCAGTACAGCACGCTCGACGAATAGCTGATCTAGCAGGCGTTCAAGGTTGCAAGTTCTTGGTTGCAGATAGCAGTGAACCTGCCGACCCCACTATAGCCGGTACCTTCGATATCTACTATGCGTCTTACGGCGTGTTGGTTTGGGTTCCCGATGTTGAAATATGGTTTAAAAGCGCAGCTACCTATCTAATGCCCGGAGGAGAGCTAGTGCTGATTGATGAGCACCCGTATGCTGCTACTTTCGATAGCGGAGAGGCTAGCGAGTATCCGCCTGTGTCTGCGCCATATTGGCAGACAGCCGGTCCCTATATCACTAGGAATGAAAAGTCGTACTCTGGTGATTCTGATTTGATTATTCAGAACGCTCAGACCAAATGGCCACACGCGCTTAGTGAAATTCTATCCGCAGCGAGTATAGCTGGGTTTCGGGTAATTGAACTGTTAGAGTACCCATTCTCGCACTATCGGTCAGTTCCCGAGATGATTGTTGGAGATGACTATTATTATCACCATCCGCGATGGTCTGAGAGTGTACCCTTTCTATTTTCGCTGAAACTAATAAAGGAGAGATAAGAGGAATAAACCAATATAGGCTATGCATCGCCTAAGTCTGCGTACAATATCGTGGCGAACTAATCATTGAATCGCTGTCAAACTTGTTGTGGATGGGAAAGATAAAAGTGTGAAGCGGTTTAACCTGACTTGCAAAAACCATTCTTCACGACGGGGAGAGTCAACAGGAAGTTTTTCCAACAGTCTCAGATGCTCTCCGTTATAGGCGTACAAACCCGACGCAAGCTCCTCAATATTTCGAGCAACAACCAGCACTACACCGAGTCAGTGCGTCTATGGAAATATGCGTACAACCTACGTAATCGTTACTAGTATAACACCAGCGACCGAGACGGATCACTACACAACCGCAAAGGCTCGGCAGGACGCTCCCACTAACCCACGACACGCCCGAAAAATAATCCCGCACCCCCTTTTTGGGCATTAACCAGGATTTTTGCTTATTTAGTATCTGAACCGAAGCCAACCGGTCAATTTATCGGGGACATCTTCTAGCGCCAAGCCATACTTTTTTAGCGGAAGCCAAACAATTTAGCGGCTATGCCGAGCAGTCACACCAGCACCCCAAAACCAGACTTTGCGGGCCCTATACTACCCCAAACCCAAGCACCACGAACCATCGAGTAAACCGTCAATAACGCCCTGACAAGACATTTCACCCACCCGAGGGCAGAAAAATAGGACGCCCACTTTGTATCAAAATGAGCGTCCTAGTGGTGGAGCCGCGGGGAATCGAACCCCGGTCCAACGAATCCAGCAGTAGTATTCTCCGTGCGCAGTTTGCATAGCGTATTTCTCAGTCCCAGCCTTACCTGCAAACAAGTGGCTGACAGGCTCAGTTACTAAAAAGTCGCTGTCGCCTCAGTAACCAAGGTGACAACCAGTGGCTTCTTAAACAACGCCAGGAACCGAGGTAGAAGCACCCCCGGAGCTGACGGACTTTTAAAGGCTCGGCGCTTAGGCAGCCAGAGCGAAGTCAGTGCGGTTATGTTTAGCACTTATTTTTCGTGAAGAACGTTAACGAGATGACCTCACATTCTCGGCACGCTTCCCTACAATCAGTATCCGTTGTCGAAACCGATCGACCCCTATTAAATTAATAAACACCCAACTTCACTTGGTAAACACCCAGTGTGAATGCTCTGACCATTATTTCTATAAACCGATTTTTAGTCAAGAGAAATATGTCACGACAAAATGCAAATAACCAATTGAAATCCTGGCAAATTTTACGCCCCTAATAACGTGGCGCTCAGGGTATAAACAGCTACTAGCAGCAGTAATATGGCGAACAGGGAATGTTAAAGTAGTGGATTTGGCTTTGCGGGTTAAGCTAGCGCCAATCGGCCCTCCAATCATTGAGGCGAGGGCGAACGGCAGTACGCTCAGGTAATCAATCTGGATAGCGGTACCCATTCGGGCAGCCAATCCTGCCAGGGAGGCAATTACCATCACCAATAGGGAAGTGGCAGACGCTTCTTTCATATCGAAATGCATTATTAAAGTGAGAGCCGGTACTACCGCAAATCCTCCGCCTACCCCAAAGAATCCGGTTAGAACCCCAATCAGAACGGCTGCGATAGTAATGGTAATCCAGTGGTGTAGGTGAGACTTGGAGCTGGGGGAGTTTTCATTTCCTTGGGTAGGGCGATTACAAACTTGGTTATGTCCATCCAGATTAGGAGATTTCTTTTGCTGCTTCCTTCCGGTCGCATTCCCACCGGCCGCATTTTTTTCTTAGCTGCCTTGCGAAACATTAGTCCGGCAACTATTACCAGTAGGGCTGAAAATAGATACATTAATAGATTCGCTGAAACCAAAGAGTTTAAGAACGATCCTATAAAAGAGCCTGCAATCGAAAGCACCCCAAATACTGCCCCTTGTTTCCAATGCACTTCTTTACGTCTGCCTATCAGGGCTATTAGGGAGGTCGCGCCCACGATTAGCAGCGAACCAGCGGCGGCATTATGGGGAGACTGTCCCAGCAGATAAACCAGTATGGGGAACCGAGAGGATTCCTCCCCCGGCCCCAAGTAGACCGACGATAATGCCTACGCAGATTCCAATTACTGCCGGCAAAAGTAGGCTCATTGTCTTCTTCCTTTAATCAATGATTCTTTCCATAATATCTGCTGCTGGTTTACCGCTAGCTACTAGCGCAGCCATCTGCTGCAAGGTAGGGAAAATATTGCGATAGAAATAGTGATAACCAGGACATAAATAGTTTTGAGGCGGATCCAAAGGTGTGGAGTCCTCCAGTTGGTACGGATTTCGTCTAGTCGTGGCCGATTTGACTGCTTCTGGCGGTGATAGGCGTTTACTGTCTGAGGTGATAAAGCGATCTTTAGGACAGCCCCCATAACAAAGTCGCAGGTATGGACAGTGTAGGCATTTTTGACTTAGCTGGCTCTTTTTCTTAGCGAATTCTTTAGCGCGTTCGGTATTAGCTAGGTTGAAAAAGTCTTTATCGCGCAGGTTTCCCAGTTTCCAATCTGGTTCTACCCAATGGTCACAGGCATAAACATCGGCGTTAAACTCCAGGGCGAAGTTGTTTCCACAACTTGGAGCATGTACGCAGTTGCTTATTTGCCCGAACATTGCGGCGAGAGCTGCGTCAAAATCTTGGACGAATACTTTTCCCACATCGTGACGTAGCCATTCGTTGATACCTCCAGCAGAAACACTCCGTATCTTTCTGGCTCTACACTACGAGAGGTAACCGCCTGACCTTGCTGCCTATATAGTATCCCTACCTTTTCGTTTGATAGATTACTGTCTTTTCTTGATCTCCAACCGGCTTCTGCCTGGGCTAAATCTTTGTCATTAACTCTTTTCAACTATGGGAATGAATTGGATAAAATCTGCCCCTAAAGAATCACGAAAATACTGGTAAACTTCCTGTCCATGATCCTGGTTAGCGTGATGTATGGTGCATAAAATATTGCATTTGACTCCGTAGTTCTGGAGGTGTTCCCAGCCTTTTAACACCATTTTTTGGGTGGGGCGACCAGCTCGGTTGACTCGATAGGTGTCATGATATTGTTCTGGTCCGTCAATGGAGATTCCCACCAGGAAATCGTTATCGAACAAAAACCTTGCCCATTCGGCATTTTATCAGAGTGCCATTGGTTTGCAGGGCGTGTTTAACTACTTGCCCCGGGCGTCGGTATTTGTCACAAAGTTTTAGAGCTTTTTTATAAAAATCTAGACCCCGTAACGTGGGTTCTCCGCCTTGCCACAGCATAGTTACGTTTCCATCAGGCTGGGCTTGCAGGAAACGCTGAATATACAGTTCGAGAGTCGCTTCGCTCATTGTTTGCTGCCGTGCGTTGTACAGCAGCTCTTTAGAAAGGAAAAACAATACTTACAGTCCAGGTTACAGGCAGCTCCGGTCGGTTTGGTGACTACTGCAAATGGTAGTTGTCGGTTTGAAAGTGTCTGAGTGTTACTCATAGATTTTACCTATTGACTCTTCGCGTCTTCTTACAGCCAACTCGTTATAAACCGCTGCGACTGCCCCTAAGGCAACGTCACTATCGGCGAGCTTGGCGGTTACTATCTTGGGATTATGAAATAGGCGGGGAGATACTGCTGCTGCTATTTGCTTCGACAGAGCCGGGAAGGTGTCTATGAGTTCTCCCCCTAGAACGATGGTTTTCGGATTATACAAGAGGGCTGCATATTCAATTCCTTGAGCAAGATAGGCTAGTGCGCGCTGAAGAATATCGACGGTTTCGAGGTCGCCTGCCTGGGCTTTTTGAGCAAACTCGGTAATGTTGCTAACTTTAGCTAAGCTGCACAGGGCGGGTACGCTAGTGAACTGTTCGAGGCATCCGGTACGTCCACAATAGCAGCGTAAGTCTTGCCCCGCGGCAGGGAGATGTCCCAGTTCACCTACGATTACTGGCGAACCGGTAGTGGCATTATCTACCGTAAAGCAGCAGCTGACTCCGCCAGATATACGTATATATAGTTGCCTGTCTCCTTGGTCAGGTTGTGTTGATCGCGATTCCCCTAGCCCAGACATTTCTACTACGTTTTTAGTTACTGTCAGGCATTGCCAAAATTTGGATACTGTTTGTTCTACGCTATTGGTTAGGTGAGGTGAGATGGGTTCGGGAATACCTACTCCCACTCCAGACAAAGAAGTTAAGTCGAGTTCTTTAGTTTTGCGTTATCGCTGATTAACTGACAGATACTGGCTAGAGGTTCGGTCCAGTCAGAAAAAGAGCAGTAATCTTTACTAGATTTATCGAGCACATTTCCGGCGCGATCCATAATGAGCGCAGTGGCGTTATTGCGGGCAATGTTGATCCCGATTGCGTAGCCGGTTTTTTCTCGTAAATATAGGGTCTCACTTGGGCGGCCGCGAGGACGTAAAGGTGTTTCGTCCTCTGTTACTCCGGTAACGCTGGCAATACTATTAGTGTCAAAGAGCCTGGTGAGAGCGCGGCTTAGGGTCGGTCGCGATACTTTTAACGCTCTAGCTAGCTCCCTGCGAGAAGTGGGTGCTTGGCTTAGGTGCTTGACGATTCGGTTTTCTAATTCAAACGGATCGCTTAGCCGCGTTCTCATCCAGGCTCCTTTCTAGTGTATTTATCTACTATTAGTCAGTGAGTACTTCGTCAAGGTCAGACCGGGCGGTGTTGACCAAGGGAATGTCGAAATCGGTCATTGCTGCCATCCATTTTGCGAAAGAATGGTCGCCACGTTCTCGTAGTTGTTTATACAGTTCAGTGGCTAATTCTTTGCGGATTTCATCGTAAACTGGCACGGTATAGACATTATTCATTTCTGCTGGATCTACTCGTAGATCGTACAACTCGTTGATAGATTCATGATTCATTACCAGTTTGAAATCTTTAGTGCGCAGCATTCTTTGTTGTAGCGGGAAATGGTGCCCATGGAACTCACACACGATGTTTTCGCGCCAGTTGGGAACTTCATTTCCTCGGGTTAAGTCCACAATTGAACGTCCGTCCTCGACTAGGTTTTCTGGAAGTCCTGCTATTTCCATGACGGTAGCCGGTAAGTCAATCAACGAAATGAACTTCTCGCTGCGTCCTACTTTGGACACCCCGGGAATATGTGCGATAAAGGGAACGTTGTAAATGTCATCGTACATCGCTGGCCCTTTGTCATTCATTCGGTGCGAACCGGTAAATTCACCGTGATCAGCACAAAAGAACAAGGCAGTATCATCTAGTACTCCGAGTTCGCGGGCTACCTGCATTATTCTGCCAATCTCGTAATCAATCATGGCCACATATCCCCAATATACGGCGATTAGTTTCTCCACTGTTCGTTGGTGAAACTTGAGGTAGACCAATAGGTTGCATAATTTTGTTGAATTGGCGGCTTACCAAATAGGGTGTCCCCGAAGTTTTCTGGTAACTCCACGTTGTCTGGGTCAATCAGGTCGAACCATTTATCTGGTAAGAAATAGGGTAAGTGGGGGCCGTAATAATGGACGTCCAAGCAGAAAGGTTTACCGCTTTGTTTCCAGTCTTTTGCGTATTCGCGTAGTTTCTCTATTGCCCGGTCGGTCAAGAAACGCTCAAAAGTTGCTTCCTCAGGTTGGTCGAGGCGGGCGGCGATAATGTGTCCGGGTCTGCCTCCTGGTAGCTCTCCTCGCCACAAATCATGGGCTTTCACCGGGGGAAGATTATTCTCTTTGAGCCAGGCGACATATTTTTCGTTCGCAACTGGGTTTTCAGCTCCCCAATAAGTGTCGTCATCGGCTCCGAATTTGTCAGGCAGATTGTATCCGCAGTGGTATTTGCCCACTATACCTACGTTGTAGCCGTGATTTCGTAGTTCTTGTGTATAAGTCCAGCTATCTAAAGGAATGTCTGTGTTGTAGGCGATATTCCATTCCGGATTGGCAAGTACCTGGTGTTTTAGGGGAAGCTTTCCAGTCATTAGGGAGGCTCTGGCGGGGGTGCAAATCGCGGTTGGGGTGAAACAGTTTGTGAAAGCAAAGCCGTTTTCACCTAATTGGTCGATATTTGGAGTTTTAGCATGGGGATTCCCTAGGCACCCAATGGTATCGACTCGGTGCTGATCGGTCATTAGCACCAGAACATTACGTACATTATCTGGGATAACTCGCGTTTTAGCTGTGCTATTGTCGGAAGTACTCATTTTAGATTCCCATCTCCTCAAGTTGTTTTCCAGATGTTTCTTGGACAAATTTTCCGGTGAAGATAACGGCTAGCACACCGAAGACAAAGAAAATCCAGTACACGCCAGCCGGTGACCAGGCAACTAGGAAGGGGAAGAAGAAAACCACTAGGAAGTTGACCAAGAAATCTGCACCGCTGGCTAGAGACATTGCGCCTCCGCGTATCTCGTTGGGGAACATTTCTCCCATCAATATTGAGAATATAGGACCCCAAGAGGAAGTGAATCCCAAGAGGAAAAGGCAGAGGGCTCCCACTGCTATCCAGCCTAGGAGAGGTTGGCTAGCAACATCGGCGCTCCCATCCGGGCCGTGGGGGCGATGGTGAATACGAGAGCCACTAGCCCTAAGGCAACGAATATCATGGTGCCGCCAATCATCAGCATTCGTTTGCGTCCCACTTTGTCAACCAGGAAGATGCCGGTAAGCACCCCCACGATTTTGAAGAAAGTTAGGAGAGTGGTTTGTTGGAATGCCATTTCTTCGCTAAACCCTACAGTTTCAAAGAGCTTATTGGAGTAGAAGAAGATACCATTTGTTCCGGTGAGCTGTTGGAAAGCAGCAATTGCCATAGCGACAAAAACCAGAGGACGCCATTTAGAGGACATAATTCTTTAATTGTGAGCTTGCGATTTCCGCTTTGTCCAAAAGAAGCCCGAATTTGGGCAATTTTTGCCTCCGGATCTGCTTCTGCAGATACTTTAGCCAAGGTAATAGCTGCTTGTTCGTCTTTACCTACTGATACTAAGAAGCGAGGGGATTCTGGGATTAGTGCCGTCAATATAACGAATGCAATTGCCGGTATCAGTAGACATAAGAACATCCACTGCCAGGCTTTTAGCCCGAACGCCATTACCGCGAGGGATCCTTGTTCGCCGGCAATAGCTAAAATGGCGCTATTAATCCAAGCGGCTAGGAATAGCCCCAGAATAATAGCTAATTGGCGGAAACCGATTAAGCGTCCTCGAATTTCGGTGGGAGAAATCTCTGCCACATAGCCGGGAGCTACTGTAGTGGCTGCTCCGAAGCCGATTCCTCCAATCACTCGACAAAAGATTAAGAAAAAGTATCCTCCCTGAACTCCCAGCAGGGGACTGAACGCACCGAAAATAGCTTCAAATAGTAGAAAAGGCCCTACTAGTTGTAGAGCTTTTTTGCGTCCAATCTTGTCAGAGATTCTTCCGGCGAATACCGCACCTATTAGCCCTCCGATAATCCCCGCTGAACCAGCTAATCCTTGGGCAATAGTTCCGAGTTTGAAATCTCCGGCAACTGCTTTGATGGCACCATTTAGTACCATTCCTTCGAAGCCGTAAAAGAATGGCCCTAGGGTGGCAATTAGGGCGATGATGGTGGCAGTTCGTCGGGCTTTTTTAACTTTTTCGGGTGGCAGCTCTGCCACTGGAGTTGAAACGCTTCATTTTCCTCTTCCTTGAAGTTGAGAGTCAGATCCGTTGCTCGGATAAGCAAGTCTGCGGTTTTCTGGCTCACTTCCTATTAAAAAAAAGCGAAAAAAATATGCTCAATTTGATGGACAAAAAGAATTTTAGTGGAGTACCTCACTGTAATTGTTCGTCTAAAATATAAACCATGAATATACGTGATGGACTATCAGACCCAGATGAACAACACAGTCAAAGCGGAATCGGAGTCCTAGAGCGCCCGGAGACCCGACGCCAAGAACCCGGTGATAAAGACCGCTACGCCCATTACGTTTCTGCACATCGCCTGGCTGCTTCCCGGATAACCGGGCAGCCGGTAGTTGCCCTCTGCGGGAAAGTCTGGGTTCCCACCCGCGAGGTGAGTAATCACCCCATTTGTCCGCGTTGCGTAGAAATCAAGAAAGAAATGGATTCCAACGGGGGAGCGGACTGGCCGTTTAGAAATCCCGGTGATTCCCGCTAAAGCCCCAATTAACTGCGTAGATCAGAGGAAACTGTAGGCAGCTCCACCTCGTCCTCGCGCTTTTGTTAAAATCAATAATTTCGGTAGGAATCGCTGCTTCCCCGGCAGATAACCTCCACCCCTGATAGGGCAGTTCGTTACGTGAGTGAATATGGCGTTCTTGAGCTTCCTGCAAAGCCTCTTTTACCTACGAAACTAGCATTAGCCTGCCCCATCGGTAACCAAATCCACTAATAAAGCTCGGGCGTTACGCCGCTCAAACTCTGCCTGAGCCTGCTCGGCGCTATCGGCTATCACCACCAGCTCCCCGGTCGCATAACCATCCTCTCCGCGGGCGCGACCAGCAAAC
>ENA-OQIF01000605-OQIF01000605.1-human-gut-metagenome-genome-assembly--contig:-NODE-605-length-12105-cov-2.009184_pt1 | contig 12105 bp, 14 predicted proteins | sample MGYA00242574_ERZ504738 | MGnify/ENA primary metagenome ERZ504738 (study PRJEB26092, sample SAMD00036437) | human gut metagenome | host: Homo sapiens | study: EMG produced TPA metagenomics assembly of...
ACTGGAATGTCCGTATCACTTCCGTTTCAGCAATCTGATCACGATCCGGATAGATAACATCTACTTGACGGTATTGTCCTAGAACAACTGATGAGTATTCAATTTGAAAAAAAGCCATTTGTCTTTTCCTTTCTTAATGATAGAAAAGCTGGGATAGCCCAGCTTTTTCTTTTTCAAAATAGTCTTGTGAGACTTTCTAATATCAATGAATGTAAGTAACATACTCACACTCTAATAATTAATTAACGTACTTCCATAACAACTGGAAGAATTGCTGGGCGACGTTTGGTTTGGTCAAAGAGGAACTTAGCCACCTCATCGCGAACCGCACCTTTAAGTTCTCCCCAATCAAAACTATCTCCTGCCAAGTAATTTTCAACAGTTGCATTGACAATATCAGCAGACTCACTTAGGATATCACGGCTCTTTTTAACATAGACGAAGCCACGCGTATTGACACGCGCTTTAGAGACAATCTTACGCTCCTTTTTATTGACTGTAATAGCAACGATAAAGATACCGTCTTCAGACAAGACCTTACGGTCACGAAGCACGATATTTCCAACATCACCGATAGCATTACCATCAATCATAACATCACCAGCTGGGACAGTACCTTCAAGAAGGAAACCTTGGTCCTCTGATAAGTGCATGATATCTCCACGCTTAACAATGTAGATGTTTTCTGGAAGGATCCCAACTTCAAGGGCTAGCTCAGCATGAGCTTGAAGTTCACGGTACTCCCCTTGGACTGGGAAAAGATACTGTGGACGAAGAAGATTCAGCATCAATTGAAGCTCACGAGCATTGGCATGTCCAGATACACGAAGATTCTGTGTAATCATCTTAACAGCCCCACCAGCCTTATAGATAGCATTGTTTACGCGTGCGACCGCTGCTTCTTTAGCAATACTTGGTGTGGTTACGATATAAACTAAGTCCCCATCTTTGATTTGAACATAACGGTGACGGCCAACTGCCATTTTTTGAAGACCGTCGATTGGCTCTCCCATACGTCCATTTTCGAGGATAATCAACTCGTGGTCTTCGAACTTGTTCATATCCTTTGGTTTAACAATGAGCTTCTCATGCTCCACAGTCAATTTCTTAAGACGGATAGCTGTACGAACAATATTTTCAACGTCAAAACCTGTAAGAACAACGCGACGTCCATGTTCAGCAGCTGAATCAAAGACTTGTTGAATACGAACCAAGTTTGAGGCAACTGCTGCAATAATAACACGTCCATCTGCATCGGCAATAACTTGGTCAATCTCTTGGCCAACTTCTGCTTCTGAAGCTGTTTGTTCAGTACTTGTCGCATTTGCTGAGTCTGACAAGAGGGCCAAGACACCTTCTCGACCGATTTCAGCCAAGCGACCTAAATCAGTTTTGTAGTAAGGGCGAGCAGCTTGGTCAAACTTGAAATCACCAGTATAGACAATATTGCCTCGGTCCGTCCCAAGAACAATCCCCATTGATTCTGGGATAGAGTGAGTTGTCTTAAAGAATGAGACCACTGCATCATCGAATTCAATTTCAGTTTCTGAGTCAATAACATGGAAATTATTGAATTTATTAACGCCAGCATTTTTTACAAAAAGCTTAGCTAACTCAATAGTAAGTGATGACCCAAAGACTGGTACTTTGGCGTCTTGCAAGATATAAGGTAGGGCACCAATGGCATCAGCGTGCCCATGCGTCAAGAAAATTCCCTGGATACGGTCTTTATTTTCAACCAAATAATCTAAATTAGGGATAACAAAGTCAACACCTAATTGTTCATTTTCAGGATACCTTAGACCAGCATCCAAGATAAAGATAGAGTCGTTAATTTCAACAATATAGAGGTTCTTAGCATTTTCACGCACTCCACCTAGGGCAATAATTTTAATATCGCTCATGCTTGTTTTTCTCCTTTTTAGTTTGACTCTCTTCTAGAGCCTATTTATACAGACGGTCCAAGAAGCTGAACGTTCATGCGAACAGTCTCCTTGTCGATTTACAGGCCACAACAAAAAAGTTGCATACTCTTTAAGTATACAACTTTTTGGCTTATTTTACAATTTAGAGTCAATCTGGGCCTACTCGAACATAGCGTAGTAGTCTGTGATATCCAATTGATCCTTTTCTTCCTTGGTAAGATCTTTAATGATTTGTCCATCCTTCATAACGATAAGACGGTTCCCATATTTTAGAGCATCTTCCATGTGATGGGTAATCATCAAGGCTGTAAGATGGTCTCTCGTCACAAACTCATCAGTCAACTTCATAAGAGCCACACTTGTCTTAGGATCCAAGGCTGCGGTGTGCTCATCTAAGAGCAAGAGCTCAGGACGTTTAAGTGTCGCCATTAAGAGGCTAAGGGCTTGACGCTGACCACCTGATAGAAGACCTGCTGGTGTTTCCAGGTGTTTTTCCAGACCGTTACTAATCCGTTCAATCAAACCTTGAAACTCCTCGGTATATAGGTGAAGATGACGTGATTTAAGGCCTCGTTTTTCGCCACGGTATTTGGCAATCAAAAGGTTTTCCGCAACAGTCATTCGAGGAGCAGTTCCCATTTTAGGATCTTGGAAAACACGTGAGAGGTGTTTGGCACGCTTCTCAGCAGGTAGAGCCGTAACCTCCTCACCCATGATAAAAATCTGACCACTAGTCAACATGAGGGTTCCTGCAATGACGTTGAAGAGGGTTGATTTTCCGGCACCATTTCCACCAAGGATGGTAATAAAATCACCTTCCCTAATGGTAAGATTGACATGATCCAAAATAATTTTTTCGGTGTCAAAACCGTTATTAACCTTAACAGTTGCATCTTTGAGTTCTACAATAGCTGTCATCGTGATAAGCTTACCCCCTTATAGAATTTTCGGCGCAGGACAGGCGAAATCAAGCAAAGGGCTAGAACAATCGCACTAAAGAGTTTTAGGTAGTTAGTGTTAAAGCCAAAAGCGATTACAGCTGTTAAAAGGAACTGATAAAGGATTGAACCTACACAGATGGCAATCAATCGTTCCAACAAGGTCAAGTTAGTCTCGTACAAGACTTCACCAATGATAATGCTGGCAAGTCCGATGACTATAACCCCAATCCCTTTTGAAACGTCGGCATAACCGTCCTGTTGACTAATCAAGGCTCCTGAGAGGGCAATAATACCATTTGAGATAACAAGTCCCATCACTTCCATTGAATCCGTATTGATACCGAAAGATTTGGCCATATCGCGGTTATCACCAGTAGCAATGTAGGCTTGGCCTAGGCGCGTGTTAAGAAAGGCAATCAAGGAAGCAATAACAATAGTTACAGCTAAGAGACCAACGATTAAGAGGTTGTAATCCTTACTAAAAGGAAACAGATCTTGAATTGTCTTAATATCAAGGAGACCTAGATTGGCTCTTCCCATTATCATAAGCATGACTGAGTTAAGGGAAGTCATGACCAGAATTCCTGCCAATATCGTTGGAATTTCTCCTTTCGTATAAAGGAGACCAGTCACTAGACCAGCAAGACAGCCGGCTATTACAGCAACCAAGGTCGCCAAGATAGGGTTCCAACCAAAATTCATAAGGGTTACTGCTACTGCCCCACCTAAAGGGAAGGAACCTTCTGTCGTTAAATCAGGAAAATCTAAGATACGGAAAGTCATGTAAATCCCAAGACCTAAGATTCCGTATAGAAGACCCTGATAAATGGATGAAATAATCATAAGTCCTCCTTATTTATCAGCTTTAACAGCAATGTCTGACTGCTTAAGCACATCGTCAGGTATGGTGATGTTAAGATCTCGAGCAACTTTAAGGTTTAGCGTTGGAGTCCCATCATCAATCACATCAACTGGGATATCCTTAACTTTTTTACCTTTAAGAACTTTAATAGCACTACGGGCTGTAGCTTTTCCAAGCTCATATTGGTTTTGAGCAACTGAGGCCAAACCGCCTTCTTTAACCATGGTATCAACAGTTGTATAAACAGGAATCTTAGCTTGATTAGCTAAAGAGATTACTGTTGAAAAAGATGATGCAATGGTATTATCCTGAGGTGTCCAGATGGCGTCAACCTTACCAGTCATTACTGACATAGTTGTGTTGATTTCATTGGTTGATGGTACAGCGTATTCAATCACATTTAAACCGTCTTGTTCAGCGTATTTTTTAAAGCTTTCAACCTGTGATTTGGAATTGTCTTCACTTGAAGCGTAGAGAATACCAATTGTTTTGGCATTTGGTGTCAGTGATTTGACCAATTCTACTGTCTGCTTAATAGGTACTTGATTGGAAGTTCCTGTGACATTACCTTCCGGATGCTTGAGATTCTTAACTAATTTAGCCCCAACAGGATCTGAGATAGCTCCCATAATGACTGGAATATCCTTGGTAGCTGCCGCTAGTCCCTGAGCTGCTGGCGTTGCAATACCGATAACAACATCATTTTTATCGTTGACCAATTGTTTAGACATGGTTTGAATCTTCGATTGGTCCCCTTCGGCATTTAGGAGGGTAATTTGAACCTTGTCCCCTTTGTAGCCAGCTTCCTTAAGTCCATCCTCAATACCTTTCTCGATTTGATCCAGGGCATCATGAGTGACGAACTGGAGGATTCCAACTTTAGCAACCTTATGGGTACTTTGCTGTTCTTTTTTGAACAGATCTGTACCAATAGAGCCGAGCGTCAAGATAGCTAAGAAAACCAAAGTCCAAATTAAACGCTTGTTTTTCATATCTGTCTCCTTATATAAATTCTTACTCTCTATTGTAAGTCATTTTCAGTTAACTAGCAATATTCTTAATTTATAAAAAACTTTTAAAGAAGAAAAAACCAGAAGATAGCTTCTGGTTTTTTCTCATTTTTCTTACTGATATTGAGCTAAGTCTAACTTCATAATATGGAAGTAAGGTCACCAATTGTCCTTTGTATTCAATATCATGGCCGTTGATGGTTACCTTAGTTACTGGCGTTGAGTCTGGTATGGCAATCCAACAGGCTTGCTGAGCTCTAACGAATTCATTGTAATCTTCAAATGAGATATGGCATTCTTGCTTAGCTGCATTTAGATAAGAAATTTCAATCATGGTAGGACCTCCTTATAATCCTTTAACTGAAATATAGCTTATACTTCCTAAAAGGCAAAGTCAACTCTGACGACTTAGGAAAGTATCACGCATGGGTATACAAATAGACCCCATAACAAATGCTGTGAGGTCTATATTGATTGGAATCAGAATTCTACTGCCCTAAACGACTGCTAATTGATTTCAACATTTGCGTCGTTTTCAAGTATAGAATCCCATTTCTGCTAGAAGAATTGCCAGACCAACAAATGCAAGATCTGAACTCTCACTACCAGTTTCTGGATGGACAAAATCCTTAGTGTCTTCAGGTTCTGATTGTGATTGTGGAGTTATCTGTGACTCTGGAGTTGGAGTCACAGTATGTTTGTAGATGTGCTGAGTATTACCATTTTCATCTACTACTCTTCTCAAATTAATAACTCGGGATTTCTTTCTTCTCTTGTTCGCCATCTTCTGTTGGGGAACAAGAAATTTCAGCTTTTGCTTGTTCACCATCAACTGTAGGATTTCCTGGAATTTCCTTACCATTCTTATCTACAAATGACCTAACTGGGCAATACAGAGTAGGTGGGTAGGTCGCTGAATCCTTAGTTCCGTTCACATCTTCATGAACCACTGTAACTGCTGGGACAGGTCCTGTAAATTCAGCTTCTGGTGTGAATGTTGCTGTACCATCTGCAGCTACCTTGTAACTACCAAGACATGAAATAGTCTTGGTAGTGGTTCTATCTTCAAATGTAACTGGAACGGCATCATTTATTGATACACGGATGTCACCTTCTGTAAAGATTGGCTTTCCTGTTTGAGTTGCACTCTTATTACCAACTGAAGTAACTGGTGTGACAGTTGGTCTATACTTATCAGTTGCAGTCTTAAGAGCATTATCTGACATTCTACCATCTCTATCACGACCAACTGAAGCCATAAGAGAAACCTGTTACACCCTTGGCAGTCCCAGTAAATCCTGGGTCTGGTACAAAAGTAACCTATACAGTCAGCTCATATAAGTAGATTTCTTTTCCTTCTACAGTCAAAACAGGATCATTGATTACATTTCCAGTTGTTGGATCGACAAGCTTGGACAGATAATCAAAATCAGGTGTGATTTTAACTTTCTCATTATTATTATTTGTTCCTTCAATAGCGAATTCTGGAGTAGCAGTTTGACTAACTCCTTGAACATCCATAGATGTCTTGTCTTCCCCTTCAAGTTCTTTTGGAGTAACAGTTGAAATATGGAATATATAGTCCATCCATGCTATCCCAGACTTCATTTATAGAAGAATGTGCTTCTTTGTCTTTAGAAACTCAATCAGTTGTATAGCCGTTGTTATCAGTAATCTGATTCAGTATTCATTATGGCTACCTCAGTTGCCTCTAATTCATTATTTACAGCAAGTGCTGAAGTATTTGTCTAACCGTTAGCAACTACCAAATTCTCTAAGGAGGCTTGAGCTATGAAAGATGATTCATGATTCTTGGCTTCTGATGTTTGACTTGATGAATCCATCGATTTATCAGTTCCACTACCATTATCTGTAGATTGAGAAGCTTCAGCTTTAACTCTTGCTTGGCTATCTGTAACTGATGTTGCAGTTTCACTTGTTGCTTTGCTCGCAATAATTAATGTCAATGTACTATTATAGTTGTGCATCTTGACTAGTGGTGTAGCGGCACTGTTTGAACTTCTGTAGTTAACTCGTCTGTTAAAACTTTGTTATCAGTACCAAGCATCACAAGAGTTCCAAGTAAGACAGAGCACACGGCTACATTGAGTTTACGAATTGAAAATCTACTTATACAATTATTTAATAAATCTTTACCCACTTTGGTAATCCTCCACACCTAACATTAAAGCATCTTACCCCTCAATGAGATTAAAAGTATTTTAAAATATTAATCGTTTAACATTCCAACATGATCAGTAAAGTAAATTTATTTTTTTATATAAATATAACTTTATCCAAGTCTATATAAAATATATGCGTATGTTTAGCAGTATTTAAAATTGTTCAAAAAGATAATTTTAAGATTTCATTATTTTAAAGAAAGCGATCATATTAATTAATTTTAAAAAATGAATTCAAAGGAAATGTTTAAATTTCTAAATCTTAATGATTATGGTTAACTTCATAAAACGTCTCTTCATTATCTTTTTGAAAGTTTTTAGGATCTTTAACAAATTTCAAAAGCACTCTTAAAATAAATGTAGCTAAGACAATATATTTCTAGGCAAATTATCTTAAGCAATTGAATTTAGCTAGCGATTTAAAATAGGAGTGTAAAGCGTAAACTATTACAGCTATACCTGAATCTTCTAGGAATTTACAATCAAAATAAAAGCTAAGATTCAAAGAAAAATCATGTAATTTATCATAATACTCATTTATAACCAACTCAGCTATTTTATATACCCCCATTAATCCACTTCCTCAAATATAATCTATATAGTATTTTCCACTAGATAAATTTTATAGTTAAATAGAATATAAAACTAAAAAAGAAGATCCTCACGGACCTTCTTTATATTTAAGTATAACTTATATTATTTAACTGTGCGGATACGCATAGTATTTGTATTACCAGAACCAACTGGAACACCAGCAACAATAACAATGTTATCACCTGATTCTACAAGACCTGATTCAAGAGCAACACGCTCAGCAACTTCAAACATATCATCAGTAGATGAAGGTGTTTCAGTAACAACTGGAATAACACCCCAGTTAAGCATCAATGATTTTTGAGTAAGTTCATCGAATGTTATTGCCAAGATGTCAGCTTCTGGACGGTATTTAGAAATCAAACGAGCTGTGTTACCAGATTCAGTAAGTGCAACAATAAGTTTGATATTCATTGAGTTAGTAGCATCTTTAACTGCAGATGCAACAACTTCAGTTTTACTTGAGCGATCAAATGTTGATGAATTAAGACGACCATACTCTTTAAGAAGAGTTTGAGCGTTTTTATTAATTGTAGCCATTGTACGAACTGATTCAACTGGATATTTACCATTTGCAGACTCACCAGAAAGCATTGTCGCATCAGTACCATCGATAACTGCGTTAAACACGTCAGATACTTCAGAACGAGTTGCACGTGGTTTTTCTGTCATTGTTTCAAGCATGTTTGTAGCTGTAACAACAATTTTACCAGCAGCATTTACTTTAGTGATAATCATTTTTTGGTAAACTGGAACCATTTCGAATGGTACTTCGATACCCATGTCACCACGAGCGATCATGATACCATCAGCAGCTTCAATGATTTCATCGATATTATCGATACCTTGTTGGTTTTCGATTTTAGCCAACAATTTAACGTGGCCGTTTCCAGTTTCTTCACAGATAGCACGTACTTCTTGTACGTCTTTCGCAGTACGTACAAATGAGATTGCGATAAAGTTAATACCTTGTTCGAGACCAAAACGAATATCAGCATTATCACGTTCAGCAAGTGCTGGGAAAGGAATTTTAGTGTAAGGGATGTTTACACCTTTTTGTTTAGCAATAATACCATCATTTTCAACTTCAACGATGAATTCACGTTTTTCAGCATCCTTGTCTACAACACGAAGACCAAGTTTACCATCATCCACAAGAACTTGTTTACCAACTTCTACATCGTCGAAAATGTCAAGTGCACCAGCAACGTTCAAAGCAATAACGTCGCGAGTTGATTTGAGACCTTGTTTAGTAGCAATACGGATTTGTTCACCAGTTTTGTATGCATACTCTTTAGCATCACCTTCAAACAATTCAGTACGGATTTCAGGTCCCTTAGTGTCAAGAAGGAAACCTACTTTTTGACCAGCAATAGATTCAGCCATACGTACGACATCCATACGTTCACCTTGCTCAGCGTGGTTACCATGTGAGAAGTTGAAACGGAAAACGTTAGCACCTTCCTCGATCAATTGAGCAATGTTTTTAGCAGATGCATCAGGGTCAAGTTTTTCACTCCAGTAACCATCTTCACCAAATTTCTTGCCACCACGGATTTCAACCGCAGGACCAAGTGTAGCAACTATTTTTACGCGTTTATTCATGATATATAAAACTCCCTTATATTTATTGTCGCTTTTGCGACGGATTAACAATAATTAGTAGAACCGCTATTATTTCAAGTTAGCTAAAGAACGGTTAAGCTCTGCAAAATCAAGACGAGCTTTGTGTGGATTGTTTACGATAATTTTACCGTCTTCAGTAAGACTGAACAAAGCACCTTCTTCTGCTGTACCAAGGATTGGACTTTCAACAAGCTGTTCATTATGGATACCCACAGCAACACCACCAATTCCTTCTTTAAGAAGATCAACGGCATGTGCACCCATCCATGAAGCAAGAACACGGTCACGTGCAGTTGGTGAACCACCACGAATTACGTGTCCAAGATTTGTAGCACGAAGGTCTGATGTATCTCCAGCTTCTTTCATTTTAGCTGCAAACTCTTCAGCACCCATAACGCCCTCAGCAAGCACAATAATGTGGTGAGATTTTTCGCCAGATTCATAACCTTCTTTAACTTTACGAACCACTTCGTTGATGTCATATTCTTCTTCTGGCACAATAATTTGGTCAGCACCTGAAGCAATACCAGCCCAAAGAGCGATATCACCAGCGTTACGTCCCATTACCTCAACGACAAAAGTACGTCCATGACTGAAAGCTGTATCTTGGATTTTATCCAAAGCTTCTGTTGCAGTTGCAACGGCTGTATCAAATCCAATTGTATAGTCTGTACCAACGATATCGTTATCGATAGTTCCCGGGAGACCAACTGCTGGGAAACCATGTTCAGTCAAACGCATAGCACCATGGTAAGAACCATCTCCACCAATAACTACTACACCTTCGATTCCATGTTTTTAAGTTGCTCAATACCTTTAAGTTGACCCTCAAGTTGGGCAAACTCAGGATAGCGAGCAGACTGAAGGAAAGTACCACCACGGCTGAGGATGTTGTCTACGCCTTTAGCATCAAGTTGGAAGATATCTCCTTCAACCATACCAGCGTATCCACGGTTAATGCCGAACACTTCAATTCCTTCAGAAATTGCTTTGAGAACAACTGCACGAACGGCAGCGTTCATACCAGGGGCATCTCCACCACTGGTCAAAACAGCAATACGTTTCATTATTCCTGATACTCCTTTTATATATTTAACATTTTCATTATAACACAAAGAATTATAAATGGCTTTAAATTTGAAAAGTTTTATCGGTTTTTTTAACGTAAAACCGTTTTCAACACAAAAGGGTGCTAATTCCCTACTGAGTTCTTCGTTCTTAGACACTTTATATCGTTGACTAACTATTGTTTCCTTGCTTCCCTGATAACGAATAACCACAGGAATATGTCCAGGATACTTGGCTAAAATGTGAGAAACTTCTAAATCTTTATTATGATTCTCTAGTAAAATCCAGAAACGCTCAGTGCTAGCCTCCTCTATATTTGACAAAATTAATTGAAGACGTCCGTCGCGCTCTTGAGTTCGTCCTTCTAGATAAAAGAGACTACCTTCGCTTAACTTATCTTTGTGATAGAAATAAGTTTCTGGAAAAAGAGTAACATCCAGTTTATTCACCCCATCAAAAACACTTAGGAAAGCCATCTGGTCTCCCTTTTTCGTTCTGATAATGCGAACTGATTCAAGCTGGACCAAAACTGTAGCCTTACTGTCTAAAGTCAACTCAGAAATTGGTTGGTAGGGCCGTGATGCCATTTTTTTGAGCTAAATGTAATGGATGTGTACTAAGTCCAACTCCTAGTAAATCCTGCTCTATACTGTAGCGTTCTGTCTGACTATAGTCTTCATACTCCACCCAAGAATAAGACGACTCTGCAAACAAACTCCCTAATTCATTAACAAAAGTAAAGAGGTTGCTTAAGTTTCCAATGATTTTCCGCTATTAGGCTCAAAACGATCAAATAATCCTATTTGGATCAAAGGTGTCAAAATATCTACTTTTTGATATTTACTAGGAATACGTGTCAAAAAATCCTCTATAGAAATGTATTTACCATTTTGTTGGCGATCCTCAATAATCCAAAGTGCAAAATCTCTGGGCAAACCTTTTATGGTTTTTAGACCTAGTACAATCTTTCCATCGGAAATCTTGTCCATATAAGGAATTCTATTAATATCCAGGCTAGCTAAGGAAAAGCCATTTTCAATTGCATCCCTAATGTAATCACTTGACGAATAATTTAACATGACGTCATAGAATATCTGAGGATAATGCGTTTTAAAATAAGCTAATTGGAAGGCTAGGGCTGAATAAGCATAGGCATGACTTTTATTAAAACCATATCCTGCAAACTTAGTTATCATATTAAAGAGACGTTTAGCAACCTGTGGGTCACGCCCTAACTGACGACTTCCTTCCATGAATTGTTCGGACATCTTGGACATTTCATTGGCATCTTTTTTAGACATTGCCCGACGAAGCAAATCGGCTTTTCCAAGGCTAAAGCCAGCAAATACTTGGGCAATCTGCATAACCTGCTCCTGATAAAGCATGATACCATAGGTAGGTTCAAGAATTGGAGCAACCACTGGGTCAATGAGATCTACTTTCTCCTTACCATATTTACGAGCAACGAAATTATCTGTATAATCGCTAGCTCCTGGACGGTTGAGAGAGGTTGTCGCTACTACTTCTTCGAACTTAGCAGGTTTAATCCGTTTAAGGAGATTTATAGCACCTGCCTGCTCGAATTGAAAAATTCCCTTTGTCTTACCACTGGCAAAAAGCGCTAGGGTTTGTGAATCTTCCAAGTCAATGGATTTGATATCGATAGCGATTCCCTGTTCTTCTTCAAGCTTCTCCTTCATTTTTTGAACAAAGGTCAAATTTCGAAGCCCCAAGAAATCCATCTTAAGCAAACCATTGGCCTCGACTGCGGAAGCATCGTACTGTGTAACCATCATGTCCTCACCTGCCTTAAGAGGAATATGATTGGTCAGGTCATCATCGCTCATCACGATACCTGCAGCATGTATGGAGGTTTGTCTTGGCTGGCCTTCAATA
>ENA-OQIF01000611-OQIF01000611.1-human-gut-metagenome-genome-assembly--contig:-NODE-611-length-11916-cov-3.370854_pt1 | contig 11916 bp, 15 predicted proteins | sample MGYA00242574_ERZ504738 | MGnify/ENA primary metagenome ERZ504738 (study PRJEB26092, sample SAMD00036437) | human gut metagenome | host: Homo sapiens | study: EMG produced TPA metagenomics assembly of...
AACGGCAGGCTCGAGACCCTGCGCGGCAACGCCATGGGCTTCGCCAACACCACCAGCTACATCCAACGATGCCTCATCCACAGCAGCCAACTCAAAGACATCCTTACACACTAACCTGAGAAGAGCCCCTTATGTTTGCTTCCCATATGCCTGCAACCACTCCCGTTACACCGGCGCACCAATGCACCAAACACAAGACTAGTGAACTGTAGTTCACTAGTCTCTTCAAGTCATTTTGATTGGAATGGTCGCATTTCTTCATGCAACATCGACGTTGCATAGGGACACTATATCATTTATTGAACTATAGGTAGATAACTTTGCGGGGAGCATTACCCAGCCGACAATGCGACAGATCCACCAAACGAAACCGACAATCGGTCGCCAATCGCCAAAAATGGGCGCGGAATCCGCGCCCAAACCCAGTCTGCTTCAATCAGAGGTCAGATGCCATAGGCGTTATATGACGCACACAGATCGTTCATTGCATGCAGCATTTTGTAGTGGTAGATGAACGGCCCCACCACAATCAGCGAACCGAGCACCTCCCACAGCCAGAAAGTGCTTGCCGTGACAGTCGGCACCATGCCCCGCCTCCGCTGTTCCTCGCCGATGCGGTCACTGAAATTATGGAACCACACCAGCCAGCCAATGCCAAGCGTGAGCCAACCGATGAGGAAGTACATCAGGCAGTAGTTCATCGTCTTCTTGCCGTCGCGTGGGCTGGCGATGGTATTGAGCGCCTCGGCCGTAGTGGTCATGATCACGATGTCGTAGATGCCAAAGGTGATCAGACCAAGCAGAATGAACTTCGTCAGCGAACGGTTCGTGGGCAGCCGGTAGGCATTCGGACGCATCTGTTGCACAGGTGGCGCCGGCATGGGTGTTCCCTGCATGGGCGGCGTCGCGTAAGTCATATGTCTCTCCCGTTCTCTCACTGCTCGTGTTCAGATCGTCCGGATACACATCGCCTTCGCATACGTGAACCGTAAGATCTTCCCCCAGCGTACGGGGCATTCCCCAAGCAGGCGCACGATTTTCGCTCATTTTTCCTTTTCCGGCAGTTCCGCTGCCTAATCTGCCACAGGACGCGCCATCGGCTATATTCAGCATATGCAGCACACACCGATCGAGAGCATTCCCAATCTGCCAGCCCAACTGAGGCACTACACGGCAGGGCGCCGACTGTACGACAGCAGCTCCTCCCCCGAGGCGCGCGTCTACGCCCTCTCAGGCGGCACCCGCGAAAACGCCCGTCCCGACCTGTTCCTCAAAACCGCGGCGAGCGGCACGCTCGCGCACGAAGCGCGCATGGACGACACATTCCATATGCTCGGCATCGGCCCGGAAGTGCTCGAATACCTACCCGGAAGCGAATCGTAGGCGGATTGGCTGCTCACACGCGCGGTTCGCGGCGAAGACTGCACCGCGGAACGCCATCTCGCCAACCCGCAGCGGCTATGCGACACATCGGCCACTTTGCTGCGGGAACTCCACGAGCTGCCGCACACCAAGCACGAGCAGGTCGCGACACTCGCCATTCCCGATGTGCTCGCAGACTATCTCGCCAATGCCGAGCACGGAGTGCATACCGGCCGTTTCGACGCGCAATTCTGCGGCCTTTCGCAGGACGACGCCCGGCGCATCATCGCCGAGCGGCCCGAAACTCTGCATTCGGACGCGCTGATTCACGGCGACTACTGTCTGCCGAACATCATGCTCGACGATTGGCGTCTCGCCGGTTTCATCGACCTCGACCATGCCGGGTTCTCAGACCGGCACGTCGACATATTCTGGGGAATCTGGACACTGCAATTCAATCTGCATACCGACGCATATCGCGACCGGTTCCTCGATGCGTACGGGCGTGATCGCGTGGATCAGGACAAGCTCGAATTGATTGGCGCAATCGAAAGCTTCGGCTAGGCACCGTGCCCATGCAAGCGGAATGAGCAGCGGACGAAATCGGCGAATATATCTAAGCATTTCACCGTTATTCACCCCTTGCAGTGCGACAATGCGCGCATCTACGATATTTTCATTCACGAAGCCCGTCTTCGTTCATTTTCATGCCCGCATTACGCAATGCCGCGCACGTGCACACAGTTGCCCGTCCCCGACGCGCACGAAAGGAGTCGAATGCCCCACGCATCCCAGCAGAACACGACACCAGCACACGAACTGCCCCTCGAGAAGAGGGCGGCGCTCACCTCGGGCGCGGATGCGTGGCATCTGAACGGCCTGAGCGAGAGCACCTCGTATATGATCACCGATGGCCCGCATGGTCTGCGCAAGGCCGCGCAGAGCACATCAATGGATATCGAGCATTCCATGCCGGCCACATGCTTCCCGCCGGCAGCGGGTATGGCGAGCAGTTGGAACCCGGGACTCGTGCGCGAGGTCGGTGTGGCGATCGGCGAGGAATGCGTGCAGGAGAAGGTGGCCGTGCTGCTCGGGCCGGGCGTGAACATCAAAAGGAACCCACTCGGAGGCCGTTCGTTCGAATTCTGGTCCGAAGACCCGTATTTCGCCGGGCATGAGGCCATAGGCATAGTCGAGGGGGTGCAAAGCACCGGAGTGGGCACGTCGCTGAAGCATTTCGCGGCGAACAACCAGGAGACCGACCGCATGCGCATCGACGCGCGGGTAAGCGAACGGGCCTTGCGTGAAGTCTATCTGCCGGCATTCGAGCACATTGTGACCAAAGCCCATCCTTGGACGGTCATGTGCGCCTACAATCAGCTCAACGGCACGCCGTGTTCGCAGAACTCATGGCTGCTCACCAAGGTCCTACGCGACGAATGGGGGTTCGACGGCGTGGTGATCAGCGACTGGGGTGCCGTGCACGATCGCGTGGAGGCGCTCAAAGCCGGACTGAATCTTGAGATGCCGCCCACGAACACAGACGAACAGGTGGTCGTGGCGGTACGCGACGGTTTGTTGGATGAGGACCAACTTGACCGCATGGCACAGGGGATGCTCGACCTCATAGAAAAGGCTGCTCCTGCAATGCAGCAGGACGATCACCCCTACGATCTGGTGAATCACGGTGCCATCGCACGGCGTGCCGCACAGGAATCCATGGTGCTGCTCAAGAACGATGGCGGGATTCTCCCATTGGCCGCCGACGGTTCCGTCTCCATAGCCGTCATTGGCGAATTCGCACGCACACCGCGGTATCAGGGAGGGGGATCGTCCAAACTCACCCCGACCTATGTCTCGTCGTTCCTCGGCAGCCTGCATATTCGCGACATTCCCGTGGACTTCTCCCCCGGCTTCACCTTGGACGATGCCAAGCAGGACGCCGCGCTCACCGCCCATGCAATCGACATGGCATGGCGCAACGATGTGGTGCTGTTCTTCGCAGGACTCCCTGAGGAAGCGGAATCGGAGGGCTTCGACCGCGAGACCATCGACCTGCCCCAAAAACAGCTGCGACTGCTTGCCGACATTGTGAAAGTCAACCCCAACGTGGTGGTCGTGCTGTCAAACGGATCGGCCGTCTCAGTCACACCGTGGCGAGATTCGGTCAGGGGCCTGTTGGAGGGGTGGCTGCTCGGGCAGGAGGGCGGCAATGCGCTCGCCGATGTCATCTTCGGCGATGTGAGCCCCTCTAGCAAACTCGCGCAGACCATCCCGATGAGCGTGCTCGACGATCCGAGCATGCCCAACTGGCCCGGGGAGGCAGGGCATGTGGATTACGGCGAAGGCGTGTTCGTGGGCTACCGATACTACGACACCTTCGGCAGGCAGGTGGCATACCCGTTCGGATACGGCATGACCTACTCCACCTTCGAGATTCGCAACCTCAGTGCAATCCCGCATGACAATACCGTGCAGGTGAGCGCCATCGTCACGAACACCGGTCAGGTGCGCGCCTCGGAAGTCGTGCAGCTGTATGTTGCGCCATGCGCCTGTGATGCCGCCCGGCCCGCCCACGAGCTCAAAGGATTCGAGAAGATCACACTCGACCCGGGCGAGGCCAGCATCGTCACATTCGAGCTCGACAGCAGGTCGTTCGCCTACTGGTCCGAGCCGAGGAACGACTGGCATGTGGAACGGGGCACCTACACCATTGAGATCGGTTCGTCATCACGTGACATCGCCGAACGAGTGCAGGTCGAACTGCCCGGTGACGGCATACGCCTGCCGTTGACGCTCTCCTCCACCTTCGACGAATGGAGCGACGACCCGATAGGCGGCCCGATACTGCAGGCCGCGATCAACCGGCTGTCGCAGCAGGAGGGGCATCCCATCATTCCCGAAAGCGACATGCTCCGTATGCTGCTCGGCAGTATGCCAATGAACGCCACCAACGTTCTGCTGGGGTCTGCAGCCGGCCGTCTCTGCGAACGCATCATGGGTCTCTACAACGCCAGCAACCAATGATTCACGTGAAACGTGGTGGCGTTGGGCGTCAGCATGGCAACGTCCCGCACCACCACGTTCCTCACTTGGCAAAGTCGCGGATATATACCGTTCAGGAGCGCAGCGCGCGCAGGCTCTGGCCGAAGATGCTCACGATGGCCGTCGGATCGCGGTGATCGAAGAACTGGCTCTCGTGCTTGTCGAGGCTGGCCATCGTGGCCATGTCCTCGTCGCTGAGCTCGAAGTCGAAGACGTCGAAGTTCTCGGCCATGCGCTCCTTGTGCACCGACTTCGGAATGGCGACGATGCCGCGCTGCAGCAGCCAGCGCAGAATCACCTGGCCGTTCGTCTTGCCGTACTTCTCGCCGATCGCCGCGATGGTCGGGTCGGTGAAGATGTGATGCTTGCCCTCCGCGAACGGCGCCCAGGCCTCGACCTGCACGTCCTGCTCCTGGGCGAAGCGCACTTCATCCTTCTCCTGATACCACGGGGAGACCTCGATCTGGTTGACGGCGGGCTTCACATTGCTCATGAGCTCCAGATTGATCAGCTGGTCCGGCGCGAAGTTAGAAACGCCAATCGAGCGAATCTTACCCGCCTGCTGAGCCTCCTCGAGCGCGCGCCATGCGCCGGCGACGTCGCCGTACGGCTGGTGGAGCAGGTAGAGATCGAGATAATCCAGCCCGAGCTTGCGCAGCGAATCATCGATGCCCTGCTTCGCCTTCTCATACGTGAAGTGGTCGACCCACAGCTTGGAGGTCACGAAAAATGTCTTCGCGCGGGACCGAGCTCTTCGCGATCGCCGCACCGACCGCCTCCTCGTTCGCATATGCGGCGGCCGTATCGATCAGTCGGTAGCCGGTCTCCAGGGCATCGGAGACGGCCTGCTCGCACACGGCCAGATCCGGCACCTGAAACACACCGAATCCGAGCTGCGGCATCTTGTTTCCATCGTTCAAAGTGACGTACTGCATGAGTTCTCCTATCATGTCTATTCACGTTTTCCGTGTTCACCCAGAATCGTAAAGCCGTTGTTCGGCGAAGTACAATGCCTATCATTTATCTTGCTATGCGCAATCTGCATAGTGGGCTCGGTCTCGAAGACGAACGGAGCGATATGACCGAATTGGAAGCACTGCGCGAACTCGTCGCCTTCCGCGAATACGGCACATTGAGCGCGGCCGCAGACGAACTGCGCATCACTCAGCCGACCATGACGCGCACGATGCGCAAACTGGAACGCGAGCTCGGCGTCCCGCTGTTCGACCGGCGCGCCAAGAACCGGCTTTCACTCACCCACACCGGCGAGCTCGCCGCACAGGAAGCCGAGCAACTGCTCGACGCCTACGACCGGTTCGTCGAGACCGTGCGGAACGACGCGAATCTGCACAACGAGATCGTCGTCGGATCCGTGGCACCGGGTCCCCTGCATTTTCTCGAGCAAGCCGGCGAGCGCAATGCCAAATGGGAATCGTCCATCACCGTGCGGCACAGTCTCATTGAGCCCGACGCGGTGCTCGACGACCTGCTGCTGCGCAAGGAGACGATGATCATCACCGACCGCGAAGTGGACGACCCGCGCGTGGAATCACTGTACTTGGGCGAGGAATACCTTGGCGTGGCGATTGACAATTTCAATCCGCTCGCCCAGCGCACGAGCGTCACCTTCGCCGACCTCGCCGGCATGGATTTCGTGGTCGCGCACGACATAGGCCCGTGGCGAGCGGTCATAGAGGAGCAGATTCCCGGCGCGCACTTCCTGTACCAGCAGGACCTGAGCGCGCTCGAACAGATCAGCAAATACTCGGCGTTCCCGTTCTTCTACTCCAATCTCACGAGATCGCTGCGCATGACCGACGAACGGTTCATGCCGCACACGCGCACGGCGGTGAGCATTGCCGACCCCGCCAATCGCATCGACTTCTACGCCACGTTCCTGGGCGACAACCGGCGGCTCGCCCTGCCAATCCAGCAGTACCTGGCCCAGCATCGGCCGCGGGAGCAGTGAGCGGAGGCGTGAATGTGCGCGGTGGTGTTTCTTGCGCGGCATAGTTCGCGGAAATCACCGTGAGATATGCCGCTTTGACCAGCACGCGGACAGCAAGCAGTCTTTCCCCCTCTCTTCCCTTCCTTTGCGTAAAAAGAGTCAAATAGACGCACTCAGATGTCCTTTTTTACGTAAAGAGGACTGTTGTCAGTATGACGGAAGCACCATCATGTCAGGCTGGATGAAGCACCCTAGCAGCATGGATGTGACCGTATCCATATCCTTCTGCCTGAGCGATCCGATCTTCACAGCGTTCCTGGCAGAGAGATCGAGCGCCCGGATCTGCTCCAACTGCACGAATCCATCCGCCACACCGCTCCCACCATTTGACACATCGGACGCCGGAACAGGGGAAAAGGGTATGTGCAGCTCAAAATCGCCCCGGCCATGGGAAATAGCCGCAACAACAGTGAGGGTGCAGTTCCGGTTGAAGGCATCATTGCTCACCACAACCACAGGTCTGCGCTTGCGCTGCTCATGCCCCTTGGATGGGTCGAGGTCAACCATCAACACATCGCCGTAATGGCACATATCACAGACCCTCATTCCCCGCTGGAGCACCGAAATCATCTTCGCAGGCCCGGTAGGGCTCCTTGCGATCCTTGAAAACCGAAGCAAGATTCGCGACACGAATCGCGCGCTTTGCCGACCGCGCGGGCTTGAGCACAATCGCACCGTTTTCGACGGTTGCCTCAATCTGCGAATCATCGGGCATCCCGACCTGCTCGCGCATCGCCTTGGGCAAGCGAACCGCCTGCGCATTGCCCCACTTGCTCAGTGTCAGCATTGTCATGGCCACTCCTTTCAGTAGATACAAGTATATACTTCATGTTCGCCAGCTGCAACGCGCACAATGCCCACGAGGAACCGAATACCGAAAGCATGCAGGCCATTGCAGAAGGAGACGCCTTCCTTGCCAGCGGTCAAGAGGGGCGCTTCAGCAACGCCGAATCGCTGATCAAGGCAGCCCTTAACTGATGGCACGACTCAGCGCGGACTTCTCAACGGCATTCAGCCGAGATCTCAAGAAGAAGGCACAGAAACGACAGTGGGACCTTCCAAGCTCAAGGAGGTCATCGAACTGGTGATCGAGAACTCCCCTGCATCCATTGCGGTGCTCAAACAAAGGCATAATATGCATACACTCGCCGGAAAGTGGCAGGGACGAAACGAATGCCATGTGGCGAACGCCGGCGATGGGCCGGTCATTTGGTCTTGCAACGGCAAAGTCGCCTTCTTTGAGCACACCGGTTCCCACGACGAACTGTTCGGTACATAATCGGTCATGGCGGCATCACCGTCGAAGCAGATGACAATACCCACTTTCCCTCTCTTTACTTTGCCCTCGCTCCGCCTTCTTTCTGCCTTTCTGCGTAAAAAGAGTCAAATAGACGCCCTCAGATGTCCCTTTTTACGCAGGAAAGGCTGCCGATAATCGGATATCTATAGTTATGGGAGATTCTGGCTACAGATATCTCACTGGCAAAACCGGAGCACCATCATGTCGGGCTGCGCGAAGTAGTCGGCGGCATTAGCGGTGAATCACTCAGGATTGCCGTCAAACCCGCGCATCAGCGTACCGGACTCATCGGTGAGAGCGCCCGATTCGTCAAGAATGGGCGTATCGAGCACGGATTTGATGGACATGGCAAGCGATGCGCACGCGGCGACCGACTGCTTGGCTTGCTGGTCGAACTGCGCGTAATCCTCGCCCTGAGCGGCGATAACCTCGTCGAGATTGCGCAATGCGACAGAGAATCTGACATCGAGCTGAGTCAGCGTAGCATATACGACTCACCCGCCAGCGCTCACAGACACTACGCGAAAATCCACAGAACGACATTGTAAAAATAGTGGCCCGCCACTGCATTTTCCGCGTACACTGGAATCAATCGGCGAGGAGGACGAGAGGGGGCATCAATGGATACCGCACGGCAGTTCATTCCCATGGCGCCCGTATGCACGGTTACCGCAGATCAAGTAGTACATGACTTCCAAGGAGATATACCTGCAGGAGTGAAATTCCGCTGCCCATCGTGCGACCGACCAGTGCAATTCCACCGCGGCAGTCGAGCGTCTACAACATCTGCGGACGCATCTGGGGACCAAGCTCCCGCAGTTCGCAGAAATCCACGGAGCCACTCATCTCGTTCTGTTCACCGAACTGTACGGCCGCACTTCCGGCATGCGAAGAACGACCCAGTCGCCAGATTCTGCGAACGGTATCAAGCGGGTTTAGGGCTGACCCACGTATTATCGTCCCCTCTCTACCGATGTTCCTGCGCAAAGACCGCAACCGAGCAGGGAGCGGCCACCACGCACAAAGCACGCCCACTTTTCATTTGGAGATATCGGTTCGTCGTCGATCACTCGGGCATGATCTCATCTCCGAACTGCGCAAAGATCGCGCTACACTCACTGTAGACGGGATCTCCCACAATCTTGCCGATCTTGTGTCCGACCGCAAATACACCATTCACCTGGAGAATCCCCTCCTTCGGATTACGTGCACGCATTTCCGTCCCGGAACAGTGGCAGAGGAATGTGGGCAGTCCCGAAGACGGCGAACAGGCGTTCATCTTCACCTCGGAATTCGGCCCGAATGGAGGCCGTAGACTTTCCTATGGGGCTTCTCTCCACGCCGGGTTTGATTACTATGTGGTTGCACGCCCCAGCATTCTACGTGCTCTTCAGAGCTGTTTCGACATAGCCGTTCCCATCGGCGAAATCAACTCGTCGCACGGCAATCTTCTCGTGGTGCGCATCGTCACGCTGTGGAATTCGCTGAATCGTACACAAGCTGATTTCTGGCTTGCAGATCACGGTTTCCGACTCACCAGTCTTGATCTCGACCCCGTTCCCGTTTGGCCTCCCCAACTGCGTTCTAACGGCATAGACGAACCCTTGTTCTCGAATAGTCAGCAGATATACCAGACACCATTTGCATCCCGCAACGAAAATCCCGTACACGATGACATTGATTTTCCGCGTCTCAACTGTGATCATCTCAATCCACGACGTGTTGGTTTGCTTGGTTTTGCCCCACATGGCCGAGTCCGCTCACAGATAGAGGGCGAATGCTGTTTCCTGCGTGCGAATCGGTATTTACCATGGAGTGCTTACGTGCTCTCACACACATACCCTGAAGGACTCATGTTGGCAGATGCCCCTCATCTGCCTTCATCTGATGAGCAGCCACACGCCTCCTCCACTGCTCTGATGCCCGAATTGGCAATAAAGCAGACACAGTGTCAGACACTCAATAAACATCTCGACATAGAGCAGAGGAGACTCGAACAGCCTCAACACCATGGCATACCACTCAGTGTCTCACTTGCCCGCATACGTTCCACGTACCGTTAACACACTCATCACTTTGGGAGAAGCAGATGTCACAGCAATTCAACGAATCTCGGCAGTCCTGGGGTCTCTTTGTCTGGAACGACAATGGTGACGGACAATTCATACGCATCATCGATTACGTGACCGATTCCGCGGGGAACGGATGTTATGATTGGGTGGCTTATCCGCGCTGGTGGGAACGGTCCAGGAACCCGTCTTCAGATGACCCTCTTGACCCGAAGACCCTATACAACCCAAAACTCACGCAAATCATGGTCAAGAGTGACTCGGATTTCAAGTTTCTCCAGTGGACACCGAATTACAATCGTCCAGATCATCCGTTTGTTGAGATCTTTCAAGGTGGCCTACGAACCACCGAGCCTCCGCTGTATGAGGTGATTGATTGCCCGGCCAATCGTGCGGAAGAGCTACCTGACGTGCTTTCGCAAGGCATACAGTATTCCGGCCGTCCCACCGCGAAAATCCTGCTATTGTTCGCAGAGAATAACAATATGTTGGACGCGGCCGTCCTCGACCGCAGTATGACAACGATTCATAATGGCTTGCTCACACTGAGCAACACAGCACCGAACAGCGTCCCACGCGTCATCCTGGATCGCCGTCATGTGCGAATCATCAATCAGGGTTTCAATAGAGGTGACCGTCTGGTATACAATCTGCCGACACAACTGAAGTCTCACTCTCAAGTAGTGATCAAGCCTATGCGAGATCTGGCGCAGTTGTACGTGAACTGGTACATCCGCAAAGAGCATGCGATGAATGGTGACGAGCTCATGCGCACAGCCGGAGATGTTCTGGAACAGGCATTCGAGAAACCGGCGAATCTTGAAGAGTACCTCGGTGCCAAACCCTCACATAACGATGTCCGGGCACTTCAAACGGCAATCAAAGCAACCATTCGCAGCAATACCGACGATGTGTCTGAGATCATCTACGATGTGCTGAAAAACGACGACGACGTAATGGCAGAATTCCGGAAGCAAGCCACTGCGCAGCTCGATGACGAATTCGAGAAGCACAAGCAAGTATTATGCAAGCAGCTGGATGAACTGCGGGCCCAGCGGGATGAGGAATCAGAAAAGGCGGAACAAGCAACTGCACAGTTGGCGGAGCTCAATCAACAATTGCAGCGCAAACGTGGTGAGATACGCGATGCACAGGCAGAGTTGGAGTTGCAGAAAGAGGAACAACATAAAGCGCTGCAGGATCTGGAGAATAATGTGGCACTCAAGCTCGGCTTGCAGCAGATTGCCCAGCAGAATCATTCCATGATGGAGGAATTGACTATACGGCACTCGACTGCGCCAGATTCCTCCAGACAACTTCGCATGGCCCCCATGATGGGACCAGCGAAAACACAAGCAGCAACAGATATGCAACAGGCAGTGGCGCAGAATATGCAGATACTAGGCTGCACCTTCACCGGACAGAGCAACAGGAACAATGAACGAATCACGCATTTCGCCGCTCATCTCTGCCGTACACTGCGCACAACGCGATTGCTAGCGGTCGATACCGTCCATGTGCCGACCATCGCCAATACGCTAGCCTTCGCGCTCGCCGGCACACCAGCACAGCATACTGGAATTCCAATCGATTTCAGTGATTTCACGATGCTGGAAGAGTTTCTTGAGCACTCTGAGTCGCCGGTGATTGTGCTGGATAACGTGTTCGACACCGTCAATGAAAGTCTGCTGTTCGCATTGAACCGATATAGTCCTGCGAAATCAGTAGTGATTCTACCGATCGGCAGTTTTGCGAATATACGTCTTTTGGCACCTGAAGTGTGGAACAAGGTGTTCTATGTGCCAACGACTGGGATGGTGGAGCTTTCGGCTTCAGATAAGCCGCTGCATCATGCGCAGGAAGCGCTCAAGCGAATCGACATAACTTCAAGATCGATACTGGCGCAAATGGACATCCTCCGAAGAATGACTTCCATTCCGCAGAACGCATTGGTGACGCCATCCGCCATCACGGCGATTGCACAGGACACTGCATCAGCACGTCAATGGATCATGCCGCACCTATGCATTGAAACATATGAATACCAAGGAGCGGAAAAAGCCCACGAATTGAGCCAGGAACCGACCAATAAAACCATTGCGGCTCAACTCGCCGCACTCATCGACAGGATT
>ENA-OQIF01000614-OQIF01000614.1-human-gut-metagenome-genome-assembly--contig:-NODE-614-length-11867-cov-2.073850_pt1 | contig 11867 bp, 13 predicted proteins | sample MGYA00242574_ERZ504738 | MGnify/ENA primary metagenome ERZ504738 (study PRJEB26092, sample SAMD00036437) | human gut metagenome | host: Homo sapiens | study: EMG produced TPA metagenomics assembly of...
AGATTGTTTACAGATAGGAGTCGTATCCGCTGGTCTCCAGCTTGTCAGCCAGCTCGCTCCCCCCAGAGTCCACAATCCGTCCTTTGGCAAATACGTGCACGAAGTCCGGCTTGATGTAGTTCAAAATCCGCGAGTAGTGCGTGATTACCAGCAGCCCGCAACCAAGATTCTCGTGAGCATGATTTACCCCCGCCGATACGGTGCGCAAAGCGTCAATATCTAGACCAGAGTCAGTTTCGTCAAGAATAGCGAACTTGGGGTGAAGGATTTGCATCTGTAAAATCTCTAGGCGTTTCTTTTCCCCACCAGAAAAACCGGCATTGAGGTCGCGACTAGCGAACTTTGGATCTACTTTTAAATCCTCCATGGCGGCTTTTAGTTCCTTTACCCAAGTACGTACCGGCGGAGCTTGCCCATCAACCGCAGTCCGGGCAGTACGCAAGAAGTTAGATACGGTGACTCCTGGGACTTCTACTGGGTATTGCATAGCCAGAAAAAGACCGGCGCGTGCCCTTTCATCTGGGGAAGATTCCAAGATATTAACCCCATCTAGGAGCACTTCCCCGCCCTCGATATGGTAACCGGGGTGACCGGCAATCGAATAGGCCAAAGTAGATTTACCCGAACCATTCGGCCCCATAATCGCGTGCTTTTCCCCGGAATTCACCGTTAGGGAGGTGCCTTTCAGAATCTGCTTTATCCCGTCGGGAGTTTCTACCGAAACCTGTAGGTCTTTAACTTCAGTTTCCCCATTTATTCATTCCTTTACTGCGGCTACAGGCAGAAACATAAACCGCCTGTCCTTTGATTTCAAGCTGATAACACTTAACTGGCTGGGTAGCAGGCAAGGTAGGGTGCCCGGTGTTCAAATCGAACTGGGCACCGTGCCCCCAGCACTCAATTGCGCACCCTTCTACCTCGCCCTCGTCTAAAGCTATGTCCCCGTGAGTACACAGGGCATCTATCGCGTGCCAGCCGCCTTCCTCGTCACGCACAACGGCGATTGGAATCCTTTTACCCTTTTCATCGGTTATTTCTGCGCGTAGTGCTTGTCCGGCTTCTAGCGCGTCCACTTCACAGACTTTTTCTAGGCTCATAGCGCACCCGAGCCTTGTTCTAACCGCGCGTCAATCACCTGTAATAGGCGTTCTTCAATCTCGTTGATTCCAATCTGGCGGATAAGTTCAGCAAAAAATCCATGTACCACCATTTTTCGGGCGGTATCTTCCGGAATACCGCGCGACAGCAAATAGAAGAGCTGTTCGTCATCAAAACGCCCGGTGGCAGAAGCATGTCCAGCTCCCGCGATTTCTCCGTTTTCAATCTCTAGGTTGGGTACCGAATCAGCTTTTGCTCCCGGGTTTAACACCAGGTTACGGTTTTGCTCATAGGAATCGGTATTGAAAGCCTGTTTGCCAATCAGCACATCCCCAATCCAGACCGCATGTGCCTGCGTTCCTTGCAGCGCTCCTTTATAGTGCACATCGGAACGGCAATTTTCAGCAATGTGATTGACGAAAAGGCGGTGTTCTTGATGCTGGTCAGTGTCGGTAAAGTAGACACCTAACATTTCGACTTCTCCGCCCGGTTTATCTAAATCGATATCGGGGCAGATTCGTACCAAATCGCCCCCCAGGGTGACTACGATATGTTTCAGCTTTGCGTCTTTTTCCACGTTCATGCGGTGATTAGCCGCGTGTACTGCCGAGCGTTCCCATTGCTGAATCGAAACTATTTCTAGCTCGGCTCCGCTTTCAACATTTATCTCAACCCCCTGGTTGAGTTGGGCATCACCGCTGTGTTCCAAAATTAGCAGGGCTTTAGCCTGTGGTTTCACATCTATGCAGATATGTTGGGCAGCCGGAGTCGGGTTTTCCCCAATTATTTTGATTCGCAATGCTTCGGGAAACTGGTCAGCAATAACTAGGTTTACTATTTCCTGGTGGTTATTCCATTCGACAACGCTCGCCCGGTCTCCGGGAGCCCCGATTTTACCGTGAATATCGCTGTCGGTAGCTATTTCGATATACGAGGACGCGCCCAGATTTAGGCGTTTACCTGAGTTTAAAACCTGCCCCTCAACCTCAACTGTAGGAGAACTTCCCTCTAAAGTCTCTGTAAGCAGCATCTTTATCCGCTCTAGCGGAGTAAAGCGCCAATCTTCTTCCCGCCCGGTCGGCATAGGAATATCAGCAAGATTAAAAGAGGTAGGACGGTCAGCTCGGGAGGAAGCTGCGACTACTTTATGGTCTGCCTGTTTTAGCATCTTTGCCATTACCCCACCGATCCTTCCATTTGTAGTTCGATTAGGCGATTAAGCTCCAGGGCGTATTCCATGGGTAGTTCCCGCGCGATTGGTTCAATAAAGCCACGCACAATCATCGCCATTGCTTCCGTTTCGCTAAGCCCCCGACTCATCAGATAAAATAGCTGGTCGGCACTAACTTTAGACACCGTAGCCTCGTGTCCCATCTCGACATCATCGGTTTGAATATCCACATAAGGATAGGTGTCAGTACGCGAAATTTGGTCTACCAGCAGCGCATCACAAACCACTGATGCTTTGGAATGTTTAGCCTGCGGAGCAACGTGTACCAGCCCCCGATAAGACGAACGCCCGCCGTTACGGGAAATAGATTTCGAGACAATTGAAGAGGACGTATTGGGCGCTAGATGCAACATTTTTGCACCGGTATCTTGATTTTGCCCCTCGCCCGAGAATGCCACTGATAGCGCCTCTCCGCGCGCATTTTTCCCGTTCAAATAGACCGAGGGGTACTTCATATTAGTTTTTGACCCCATATTTCCGTCTACCCATTCCATAGTGGCGCCCTCTTCGCAGATGGCGCGCTGGGTTACCAGGTTATAGACGTTGGTAGACCAGTTTTGAATGGTGGTGTAGCGTACCCGGGCATCTTTAAGACAGAAAATTTCTACAATCGCAGAGTGTAGCGAATCCGATTTATAAATCGGGGCGGTGCACCCTTCCACGTAGTGAACGTAAGAACCCTCGTCAGCAATGATCAGAGTGCGCTCGAACTGCCCCATGTTTTCGGTGTTAATCCTAAAATATGCTTGCAGGGGGATTTCGACCTGCACGCCCTTGGGAACATAGATAAAAGATCCCCCCGACCACACCGCGGTATTTAGAGCCGCAAATTTGTTGTCACCAGCAGGAACGGCTTTCCCGAAGAATCGTTTGAACAGGTCTTCGTGTTCGCGCAGCGCGGTGTCGGTATCTAGGAAGATAACTCCTTGTTCTTCCAAATCGCCGCGAATCTGGTTGTAAACCACTTCGGATTCATATTGAGCCGCCACCCCAGAAACCAGGCTTTCGCGTTCTGCTTCCGGAATCCCTAGCCGGTCATAGGTTTTCTTGATGTCCTCGGGCAAATCTTCCCAGGAGCTAGCTACCCGATCGGTCGAGCGCACGAAATATTTAATCTGATCCATCTGCAAATCAGATAAATCAGGCCCCCAGGTAGGCATCGGCTTACGTTCAAAAACTTTGAGGGCTTTTAGTCGGCGTTTAAGCATCCATTCGGGTTCGTTTTTCTCGGCAGAGATGAACCGTACTACTTCCTCGTCAAGACCACGCCTAGCGCTTTGACCAGCTGCGTCTGAATCATGCCATCCGTACTCGTATTGAGTGCCAATCGAGTCTATAACCTGCTGGTCAGCAGCTTCTTTTTGTTCTTTAGTGGCAATCACCGGTGGTGATGATGTCATTTGTGTGTCAATCCCTCTTTTGTTGTTTCCTTGTGCTCTACTGTGTCATGTTTAGCGGTTAATAGGGAATTTAGGAGTGGGCAGAGCTATTGGCACCGAGGTGGTACATACATGCTCCCCATCCGCCAAAGTCGCCAAGCGTTGCACATGTACGTCCAAAAGACGGGAAAACGCTTGAGTTTCCGCCTCACATAGTTGCGGAAACTCACCCGCAACTTCTTGCACCGGGCAGTTTCCTTGGCAAAAGCTGTACTGCAAAACCGCCATTGCCTACCTCGCGCACCGTAGCGGCATACCCATCGGCGGTTAAGGCATCGGCGAGGGCGCGGGCACGCGACCTCGGGTCTGTACCAGCTTCTTTTATCAAAGGCGCGTAACGACGTTCAATATCGCGCGAATGAGCAGCAGCGAAACTGTCTATTCCATCCGGACCGGCGACTTGCTCAATAAATCCCAGAGCCCGACTTGCAAGTTTTGAGTAATCCTCGCTAAGCCCTTCCCGTCCTTTACCGGTAGCGATGTAGTGACGCGCCGGCCGACCACGTCCCCGTTTGGTCTGTTGTCCACTTTCGTATACTGCAATCATCTGGGCGGATTCTAGAGCAGTAATGTGGCGACGAATAGCCGCGGTAGTAAGCCGGAGGATTTTCGCCAGGTGGGCGGCGGTAACGGGGCCTTTTTCGACTATCAAATCTAGAACTGTTTGCCGAGTCGGTTCCGTGTCGCTCACGTTTCCCCTCCTTAAAAATAGACCTTAGCTATTTTAACGCATTTTAGAAACAGGTTACTTGCAAAAATGTCTACTAAAGGGAAGTGTGGCGGGTACAACACACAAATGAAGTTGAATTCGCCCTCAACAAACCGGTTGGTTTAACAAAAACCCCAATGGAGACGGCTAGCTGACGCGCGTTTTAGCGCTCAAGCAGAAGCGGATCAGCTATGAAGGGCGCAGAGGGGCTACGCAAAGAACGCCAACCATTTCTCAAGGACTCAATACTCGCCAATACCGCAGCCAGAGCCGATGGATTATGTAGACTGCCGCTGAGTAGGGCATCTCTTGCTTGGTCTAGAGGAAACCAGGCAAGGCACATATCTCGTTCTTCTTCACGCCTATCGAAAGGCTGACCGCTCACAGGAGAGATTCCGCGCGCTAAAAATATCCGTAAATGTTCACTGCTACCACCGGGAGAAGTGAAGAAATCTACCAGCACTTTCCAATTTGCTGCCTGAAGATTAGCTTCCTCCCAAAGCTCTCGGCGGGCAGCGCTCAAACGATCTTCGCCCGGTTTATCCAATAAACCCGCCGGAATCTCCCACAGGAAAGCACGCACCGGATGACGATATTGACGGAGCAAAAGAATCTCCCAATCAGCAAGTTCCTTTGAAGATTCATCAGCTCCCTGAACCGGGCGCACCGCTGCAATCGCGACTGCTCCGGGGTGAGAAAGATAATCTCGACGCACCACAGGGCTCATCTTTATGCAGACGCACTTGGTCACTTTGAAAATCAAACACCTGTCCGTGGTAAATCAGTTCTTGTTTTTCTACCGGATACTTATAGGTTTCATCACGCAGTTGCATAGTTTCACTTTCAGTTTCTATCAAGCTATTCGATTACTGTTCAGATTTATCATCTAGGTAGGGTTCGACCATTACCGCGCCCACTTCCTAACCTATCCCCCTTGGTTATTTCTGCACCTAGCTGCCTATTTATTGCCGGAAGTAGATAAATCATTTTACGCTCGCGCAACTGGCGCACTAGCAGCGGGCTCATAATAGCCACGGTCACAACTCCCCGCAAGGGCGGCCGCAAAAAAGTACCAAATATATTCACCCATAACTCCATCAAATAACCAGAAATAAACCAACCAGACACCCCTGCCCCTAACGCTAGAAAAAAGCCATAACCAGCAGCCGGGGCAACGCCCCTTAAGGCTGGTTTTCCCGCAATCTGCCGCAGACCGATTAGCAGTCCCAGCGCCCCCACGCTCATACCTACCGATTGCGCCAACCCCAAGGCAAGCAAAATAGCATTAGCGCGATTAGCGCAAATACTAGATAAACAGGCACTCAACCCCCAGGAAAGAGCCGCTACCGTCAGCCACCCAGCAGAGGCTGCTATCACCGCCTGTTTCGCTCCTCCTAAAGCGTAGAGAACCCGTGAAAGATGATAGACCAATCCGTAGCCCACCACGGCAGGTGCCATTGCCACCAGTGCCCATAACATTCCTGGAACGGGATTAATTCGCGCAAAAATATCAGTTACCGGACGAGCCACCGACACCAGCAGCGCCGACCCGAAAAGACCGATTCCGGTTACAAATCGCGTTGAAGATGCACATTCCAGGTTGAATGCCCCCTTATCGCCTCGATGGATAAGCCAAGATAACCTGGGAAACATCGCAGTAGCAATCGGAACCGCCAATACCGCATAGGGCAACATATATACCGATTGCGAGTACTGGTAGATAGGCAAAGAGCCTTCCACGCCATAGCTGCGGGTAACCAAAATGATTACCAGCACTGAGAACTGTTGCGCAATTAGAGACCCCACCCCTGCCCCCGCTAGCTGCATAGCTTTCCGTCCTCGCCCTTGTCCCAAACGTAAAGTGGGACGCCAACGAATCCCCAGACGGTAAATCGGAATAAATAGCGGTAGACTCATGGCCGCTACCCCAGCGGTAGTCCCCCAGCCCAAAATCAAAATAGCGTTATGAGCCACCTGCTCAGGATCAGAAACCGAGGGAGTAAGGTAACCAAAAATCGCGTAAGTGCTGATTACCACCAGGGAGTTAAGCAATGGACCTAAAGCGGGCAGTAAAAATTTTTCATGGGCTTGCAAAATACCGGTGCCGACTACACACAATCCATAAAGGGGCACTTGCAGCGCAAACATTTGCAAAAAGACGCTAATTAAATGGGCTTGCAGCTGCGGGTCAGCCCCTTGGGGACAAGGCATTACCTGACCTATCCAAGGTGCTAGAAAATAAACCATCACCCCTATCGGCGTGAGCAGTAACAACGCCCACGAAATGAGAGCCGAAGATATACGTTGCACCTCGGCTCTTAACTCATCGGCAATCGGACCGGCAAGAATCGGAATAGTTACTCCCGCGAGCGCTCCCCCGGCGACCACCTCAAATAGAACTGTTGGCAGCTGATTAGCGGTAGCGTAGGCGTTCGCGAAGGCTCCCGTGCCTACCCAAGCAGATTGGGTCAGCCAACGCCCAAAACCAAAAAATCTCGAGAGTAAAGTGAGGACAGAAATTAGCCCGACAGCCGACGCTAATGCGGGCAGCCGGTTGCCTAATCCCGGTTTTTTCAACACCTGCGCCCTAGGTTATCTATAGCCCGCAATACCGCATTACCCGAGATTACCTGGGAAAAGGATATTTTCTCGCTGGCGGCGTTTAAGGTAACTACCGCCAGGACAGCCAATAGTTTCCCAGGTAGCTAGTTTTTTGCGCTAACGCTACCCCCAGTAGCGCCCCGAGGGCGTTAGCACCGGTATCCCCCAGCATTCCTTTTCTCCTAGGTCTTTAGGTAGTTCTAGGAGGCAAACCGTCAGCGCCCCGCTTCCTAAGATTTTGGCAGCACCTTTATTGCCCCTAAGTAGCAGGCTAATCAGAGTCCCTAGTTTTAAGCAACGCCCTGACGCAGGTCAAATAGGTTAGCCAGATTCGCACTACCGGCAATTAGCACTGTATCTAGCGCCCAGGAGGGCAAACCGCTACCTCGGGAACGACCAATTCCAACCGCGCCTATACCGGCTCCGATTCCGATACCGGCAATCTTCAAAGCACCGGTAGTAACTTTTCCCTGAGCTAAGGCTCGCAAATGCCCGTGAAATCCCTTCGCAGCAGTATTAACGCCAGTTTTCTGTCCCGGATTAGCCTCAGCGTTATTGATGGTTACTTCTTGGGAATCAGCGTTTTCTGGTCGCGTATCAAAAGGCGTTTGCGCCTGGGTGTCATCAATATATCCCAGGGCTGCTCCTGCTGCCACCGGCACTATTGCCCCAAATTTTGCGGCCATATTGCCAGAAAGTGCCAGGGCGCTGGTCAAACAGCCAGTTGCAACTTTGATTCCCCCGCTAAGGTTTACGGTTTTGCCATGAAAATTCTGGCGTTCATAGCGGCGAAGTTGCTCGGGAGAAAGGTGCTGCACCAGATACTTCCTGGCTAGGAAAAACCCGGCACTTGCCAGTAATACCCCCTGGGCTGCCCGTGTCATTTATTTTCCTCCTTTTCTGCATCGGGAAAGGGCGGAATAAGCTGGCTAGCATAATGCTCATTGCCATAGGCTTGGTTATTTCCAGATTCATCTGCTAAAAGCGCAAAGGGAATCGAAGTATTACTCATAACCGAACCAATACCATCTACGGTGGTAACTTCTAGTTTTTCTGCGCGAATCTTCGTTAAATAATCTGTCTCATTCTTAGCGCTCCCAACAATCACTGTTCCTTTGGAAGGGCTCCATCAATACCTTTAACGAAGTCTAAATCGATTTGACTGCCCCCAGCCTTTGTATCCTTTTCGCTAGAAATGGGGCTTAACACTAAAATCATCTGCGCCGGGTCAGTTACCGTTTCCTTAGAAATCAAAGGAGTATCTCCAGCCGAAAGGTTACTTACTAGCGCTTGTATCTCTTTGTCGGCGCTAGTTAGCCCCATACCCAAAGCAGTTGCCAATACCTGCTGGCTAGAAACTTTAGCATCAACTTTATCTGCGAGTTTACCGGCTAAAGTTGAGGCTAAAGTGTCCCGATAAGATAGCAATTCTTCGCTGAACCAACTGTCTTTTATGGTCACAGAGTTCACAATCGTACCGGTAGCTATTTTCAATTGCTCATTTATTCCATTAATTGCTTCGTCACTTACCCCCGGCATTCTCACTACTGCGACTTTCTTGCCCGCCAGCTGATTGGGAGTAACTTTACGTCCTAATACCCCAATATATTCGCTAGCGCTATTTGCCTGTTTCACCAAATCTTCATTGACCTGACGCAGTTCAGCTTGCTGCTTTGAAAGCGCTTCCACCCGCCCCGACAAGGTATCGGAAATTTTACCTTGTAAGGGTCCGGCTCCCAGTACCACCCCCATAGTGAGGGCTACCAGCACAGCCATGAGTGACACTAAGTGATAGCGAAAATCAATCATTTTTCTCCTACCTTGGTTAGCCCTTTAGTGAGGGAGCAATTCCGAAAAGCTGACGGAAAAAGTCAATCAAATCATTAAAATAGATAGCGACAATGCCGTAAAAAGTCTGTCCTACCGGAGTAACTGCCAAAGAAATTGCCACAGCCCCCACCCTACTAGGGCGAGTAGCAAAGTTTGCCAAGTAGACACCCGTGGTTGATATAACTGAGATACTCCCTTGGCATCGACCAGTTTTGACTCCACCCGAAGGCGCGTTAGGAAGGTAGATGCCATTCCGGAGCGCCCCTTATCCAGGAACTCTACCAAGCTCGCATGGGTTCCCAACGCCACAATCATTTCCGCATCTTTATCATCGGCAAGCAGCATAGCTACGTCCTCGGAAGTTCCGGTAGCCGGAAAAACCACATGGGGGATTCCTTCTCTTTTTAACCGTTCCGTACCGGGAGCTTTACCATTCCGGTAGGCATGCACCACGATTTCCGCACCGCAACGTAGCGCCTGGTCAGATACAGAATCCATATCGCCAATAATCATATCGGGGGTGTATCCCTGTTCCAAGATGGCATCGGCTCCCCCATCTACCCCCACAAGCACCGGTTTATATTCACGAATATAGGGTCGCAAAGAACGCAAATCTTCTTGATAATGGTATCCCCGCACTACGATTAGGGCGTGTTTACCGGCAAACTTGGTTTTACCTCGGGAACCCCACCCCGTCTAGTAGTAAATCTCGTTCTCGGCGTAGATATTCCATCGTATTAGCTGCGAACGCCTCTATCTGAGTGGATACTCCTTTTCGAGCTTCTTCTAAATCGGCGGCAATAGTGCCGGGAGTTTGTTGAACCCCCTCGGCAACTAACTGTCCGTTTTGGAATACCGAATTGCCCTCGATAGTTACCTTGGTTCCTTCCTTAAGATTCATAATTCTGGAACCTAAATCATCAATTAGGGTTATTCCTGCATCAACGATGATGGAAGGACCCATATTGGGGTAGCGCCCAGTAGTGGACTTGGCAGCATTAAGCACTGCACTAGGAGCCGCTGCTACCAGGGTTTCCGCAGCTATCCGGTCAATATCCGCATGGTCAATAACCGCGATTTCACCGGCTTGGAGTCGCTGAGTTAGATGCTTTGTTTTCTTATCAACTCGCACCCGCGAACTAGAGGCTAATGTTGCCTCTCGCAATTTGCGTCGCTTAAAAATACCCACGCAATAACACTACCCCAGGCGACAGCTACTAATCAGTTCCCGTGCATGGTCAAGGGCAGATTTAGACTGAGCTTTCCCGGCAAGCATCCTCGCAATTTCTGCTTCCCGTTCCTCGCCGGTTACTTCCCTCACCCCGGCCTGGTTGCCTGTTTTCGTAACTACCAGCTGTTTATCAGCCCAAGCTGCCACTTGCGGCAGATGAGTTACCACTATTACCTGGGTATGCTGCGCTAGGCGAGCCAGGCGTTCTCCAACAGCCAGCGCGGTTTGCCCTCCGATACCGGCATCGACCTCATCAAAAATAAAAGTTGGAGTGTCTTGGGATAGACAACGCGTAGCTAAACTTACTTCTAAGGCAAGCATAATTCGCGATAGCTCTCCCCCGGAAGCTCCTTGGGATACCGGTCTAACCGGCGCTCCTTTAGCTTGTCGAAGCCCAAATACCACCTGGTCATAGCCATTTATGCTGGGATTTGGAGAGCTTTCAACCACGATTTCAAAACCGGCATTTTGCATTTGCAATCCGCCCAGTTCCTTTGCAACTTTCTTTGTAGCTCTTTTGCCAGTCTCTGGCGATTTCTGGTAAGTTCACTGCCTAATGTTTGCAGCTCGCTGCCAGTTTTTCCAACTCTTCTCGCAAACGCGTGCCCTGATTATTTGGACCGGATAATTCAGTCAGTTTCTGACGCGCCATTTCAGCCCAGCTAAGCCAACTATCTAAATCTTTAGCGTAAGGACGATAGGCATTACGCAACTGAGAGAGTCGAGATTGGAGCTATCTAATTCACTAGGATCTGCCTCTAAATCACTCAGATACGCGCCTACCTCGGCAGATATATCCATAATAATGGCGGAAACATCGCGAAGTCCTTGCGCGAACTGTAATAGTTCTTCATCGCTTTGACCGCCACGCTCTAGAGCCTGAACTGCCGCCCCTACCAGGCTGGCAGCATCTTTTCCATCGCCATCAGAGCCGGAAAGATAACTGTAGGCACGACTGGCAGCTTCTCGTAAATCCTCTATGTTGCCTAGCCGTTCAATTTTTCGTAACAGTTCATCTTCTTCACCAAGATAGGGCTGCAGCTTTTCTTGCAGACCAAGCCCCTCTCGCAGCCTAGACACTTCCATTTCTCGTGCCTGCTGCTGATTTTCCCACTGCTCAAGGTCTGCTTTCAGTTGTTGCCATGAGTGATACTTTTCCCGGAACTGTTTTAACAGTTCCCGATGACCGTCTTGACCATAAGAGTCCAGCAGAGCTAATTGCCTAGAGCCTGTCCGTAAGTTGAGCTGCTCGGCTTGCCCATGGATAGTAACCAGCTCTCCTCCGATTTTGCTCAGTATTGCGCTGGGAACCGTGCGTCCGCCTGCGTGAGAGCGAGAACGCCCTTTAGCTCGCACCGTACGCGCTAAAATAATCTCGTCCTCTTCAACGATTCCGCCCGCCTCGATTACCGTCTGTGCCGGTGCAGACGCTAGGGCTGAGGTAAAAATCCCCTCTACCGCTAACTCGGTTTCCCCATAGCGAACCAGGTTAGAGTTAGATTTTTGTCCTAACAATAGTTCAATTGAGGAAAGTACCATAGTCTTCCCCGCCCCTGTTTCTCCGGTTAGCGCCGTAAAACCAGGTGAAAACCGTAACTCGGCCTGGGATATTACCCCTAAATTAGTGATAGATAGCTGGTCAATCATGGCTTACCCCAGTGAACGCCAGCCTTTAACTGGAAGTTGGAATTTATGCACCAAACGCCCGGAAAATGGGGTATCAAGAAT
>ENA-OQIF01000615-OQIF01000615.1-human-gut-metagenome-genome-assembly--contig:-NODE-615-length-11848-cov-2.988909_pt1 | contig 11848 bp, 17 predicted proteins | sample MGYA00242574_ERZ504738 | MGnify/ENA primary metagenome ERZ504738 (study PRJEB26092, sample SAMD00036437) | human gut metagenome | host: Homo sapiens | study: EMG produced TPA metagenomics assembly of...
AAATGCCATCACCGAAGGTGATTTACGCGAGCAACGAGTCAAAGTCCGTGCTTGCACGGAACCTTGAGGAGTGCCGCGATAACGATAAAAACTCGCAAAGCGTGTTTTTATCGTTTAAATGCATTTTTGCTCGTAACTGTGAAGGTACTGAACAGTTACTTGTTCGCTATATAATTGGCAAATTACCTATCTATTACTTACTTGTCAGATATTTTTCAATTCCTTCGATAGCCGCTTCTTCATCTGTACCTTCTGCACAAATTGTAACGCTTTCACCTACATTCAGCCCAAGTGTCATCATACCCATGATACTTTTTGCATTGACATGTTTATCTCCGCTTTCCACCTGGATTCTGCTTTCATACTGGCTGGCAACCTGTACAAGCATCGCTACCGGTCTTGCTTCTAATCCATTGGAAATCTGAATTGTAATTGGTTTCTTAATCATTATAATCCTCCTTATTTCCCCGCAGTTCATCGGCAATTCTTCCAAGTTTACGAAGTCTGTGATTCACTCCTGATTTCCCCACCGGAGGATTCATCATCTCCCCCAGTTCTTTCAGAGTCGCTTCCGGATAACGTAACCGACAAACTGCGGTCTCCTCCAACTCCTCCGTGAGTTGTGAGAAGCCCACATGTGTTTCAATATACCTGATATCTTCTATCTGTTTTACTGCTGCCGAAACCGTTTTCCCGATGTTGGCAGTCTCGCAGTTCACTTTACGGTTAATATTGTTGCTGATTTCCTTCCTGATTCGAATATTTTCCAGATTCATCAGAGCGCTTCCTGCTTCTACCACTCCCAGAAAATCTACGATCTGGGATCCCTCTTTCAGATAAACCACCTGGTTTTTCTTTCTTGTAACAATTCTCGCATCCAGCTCAAATTCTTTCATGATAGACTGTATCTGTTCCGCCCGTTCCATAGTGGAGCAGACAATTTCCAGATGATATCCTTTCTCCGGATCGCTGATAGAACCTGCAGCTAAAAACGTTCCCCTCAAAAATGCTCTTTTACAACATTCTTTTTGTATCACCAGACGGCTCATAACAGACAGGTCATCTGCAATCTCCTGTTCCGGCGACATAAATTTGGTGGCCTGAAGAATTCGAACCGTATCCTCATGGGAAGGTACTTCTACCCTATATACATTGGACTTTTTCAGGTAAACATTCTTCCGAACGTGAATTACAGCTTCTATATTAAATGTTTTTTCTACTAATGTAAAGTACTTTCTTGCCACAGACACATTTTCTGTATGTACGGTCACGCAAAAGTGATCGTTGGCCGAGATACTGACCTGACCACAGACACTTAAGATCGCAGCGATCTCTGCAATCTGGCAATGACGTGCCGTGGATATCTGCCGGGATAATTCCTCTTTCACTTTACCGGAAAAGGACATGCACTCTTACCTCACTTCATTCATTTTCTTTCGGATAGCATCCTTACCAATGTCTCTGTGTTCAATCCGTACTCCATATTCTTCTGACTGTTCCAGACGCTGATACAATGCATTTGCCAGTGTCACCGAACGATGTTTTCCACCGGTACATCCGATGCTGACAACCAGTTGATTCTTTCCCTCCAGAATATAGTTCGGAATCAGGAATGAAACCATGTCTGCCAGCTTATCCAGAAAAATTCTGGATGCTTCACAGTTCATCACATAATCACTGACCGGTTTGTCATTTCCACTTAACGGACGGAGTTCATCAATGTAATATGGATTGGGCAAAAATCTCACATCGAATACCAGATCTGAATCCGATGGAATTCCGTATTTAAATCCAAAAGACAGAACGGTGATCATCAGATTTTTAAAACCCAGATTTTTCACGAAGATCTTATCCAGTTCCGCCTTCAGTTCTCTTGTCAGAAGCTGGCTGCTGTCGAGAATATAATCCGCATGCTCTTTCAGATATTTTAATCTTCTGCGTTCTTCCCGGATGCCGTTCTCCACTCTGCCGCTTCCGGCCAGCGGATGTGTTCTTCTGGTTTCCTTATAGCGTTTTACCAGCACCTCATCTTCGGCATCCAGAAACAGTATCTCATATTCAAGTCCTGTCAGCCGGATCTCTTCCAGCGCTTTTTCCACTCCTTCCATCCCGCCGCCGCTTCGCACATCTACTCCAAGAGCCACCTTCTGGATACTTCCCGAGTTTCCTTCCACAATAAACTGTGCGAATTTTTCCAGAAGTGGAATCGGAAGGTTATCCACACAAAAATAACCTGCATCTTCCAGTATTTTCAGTGCAGTACTTTTTCCCGCACCGGACATTCCCGTAACAATTACAAATCTCATGTTGCTCCTCTTTCGCTTTTAAAATTCCCCAAGAAATTTCACTTCTGTATCCAGCTGCACCTGAAATTTTTCATATACGATCCGCTGTACATCGTGAATCAGATTCACCACATCTGTCGCTGTCGCATTTTCTTTATTGATCACAAAGCCACAGTGTTTTTCCGATACCTGTGCACCACCAACCTGATAACCGCGAAGGCCGGCATCCTGAATCAGTTTTCCGGCAAAATATCCTTCCGGTCTTTTGAAGGTACTTCCTGCACTTGGATACTCTAATGGCTGTTTTGTCACACGCTGCTCTTTCAGTTCATCCATACGGCTTTTTATCGCTTTCGGATCTCCTTTTTTCAGATTCAGAACCGCTTCCAGAACAATATAACCCTTTTCTTTTACCACACTGGTCCGATATCCCAGCTGCAGTTCTTCTTTATACAGTTTCTTCTGTTCTCCCTTTGGTGTGAGCACAGTGACGGATTCCAGAATATCTTTCATCTCCCCGCCGTAAGCGCCTGCATTCATAACTACAGCGCCTCCCAGAGTTCCCGGAATTCCCGCTGCAAATTCCATGCCGGTAAGTCCTGCATCCAGTGCCTTTCTGGCTATAGTGGATAACAGCGCTCCTGCCTGTACCTGCAGCTGTTCTCCATTCACCGCAACCTGATTCATATTTTTATAGATCTGCAACACAGCTCCGTCATATCCTTGATCACTTACCAGCAGATTGCTTCCATTTCCAAGAATAAAGCAGGGCGTCTTTTCTTCCTGACAGATATGTACGATTTCTTCAATCTGTTCTTTTGTGGATGGCATCAGAAAACATGCTGCCGGTCCTCCTACACGGAAAGTAATATGTTTCTTCATTGGTTCATTCCGCAGAAACTGATCATTTCCCACTGTCTGTTCCAGTCTTTTGATTACTTCTTCTCTCAAATTGATCACCTTTTCATTTTCTGTTGCGGGATCTTTGTATCGATCCCGCTGGCACTTACACATAAACTATATTATTATACTATATCTTTTCCATATGTGGCAAGAGCTGAAGGTCTCTTTCTTCTTATTTTTTCATCTGCGGATGAAAAACAAACTCGCAAGATATCCGAAAATCAGCGCAGCACTGATACCTCCGGCACTGGCTTTTAACCCTCCAGTAAATACTCCCAGAACACCCACCTGTTCCATCTCTTCTTTCACACCCTGAAATAACAAATGTCCGAATCCGATCAGCGGAACACTGGCACCTGCACCGGCATAATCCACCAACGGTTCGTACAAATGCAGTGCACTCAGCACACTTCCCGTACATACCAGAAGAACCATGACTCTTCCCGGCATCAGTCTGGTCTTATCCAGAAGGATCTGCACCAGTGCACAGATCAGTCCGCCTACCCAGAAAGCATGGATATAATTCATCAGCATGTCTGTTCCACCTCCCCTTCTTCCCATTCCAGTACTACGCCCTGGGCGATTCCCGGCACACTGTTTCCTTCTGAAAAGCTCACTTTTGACATCAGCGCCCCTGTTGGCACAAAAAGTACCCGTTTCCAGTCACCGCAGGCAATCTTTGGCAGGATATAACCGGCAAGTACAGAAGCACTGCAGCCACAGCCGCTTCCTCCCGCATGGGTATCCTGTGTTTTCTGATCGTACATCAAAATTCCACAATCTTTGTGATTTTTCCCTGCCTGATACCCTTCTTTTTCCAAAAGGTCCAGTAATATCTGCTGTCCGATATAACCAAGATCTCCGGTAATAATCTGATCATACTCTTCGGGTTTTCTTCCAAAGTCTTTCAGGTTCTGTACTATGGTGCTGCAAGCTGCCGGTGCCATACATGCTCCCATATTCTGGGAATCTTTTAATCCATAGTCTACCACTTTCCCAATGGTAAGCCCCGTGATCTTCACCCTTCCCTTTTTCCTGTTTAACACACAGGCACCACTTCCCGTAACAGTCCAGGAAGCGGACAATGGCCTCTGGTTTCCGTAACCCAGCGGAAAACGAAATTCTTTCTCTGCCGTTGCAAAATGACTCGATGTCACTGCCAGAACCCGTTCTCCGTGGCCTGCCGAAACTGTGATCGCCCCAAGGCTCAGTGCTTCACCCATCGTAGAACACGCCCCGAATACTCCGTACATTGGACGCTCCAGTTCGCCGATCCCGAAGGAAGAAGCGATGGACTGTGCCAGCAGATCCCCCGCGAAGATGATTCGTATATCTTCCGGGCAGCATCCTGCTTTTTTGATTGCCAGCCTCGCCGCCTTCTGTTGCAGCATACTCTCTGCTTCTTCCCAGTTATCCTGTCCCAGCTGATCATCCGTCTCAATTTCATCAAAGAAAGGAGCCAGTGGACCTTCCCCCTCTTTTTTTCCAACAACCGATGCCCAGCTTTCCACATAGACCGGCTTTTCCAACCGAATACTCTGTTTCCCGATCTCCATCTGCTACCACCTTTCTGCCACGTACTGTATCAGTCCCAACACCCATGAGGTCAGCACCCCATAAAGTATCACCGGTCCCGCTATGGTAAATATTTTGCTACCAATTCCGAATACCTGTCCTTCTTTCTGGTATTCCACTGCCGGTGCCGCCACAGAATTGGCAAATCCTGTGATCGGCACAAGGGTGCCTGCTCCTCCCCATTTTGCCAGCCGTGGATAAAGGTTCATACCTGTAGTCAGGGCACTCAGAAAGATCAAGGCAATGGAACACCAGGTTCCAGCTGTTTTCTCATCCATACCTGCTGCCAGTGCCCATTCAGTGACTGCCTGTCCTGACACACAGATCAGACCGCCCACCAGAAAGGCTTTTACCATATTGGCAGGCAAACTGTGCGTTGGAGTCACCTTTTTGACATATTCTTCATATAACTGCTGTTTTTCTCTGTCTTTCTGCATCGTTTCATCCTCATATCCAGGTAATTTTACCTGTCTTTTTTCTGTTTTTCATTTTCTTACACACTCAGTATCTTCCGGGCTTCCTGGTTTTATCCCCGGATTTATCATTTTTCGGTTATGGATCTTTCGTCAAGAAAAAGAAAAACCAAAGAGAACCCACCACTTTTTCCAAGTGCCATGCTGAGGATTACCAGTCCAATTCCTTTCACAAGACCGATTCTTCGAATCAAAATCGCATAAATATTCACCACCTCACCCAGTGCCACCACCCAGCTTCCAAGAAAAATTCCGGAAAAGCTTCCGTAAACTGCAAGTCCCGGATTACCCAGTGGCAATGCTCGCTGATACAGAAAAACCACATTGCCAAGCACCGCCCCCAGCATGGAGCATTCCTCATACAGACGCACCTGTGCGGCACTTCCGGTAATCCCGGCAAACCTTGGAACAATTCCAAGGCTTATAATAAAATGCCACCACGCCACTTGCAATCGTTGTTCCCATGCAAAGTCCCAGCATGCCAAGAAAGATTTCTCTCATCCGGAATTGTTCTCCTTTCTGCTCTCCATCTCCAGAATCGTCTGATCTACCTGCTCTTCGTACGCACGCATCTCCACTTCCATCGGTGTCGGATCCTCGGTGATCTTCCATTTTCCAAAATGATTAAAGAAAAATACAACACCAATACCGATCCCCACAGAATACGTCACTTCCAGAATCGCCAGTCCTCTTGGATCTGAAGTAAACTGGCTGCTGATTCTCTCAAACAATTTTGGAATATCTACATCCGTATTGAAAGTCATAATAGAAAACATCGTGCCAAAAAATGTGACCAGACACACAAACGCAGTTTTCAACCAGCTCATCCTCTCACTTTTTCCAACCGGATCCTCGTACGTCAGGATAAACTGCGGTTCACCAACATGAACCACTTCCACCTGTTTCTCTTTTTTCTGGATCAGCTCTATCAGTTTCATGACCGAAACCGCATATCTGCCATATTTCCCCGACTCCAGAGTCAGTACCCGAAGCACCTTGCACCTTTGCAACACTTCCGGATTATTGCTTGTAAGATCTGAGATATCACCAAGCCTGACATGTGGATCTGTAATCTTCCGGTTTTTGTCTGTCTGTATATACAGTACATCACCCATAGCACGTTGCCTCCTGTCTTTGTACCAGGGTTCCTCCTTTTTGCTTCTCCGGCATATTCTGCTGCATCAGAAGCACCACCAGTACTCCGGCTGCTGTGAGAACCGCAAGCAGCCAGATCCACCATTTTTTTCCTGCCATCCTACCACTTCCTTTCTTTTGTAAGTAGTATGTGTCAAAATGAATCCTCTATACTTCCTCCTGTATTTTTCTCAGAATTCTCTTTTCCATCCGCGAGACCTGTACCTGTGAAATTCCCATCTCTTTTGCAATCACACTCTGTGTTTTTCCTGAAATACCGCTGATAGATCAATTCCCGTTCTTCACCTTCCAGTTTTCCAAGGATTTCTTCCAAAAACAACCTGTTCAGCACCTGTTCACTCTGGTTCACTTTTTCTTCCAGTTTGTCTATCAAAAGGATGGTATTGCCTTCTCCCTGGTAAATTGTCTGCTGCAGGGATTCCACCTGCGCATAAGACTCCATCGCTTCCATCAGTTCCTCCGGTGGGATTCCCAGTATCCCGGCAATCTCCCGGACAGTCGGCTCTCTTCCCGTCTGCTTTTCCTGCTGCTCCCGGATCCGGTAGGCTTTCCCCGCTGTTTCTTTCAGGGAACGGCTTACTTTCAGTATCCCGTCATCTCGCAGATACCGTTTGATCTCTCCGGCAATCATCGGAACTGCATAGGTGGAAAAGCAAACCTCATAGCTGCAGTCGAATTTATCCACCGCTTTGATCAGCCCGATGGTTCCGATCTGAAACAGATCTTCCGATTCCACACCTCTGTTTTGAAATCGGCGAACGATACTCCAGACAAGCCCGACATTCTCTTCCACCAGTATGTCCCTCGCCTCCTTATCCCCTTCGTGTGCTCTCTGTATCAATCTGAGGGTACGCTCCATAGGGCCTCCTTTTATGCAAATGGCTGCTGTGTCTGTCCGATTGTCTTTTTCATCCGGACAATTGTTCCCACACCTGCTTCCGATTCCACTTCCACCTGATCCATAAAATGCTTCCATGAAAGCAAAACCCATCCCGGAGCGATCCAGATCCGGTCTTGTTGTATACATGGGTTCCATCGCCTTTTTCACATCTGCAATTCCCTTTCCGTCATCTTCCACCTCTACATACAAGGTCCGGTCACTGACTCGACAGCGGATCCGGATCTTTTTCACCTGGTTGTCATATCCGTGAATAATTGCATTTGTAATTGCTTCAGATACAGCGGTCTTGATATCAGCCACCTCTTCCAGTGTGGGATTTAACTGTGTCGTAAACGCCGCTACTGCCACTCTTGCAAATGATTCATTACTGGATCTGCTGTCAAACGTAATCATCATTTCATTCTTCTGTTCCATCGTTTCTCCCCCTTATTTGCTTTCCTTCCAGTTTCGTTCTTTTTCTACTTCAATCACCTTTGTCACTCCTGCAAGATGCAAAATTCTCCAGATTCGATCGCTGACGTGGGTCACTGCCACACTGCCTCCAAGCAGCCGCAGCTTTTGATACCGTCCCATGATCACTCCGATCCCTGAGCTGTCCATGAATCCGGTGTCTCGAAAATCAAATTCAATCCGCTGAATATTCTTCTCGCCGATCATGCGATCTGCTATTCCCGGAATCTGCCCCGTGGTATGGTGATCCAGTTCTTTCGGCATCCGTATGATCAGAGTCCGCCCCTTCACCTGAAATTGTTCCATAAATATCCTCCCCTTTTCTGATTATTTATAACGGTTTCTTATCTTTACAAAAAACGGGGGAAATACAAATTCTTTTGTATTTCCCCCGTTTTGAGGTTTCTCTTATTGTCCGTTTTCTCCGGAAGTTCCTTCGGCTTCTCCTCCATTGCCGTTCTGATCGGCTCCGGTCTCGCCTGTATTCTGTGTATCTGTCGTATCACCTGCACCGCTTTGTTCTGCAGCAGGCTGTGAAGAATTCTCCTGATTTCCTGTCTGATCCTGTGTCTGTGCAGATCCTGTATCGGAACTGTTTTTCTGACCAACGCTGTCAAATCCCTTTCCACCGTTATCAATATATTTCTGTGCGGTGGAAGCACGTTTTGTTCCCGGAAACTGGTCTACGATCTTCTGGAAAATCTCTACTGCTTTATCATACTGTTCGTCAAGCCGATAAGAATGCGCCAACAGATTTAATACTTCATAATCGCTGTCATCCATCTCCAGTGCCTGATTCAAATCTGTAATTGCCGTCTCATAATCCTTGGCATAAAATGCCTGTTCACCCTGACTTTTCAGATTATTCTTCATCGTTGACTGGATACTCTTGTAAATTGAATCATAAATTCTTTTGCATCTACAGACAGCAGATCTGCCTGCACATTCTGCAGAACATTCGCTGCCGAAGTATAATTTCCACTCTGAAAAGCGGCATATGCTTTAATCAGATTCTCATAACTGCTTGTCTGATTCTGGGCATCCTCAATCTGCTGCTGGGCAGATGCCACCGTCTCTTCAGACTGATCAATCTGTTCCTGGAGCTTATTCATCTCAGCAGACTGTGTCGCCATAGTGTTGCTGTAGCTTACAACTTTTTCGTTTGCTGCTTTATTGATCCGCTGTGTGTTTGCAGGTACCATCAAGAACCATACCAGACAGGCTCCCACCAGAAAACCAAATCCAAGATTCAGCAGTGTCGCTGCCATGGAACTTTCACGGAAGGTCGGTGGCTGGATCACCACATCATTTTCTGTCCGATAGGCAATCGACTGATTACCCGAAACCTTTTCTTCCTTCTCACGCAGACCAAATGCCCACCTTCTTGGTTCCAGGCTGGTAATTGTTCCGGTCTGTTCGTCTACTTCCCGCAAAAAGCGCAGTGTTGTGGAGTTTGTCTTATCGATCTTCGCCGCTTTTTTCAGAATTCGTCTTGCTTTTTCATACTCTTCTTTTTTCTAGGTAGATCAGGGCCAGCAGATGATATCCCTTGATCAGCTTCGGATTCTGATTCAGGATCTTTTTCAGCTGGATCACCGCCACATCCTCACTGCCTTTGCGACAGCATTGCAGACTGTCATTATACTTTTTGATAGTCTGATTGATCACATCCAGTTTGTTGGCATTCTGCTGCAGCCGTTCGATATACTCGGAAGCGATGTTATTCTCCGGCATGATATTTTTACTGATGATCCATTCACTCAACGCTGCCACTGCCTCACCGGTTCTCAAAATATACCAGTCCCAGCAGGTTTCTCGCCTGAACATTCAGCTTGTTAAACTTCAGACTGCGTTTTAACAGATCAATGGCTCCGGACAGATCCCGGATCTGTGCCTTGTCCAGTCCCAGATTGTAATAGGTATTGGACAACTGCCAGATTTTCTTCTGTACTTCCACATGAAAGCCGCAGCTCGTACAGTAATCCGACTTTCCGATCGGAGCTCCGCAATTCATACAATTCATGTTTTACCCCTTATTCTTTCCGGTCTTTTTTCTCTGTTTTCAGCATCTCCTGCAGGATATCCACGATATCGGTCAGATCCCGTGTATATACCGCACTCTCGATCTCGTCCACATCAAGACAGGGTTTGAATTTTTTCAATTCCTCTTCGTAATTAATCATTCTTTTCTCTCCTATGCTTCTGGATTCTTCTGAAGGTACTCCTTGATCTCACCTACCAGATAAAGAGATCCAACGCAGAATAACATTCCATCGCCCTTTAAAGACAACGCTTTTTCAAATGCCTCTCCTACATTTGCCTCGGCGATCACCTGTTCACATCCGTCTTCCTTGAAAAACTCTGCCAGTTCCGTAGCCGGTACAACTCTGCTGCCGCCAACTTCTGTGGCAACTACTGCTCTCGGACGGATCTTTTCGCTGACTGTACGGATCATTTTTTCATAATCCTTATCAGCCACTGCCGAAAATAACAGCGTGATCGGATGTTCTTTTCCAAAATGACACGCCGTCTCCACAAACCGCGCCACACCATCTGCATTGTGTGCCCCGTCTACGATCACATCCGGTAAAACAGTCTCCATACGACCTTCCCAGTGCGTATTTTTCAATCCCTCGATCAGCTTTTCCAACGGAATCTTATGCACATCCCGCAGCTGTTCCATCGTGAAAAACGCCAGCGATGCATTCATCATCTGGTACGATGCAATATATGGAATCGACAGTTGAACAGTATTATAATACTTACAATGAAAGGAAAAATCAATGCCCTCTCTTGTATTTTTCTGCATTTCATACATGTCCTCGGTCAGTGCAAATGCCGGGGAACCCAGTTCGTTGGCACGTTTTTCAATCACTTCGGAAGCCTCCGGCTGATGTCCGTCATAGATCACCGGAACCTGTGGTTTGATGATTCCTGCCTTTTCACCGGCAATTTTTCCGATGGTGTCTCCCAGATATTCCACATGATCCAGACTGATAGAAGTAATGATGCATGCCAGCGGATGATCTACAGTGTTGGTCGCATCCAGCCTTCCACCAAGGCCGGTCTCCAGAACCACATAATCCACATCTGCTTCTTTAAAAACAACCATTCCCATCAGAAACAGTGTCTCAAAATAGCTCGGGTGATCCAGTCCGTCTTCCTGTGCCTTTTTAATAATCTTCTGTACTTCTTCAAAAGCTTTTACAAACCGTTCATCGGAAATCATCTCTCCGTTGATCTTAAAACGTTCATTGATCTTTACCAGATGTGGCGAAGTAAATAAACCAACTTTGTAACCTCCTGCCCGGAGCATGGAATCCAGATATGCACAGACGCTTCCTTTTCCATTGGTTCCCGCCACATGGATCACCTGCATCTGATTCTGGGGATCGCCCAGACACTTCAGCAGTGCCTTCGTGTGATCCAGCGGATTTTTCGATGTAAACTTCGGTATCTCTTCAATATAATCTACGATTTCTCTATAATTCAAAATTACCACCACTTTATCTAATGTATTTGTCCGGTTTCCCGGTACTTTCCATTATATAATAGTGGTGGTAATAATCAAGTAAATTATGTCGCAACTTTTGACTTTTTCCAGTTTCCGTAATACCGGAAGCCGGTTTTTTCTCAGGATTCCGGTGTGGACGCAGGTGCCGGTGTCAGAGACAGTTCCGGTGTTGTTTCCTCTGTTGGCGTTTCTTCCGCTGCCTGCCCGTCATCCTCTGTTTGCTCTGCATGCTGTTCCTTCAGCCGCTCAAGCATCGCTTTTGCTGATTTTTTTGCCTGATAGTTTTCCTGTGACATCAGTTCTCCATTATCCTCATTGTATGTAAGATAATCGGTTCGTGACAGCACTTTCTTTGTGGAACTGTTACTCTGTGTCGCAACTGACACCTGATCGCCATCTGCCAGTTCCACATTCTGCACCAGTCAGCTGTGTCGGACTGATGTACTGTGTTTCCTGCAGTTCTTTGTTAATCTCCAGTCTGCTCGCTGCCGTAAAATTGGTTCCATAGACATAATAGCTTCCATTTCCGATGGACTCCAGCCGTTCCAGTGTTGCAGGATAGATCCCAAGCTGCATCTTTGTTGCCTCAAAC
>ENA-OQIF01000616-OQIF01000616.1-human-gut-metagenome-genome-assembly--contig:-NODE-616-length-11839-cov-1.469177_pt1 | contig 11839 bp, 16 predicted proteins | sample MGYA00242574_ERZ504738 | MGnify/ENA primary metagenome ERZ504738 (study PRJEB26092, sample SAMD00036437) | human gut metagenome | host: Homo sapiens | study: EMG produced TPA metagenomics assembly of...
CTTTAGCTTCATAATAGCTTGCATCACTTGTTGTTGCCGCTTGGTACGCCCATAATCCCCTTCATCGTCCTTACGGAAACGAGCGTAATTAAGAAGAGTTCGTCCATCTATCTGTTTCTTACCGACTTTAATGGTTTGATTCGGAACATTCCCATCCTTGTCCATCCTCAAATCATCTGGAACTTGGACCGAAGATACTTTTTTACCATCAATAGTGGAGAATTTGGCATTGATTTTCACGCCATCTGGGAACAGGGTATCAATACCTGTCGCAAAGGTCTCAAAGTCGACCATGGCATAGTACTTGATATCAATGTCAAAATTTCGTTTGAGCGTCTGTCGCATAAGCTCTGCTCCTTGATGATTGTTTTGCTCACCAATATTGAAGGCAGTATTGAGTTTCAGATCCTGAGAATAGTCTGTCTCTGAAGCGCCCTTAATATTAACCAAGGTGTCACGCATAAAGCTTACCATCTTGATTTTGCCTTCCTTATTGCCCACATTGACAACTATAATAGAGTCTGTTCTGGCATCGGTAGATTCTTGGCTAACGCGCTGGTCAGAACCTAGAATAAGGATATTGACCCCATCCTTGGTATCCTTGCCATTAAAGGTCTCAACTATGGCAGGCTGGTAGGATTTACCATTATTACCCGCGGCAGAAAGGTCTGTTCCCTTGTAAAATTGATAGGCCATGGCTATCACTAGGAACACAACTCCAAGACTCAAGCAACTAAGTACTAGCTTGACAACCTTCTTGAGCCTTCTCTTTTTCTTTGGTCGCTTCTTCTTGGCTACTTGCGACTTGGACTTTGGAGCCGACGTTGCTGAAGGGGACGCTTGTCTTTGAACCTTTTTACGTTTAGGTTTACTTTGAGCAACTTCCTCTCGATAGATGGGTAGTCCTTCCTCCGTTAGCTGATTGGCAGCCTCATAATCACGCTCTTGATAGTAGTCAAAACGATTATCATAAGGCTGGCGCCACGCTGCTTGATAGTCCTCTCTTTGCGCTTGATACCTCCGCTCAGCTTCATAGGCATCTAACTTTCCTTGTAGATAATTGAATTCTGAAGCCTGCTGTCCATTCAGGTGAGCAAGATTTTTTAAAAGATAGCTGTAACGTAACCGTTCATGATGTGTAAACGGCCCATTGTTAGATTTGGTCATAAGATTTCCCTTTAAATTTCATAGACTTGGTAAGCACCCAAGATTTTATATCCAATTCCAACTGCAGTTAGCTCTTCAAGAGCGAACTGAGCCAACTTTTCCTTTGTATAATCACAATCAATAATGAAGAAATACTCGCCAAGTACCGTCTTCAACGGACGGCTTTCAATCTTGGTCAAGTCAATGCCTCGCCAGGCAAAGGTCGATAGGGCCTTGTAAAGTGCCCCTGGCATATTGTCAGGCAGGGTCAAGGCCAGCGTTAATTTACAATCAATCTGATTGAGCGGAATCTCAGGAACAGTGTTCCCCAGCACCCAAAAACGGGTATAATTCTTTTCAATCTCCTGAATATCCTTAGCCCAAGATTTTGAAGACCGTATTCCTTTAGCAGCTGCATGCGGAGCGATTTGCAGCATATGGCTGATCTGGATTATCAGCGACAAAAACGCGCCGCAAAGGCTGTACTGGCTGTTGTCTCAATCTTGGCATGTGGAAAATGCTGTTTAATATATTTTTTCCCTTGGGCAATAGCCTGTGGGTGTGAGAAGATTTTCTCAATTTTTCTCATGATGTTTCGTCGCCATCAACTGCTGCTTGATGGGCTGAACAATCTCTGCCACAGCACGAATATCGGCCTGATGGAAGAGATAGTCTAAACTCTCATGAACAGAGCCCTCAATGGAATTTTCCACCGGAATGACCGCATAATCCACACGTCCCTCTTCATAAGACTTGATAACCTCGGTAATGGTACCTAGAGAAACCAATTCTGCCTCAGGAAAAGCCTTTAAGGCTGCATTATGTGTAAACGACCCACTTGGGCCCAAATAACCTACATACATTTGATAAACCTTGCTACTTCTTCTGGCGTCCGATTATCAACAGTGACAACCAGATCTGCCAAACCTTTATAGAGGGCCATTCGACCATCATAAATGGCCTTGAATTCCTCTTTAGAATGATTGAGAAAGAGGGGGCGTTGATTTTTGATATCCTTTTTAATACGATTATAGACCACATCAAAAGAAGAGTGAAGCCATACGTTATGCTTACGATTTTTCTTCAAAAGTTTACGATTGCACTCCGTCACAACGACACCACCACCAGTAGAGATGATAACATCATCTCCCTCTTGAAGGAGTTCTTCCAGAGTCTCAGACTCAATCTGACGAAAACTTGCTTCGCCTTCTTTGGCAAAGAAATCAGTAATGGACATTCCAATTTTATCTTCGATGACCTGATCCATATCTACGAAACGACCATTCAGGTATGGGGCGACGGAACTCTTACCAACTCCCATAAAGCCCAATAAAACCTTAGCCATGCAGTAATCCTTCCAAATCACTAAAGAAGCTTGGATAGCTCGTATTGATAGCTTCCGCACGTTGCAAGTCAACTTCGCCATCTTGAACCAAGAGGGCAGCAATGGCTGTCATCATACCAATCCTGTGGTCACCAAAGGTATTGACCTCTGCTCCGTGAAGAGGCGTCTTACCAGTGATAATCATACCATCCTCAGTTGGAACAATATCAGCACCCATAGCATTCAAGGCATCTGCTACCACCTGAATACGATCAGTCTCTTTGACCTTGAGCTCTTCAGCATCACGAATCACCGTCTTGCCTTGAGCTTGTGTCGCCAAGAGTGTGATAATCGGAAGTTCATCAATCAAACGTGGAATGATGTCACCGCCAATTTCGGTTCCTTTAAGTTCTGAAGTTTCAACCGTAATGGTCGCAGATTTAGCAACTTGGTCAATATCTGAAAGTTTTATCTTACCACCCATATCCTTGATAACATCAATGATTCCGGTACGTGTCTCATTAATACCAACATTTTTCAAGACAATCTTAGAGTTTGGCACCACGAGTCCTGCTACCAACCAAAAAGCGGCTGAAGAAATATCCCCTGGAACCACAACTTCTTGGGCAGTAAAGGTCTGCCCACCAGAAATACGAATTTCCTTGCCTTCTACTTGAAGCTGACCACCAAACTGCTGAATCATATCTTCCGTATGATTACGTGTTTTTTCCTTTTCAATGATGACAGACTCACCATCAGCTTGAAGGGCCGCAAAAATAAGGGCAGACTTAACCTGAGCAGAGGCCACTGGCAATTCGTAATAAATAGGTTTTAAAGGGACTTGCTGCCGTGCATTTTCAATGGTGGCAAATCACTGTCAGTTTGTCCTGACACCTCTACCCCCATCTGACGTAAAGGAATAGTGACACGGTCCATAGGGCGTTTTGAAAGGGAGTCATCCCCAAACATTTCCACATCAAAATCTTGACCTGCAAGCACACCTGAAATCAAACGAATCGATGTTCCAGAGTTCCCCATGTCCAACTTGTTTTGAGGAGCCTTGAGACCATCAAAACCAACACCGTGAATGCGAACCACATCACCGTCATCCTCGATAGTCACACCCAAATCACGGAAGACCTGCATAGTTGAGAGGACATCCTCACCTCGTAAAATATCACGAACAGTTGTCACACCTTTGGCAAGACTTCCGAACATAATCGAACGGTGACTGATTGACTTGTCACCAGGGATACGCAAGCTGCCATGAAGACCTTGGGCCTTGGTTTCTAGTTTCATAGGTTACTCCTAAAAATTTTATTGTTATCCTCATTATACCATATTTGAAAGCCCAACCATATACTGAATTGTCAAAATATTCACTCGATTGTATTGCCATACTTTTCTTTCAAAAAGGCAACTGCCTCTTGAACACGGTTCCGAATTAAGTCAGCAGAGTCCTGCAAAAGATGTTTTTCCTCAGCCGACAAAGTCAAGTGGACAGGGGCTTCCACACCTTGACGTCCTAAAATAACTGGATAGCCAAGATAAGTCTGATAGATTTCTTGATAGCTAGATACTGTCACCTCTTCTTGAGCGTCAGAGAGGATAATTGCCACCAAACGAAGGGCAGCACTGGCAATACCGTATGAAGTATAACCCTTACCATAAAAAACCTTGTGCCCCCCTTCATGGAAGCCATAAAGAGATTTTGACGCTCCTCTTCACTCGTTAAAGCTGTAATATCTTGACCTTTCACCTTAACCTGACTCCATGCTGTAAATTGAGAGTTGCCATGTTCCCCAAGATTGTAGCCTGATACTGATTTGGGATTAACTTCCAGAACCTCTCCCACTGCTGCCTTCATTCTAGCCGTATCAAGTAAAGTCCCTGTCCCAATCACGCGTTCCTTTGGCCAACCTGTGAATTCTTGATAGAGAGCTGTCACCGCATCTACAGGATTTGAGATGACCAAGAGTATACCTTTAAAATCCAACTGTTTTAGTCTCCTGAGCAACCTGATAAACAGCCTCTCGGGTAAATGGGAATTCAGCAAAACGGTCCTCACCAGCATTGTGCTGTAGCTGAATATTTCCAAGAGCTGAGATGATAACATCAGCATCTTTAAGTGCTTCATAATCATTAACCACAATGTTTGCATAGTTGGCCAGATTGGCCATGGCATCCTTAAAATCCTGGGCATCTGCTTCAGCTTTCCTCTCATTAATATCAATAAAAACATAACTATCGGCTAAGCCCTGAGCAATAGCCCCATGAGCTACCGCTGCACCAACATTTCCCATTCCAATAATTCCAATTTTACGAGCCATAATTTACCTCCTTTAATGCAGAAAAAGCCCTGCCAATTGACAAAGGCCTCCCTTATTAGTTATTCAATTCTTGCAAAGGTTTGAAGATGATACGTTCAATATCATTCAAATAAACAGACAGACTTTGTTGCGCAGTCAAGTATTCTTTCAAAAGGGCGTTAGCTTCTACCTTTTGACCCAATTCTTGAACAGCTGCTTGTTCTTCTGCTGTTGGCATTGTACCAGCCTGCATTTTAGCATAGAAATCCTCTTGGAAATCCGTAAACTCTTTGAAAAGAGCGCTAGCCTCAGCATCAGTTGCAATCGCTTCTTTTTTCTCTACCAAGTTTTTGTACTCAGGAAGGGCACGGATGCCACGTTCCAACTCATTTGCTAAATCATAAATATTTCTCATTTTATTCTCCTATGCGATCACCACATGATAGTCTGTATTGGCTTCAATAACAGTCTTAGCATGTTTACGATCTTTTTCATTTTTAAAAGTAATTTGAAGGATACCATGAATATCCTCACGATTTTCTTCATTGATACGAAGGTTAACCAAAGACATTCCTCGCAACAATTCCATAATGCTAAGGATAACGTCCTCACGGTCAGGCACATCCACAAAAATATCGAAGGCACTTTCCACGCCACCCTTTTTATGAATTTCCATCTCTTTACGCTTCTTACGACCGTTGTCAAAGAACTCCCAAATAGCACTCTCATCCTCAGCCTTAATCAAATCAGCCACATGGTCCAAACGTTTTTTGAAATCTTCAATACGATCCAAAACAGCAGGCCCATTAGTCATGAGAATGGAAGCCCACATCCCAGGTTCACTCTCAGCAATACGGGTCATATCTCGGAACCCCCCAGCCGCAAAGTGATTGGTCATCTCGTGAGCCTGAGCATAATCAGCTGCCTGCTCCATAAGACAAGAAGCCAAAAGATGTGGAAAATGACTGATTTGACTCGTTACCCGGTCGTGTTCAGCTGCATCAATCTCAACATAACGTGACTTAAGGCCAGACAAGATATCCTTAAGCTCAGGGATCGTTGTCTCTTTTGTCAGACTTGTCGGTGTGAAAATATAATAGGCATTTTCAAAAAGTGTCACGTCAGCCGCAATAGCCCCTGATTTATGAGAACCAGCCATCGGGTGAGAACCTACAAACTGAATATTTTTGCCTGTTAGATAACGCTCCGCTGCCTCAACGATTTCACGCTTGGTTGAGCCCGCATCTGTTATGATGACATTATCTTTAAGGTCCAGATCAGCCAACTCCTTCAAGTAGGCCATCGTTTGCTTGATTGGCACTGCTAAGATAATGACGTCCGCAAGGAGGGCAAACTCTTTAAAATCACCTGTTGCTCGGTCAACGATCCCACGTTCTAGTGCAATATTTCGAGAATAGTCAGAGCGATTATATCCAAGAATTTCATAATCAGGGTGATCCCTTTTAATCCCTAAGGCCAGGGAGCCACCAATCAGACCCAATCCTGCAATATAAATAGTTTTTTTACTCATTCCTACTCCCGTCTTTTCACTGATGCTGCTTAAAAGTTTTTCACATAGTCACGGTGATGTGCTACCGCTTCTTTCAACTCTTCCAAATTATCAGAAGAGAATTTATCCAAGATTTCATTAGCTACGACAGTAGCGACTACTGATTCCATAACGACACCTGCTGCAGGCAAGGCCGTTGGATCTGAACGCTCGACTGTTGCCTTGTATGGTTCATGTGTTTCGATATCTACTGACATCAATGGCTTGTATAGGGTTGGAATAGGTTTCATAACCCCCACGGACCACAATCGGTTGCCCGTTGGTCATACCACCTTCAAAAACCACCAAGGTTGTTAGTGCGACGTGTATAGCCGTCCTCTTCATTCCAGAGAATCTCGTCCATTACTTGAGAGCCCTTGAGGTAGCCATCCTTGAAACCAAGTCCAAATTCTACACCCTTGAAGGCATTGATGGATACAACAGCTTGAGCAATCTTAGCATCAAGTTTGGTATCCCATTGGACATAAGAACCAAGACCAACAGGGACGCCGCCAACAACAGTTTCAACGACACCACCGATTGTGTCTCCCTCTTTTTGATTTGGTCAATGTAATCTTTAATTTCTTGTTCACGTTCTTGGTTAACAACTGAAATCTCTGATTGTTGAGCCAATTCCTTGATTTGAGCGACTGTCAAATTCTCAGGCACATCAATTCCTTACCACCAAAGACAACAACATGGTTAGCAATTTCAATATCAAGCTCAGCCAAGATACGTTTAGCGACAGCACCTACTGCCACACGCATAGTTGTCTCACGCGCACTAGAACGTTCCAATGAATTACGCAAGTCATCGAAACGGTACTTCATTCCACCAACCAAGTCAGCATGTCCTGGACGTGGGTGAGTGATTTTACGTTTGGTTTTCAAACGGTCCTCAATATCTTCCACAGCCATGATATCCAACCATTTTTGATGGTCCTTATTGATAACATGAAGGGTGATTGGAGCCCCTGTTGTTTTCCCATGACGAACACCAGAAGTGATTTCAACCTTATCAGACTCAATTTTCATACGGCCACCACGACCATAACCACCTTGGCGGCGTTTCAAATCGCCATTGATATCTTCAGCGGTCAAGGGAAGACCAGCTGGAACACCTTCGATAATTGCTGTTAAACGTGGGCCGTGAGACTCACCTGCTGTTAAATATCTCATTTATTTCTCCAAGTACTCTTTCATTTCAATTAAAGGAATCTGATTGATAGCTGCCTTACCAATCTCTGGAACTATAACTGTCTTAATACTATTACCACGGGCTTTCTTGTCATGTGTGAGGGCTGTATAGAGCTCCTCAACACGCCATGGTTCATAGTCCACTGGCAAACCAAATTTCACACACATCTCAGCAATTTGACGTGTGATTCCCTGAGGCATTAGGTTTTTTTTCTCAGCAACACGAGAAATCTGAACCATTCCAATAGCCACAGCTTCACCATGCATAACTTTACCATAACCAGCTGTTTGTTCGACGGCATGCCCAATCGTATGACCAAAGTTTAGGTACATACGGACGCCACCTTCAAACTCATCTTCAACCACAATTTTACGCTTAACGTTACATGAACGGTAAATGATGGTCTCTGAGTTTTCCAAAATACTATGAACCGAACCATCAATGTTATCAAGGAGCTGCCAAAGTTCAGGATCGTCAATCAAACCATATTTGACAACCTCACCCATGCCTTCAATCAATTCACGTTTACCAAGTGTCTCAAGGACATTAGGATCAATTAAAACCCCATCAGGCTGAGCAAAAGTTCCTACGATATTTTTGGCAAAAGGAGTATTCACACCTGTCTTTCCACCAATAGATGAATCTACTTGGGCAGTTAGACTGGTTGGAACTTGAACGAAATGAATTCCACGCATATAGGTTGAAGCGACAAATCCTGCTAAGTCTCCAACAACACCACCACCAAGAGCGACAATACCATCACTACGAGTCATGCCATTCTTAATCAAAAACTCATAAGCCTTATTAACAGTTTTAAGATTTTTACTTGCTTCACCTTCTAGGAAATCAAAAACGACTACCTCAAAACCTTCGTGCTCCAAGCTAAGCTTAACTTTTTCTGCATATAGAGCCCCCACATGATTGTCCGTGATAAGTGCAATCTTTTGTGGTTCCCAAAGTGACTTCACCCATTGACCGACGGTCTTAAGGGCTCCTTTTTCAATAATAATGTCATAAGGGTTATGTGTTAAATTTACCTCTAGTTTCATAGTCGTCCCCTCCTAGCTATTGTAAATATTTTCTAATTCCTGCCAAATGGCGTCTGTTGGCATGTCCTTGCCGGTCCACAATTTAAAGGCACCTGCTGCTTGATGAAGCAACATGCCAAGTCCATTTACAGCCTCGATTCCCTGTTTTCTAGCCAAGGCCAAGAAAGGTGTTTCAAAAGGCTGGTAAATGATATCCGCAACTAAGAGTTCCTTAGGGAAGCTTGTATCTATAGAAATGGGCAATGACTCACCATCCATACCCACACTAGTCGCATTGACCAATAAATCGGTTTGCCTTAATTCCTTTTGGAAGTGGTCAGCATCAGTTAAATCATGAAATTCTAAATAGCAATCGGTTTGATCAAGCAAGGTTCTAAAGTTTTCTTTTGCCTTGACCAAGGATTGGGGGCCGAAACATAGATACTAACTTTTTTTGTCACCATCAAGAAACTGCCTGTGTCACAATAGATTTAGCCGCACCACCAGCCCCCAAAATCATAATATGAGTATCCTTAGGATTAAAATTCTTTAAACTAGCAAAAAAGCCAAAGCCATCTGTATTATGGCCGATCAAACGACCATCACGATTGACAACCGTATTGACTGCACCAATCAGTTGAGCTTCAGGACTAAGACCATCCAAAAATGGAATTACCTTTTCCTTATATGGCATAGACAAGTTGATACCGAACATATTGTAACGTCTAATATTTTCAACTGTCTCAGCCAGGTCTGACTCTGGAATTTCCCAAGCTACATAAACCCCATTAACATGTGTTTTTTCGAAAGCTAAATTATGAATGAAAGGAGAAATTGAATGCTTGATAGGACTGGCAACAACAGCTGCTAAGCGTGTGTGTCCATCAATCCGCATCCAAAACCTCCCTAATCCTACACATGTCCGCAAGAGCAACTTGACCCGGTGCGCTGGTATTGTCAAGACTAGCAAAAGTCCATGATGACCCCACCAAGTCTCCCGCCAAACGTGACAAACGACCTAACTTACCCATTGACATAGTTACAAACTCTTGTTCAGGGTTAAAGGCCTTAAAGCCGCGTGTGAAATTCATAAGATCAAGGACATCTTGTTCATTCTTAGGCATAACGGCTACTTTAACAACTCTTGGCGTCAAGTTGGTCATCTCAGATAAAAGTTCCATAAGGTTTTCAGGTGTCTCCTCAAAGTTATGATAAGACAAAACCAAGTTTGAAAATTCAAGCATCTGGTCAAAGACTTCCTTGCGTGTGAAATACTCAAAATCAATATAATCTGGTGAATAGATAGCAGCTACATCCTTAATTAGTGCGACGTATTCCGCATCCGTTAACTCAAGCTTGCCACCCTCACGCGTCGTACGGATGGTAAAGACAATCTCAAAGCCTGCGAATTTCTCGAAAATAGCTGGAGCAACCGTTAAGATACTATCCTTATCTAAAAATCTGCACGCCATTCTATAATGTCTGCCCCCTCAAAACGAGACAGTTCAAGCTCTTGTGCCTCCTCTAAAACTAGTTGGCATAATCGGAACTACAATTTTCATTTATTTACCTTATGTGTATACTTTCAAATAATTTGATGTTGGATCATTAGGATTGACGGTAAAATCCGCTGGTAATTGTTGCAGGTTAACGAAGTCCGCTGAAACATCTCCCAAGCCCTTACGCAGTTGTTTTTTTAAACTGTTGCACGGTCATATTAGCAGCATTGGTACTTGCAATGATTGTCCCATGCTCTGATAAAATATCAAGACTCTGTGCAATTAACTTGTGGTAATCCTTATTTGCTGAGAAAGTGCGTTTCTTATTTCGAGCAAAGCTTGGCGGATCAATGACGATAAGGTCATAAGATAAGCCTTTTTTCTTTGCATATTTGAAATAATCAAAGACATCCATCACGACCAAGCGATGATTGCCCATACTGAAACCATTAGCTTCAAAATGAGCCGTCGATAATTCACGTGAACGCTTAGCCAAATCAACCGATGTCGTTTCAACCGCTCCCCCCATAGCTGCAGCAACTGAAAAAGCTGCCGTATAGGAGAACATATTCAAAACTGATTTACCCAAAGCTAGGCCATTAACTAAACCATCACGCACTTCATGCTGATCAAGGAAAATCCCCGTCATTAGCCCATCATTGAGGAAAACTTCATAAGTTACCCCATTTTCTAAAATGGTGAAGGTATCGGCCGCCTCTTGCCCAAAAAGATGGTCTGATTCGAAATCAAGACCCTTGAAGCGAATTTTCTCATAGCCTCCCAAAACCTCAGGAAAGACCGTTTGGAAAGCCTCTACAATAATATCCTTCAAGGAATAAACAAAGGCATTGTACCATGAAAAGAGGGCATAATCCCCATATAAATCAATTGTGAGTCCACCAAAATCGTCACCATCTTGGTTGAAAAGACGAAAAGCTGTCGTCAACTCATTATCATAATAGGATTGACGTTTGGCCTTAGCCCTTTCAAAAAGTCCTTGAAAATAAGTCACTGTCAATTTTTCTTTATTAGGGGACAGAAACCATCCTATCCCCTTATTTTGACTTGACAAATAGCCCGTTCCTAAAAAATCTTTGGACTGGCTATAAAGGTAAACCAACTGATTATTTTCAGTTATATTTGGAAAATCTTCCGCTAAAAGAAGCTGTTTTCCTTGTTTGATTTTTTCTCCGCAAAGGGACTTACCGTCAATATACTCATGTTACTATTATACCAAAAAAATAGCTATTATTTCTGTTTCGTAACTAGATTTTATCAATTATATGTCAAGGAATATCACACTCAATGGCAGTAAATTTTTGAGAGTCATTATCTTATTTGGTATAATGATTAAGATAATATAGAATCAAAGGAAGTATTACTTTGAAAAAATTAATGAAGCCTTTTGGAAAGGAGTTTCATCAAGACTTGGATTTATCCTCTTGTTACTCTTCTTTTACTGGCTAAAAACCATATTCGCTTATTACGTCAACATTAATCTTGAGTTGGAAAGCAGATATCAGGTTATGCTTTCGCTGATTAACCCTATTCCACTAGGATTAATGCTTCTAGGTTTAGGACTATACTTCAAGAAACGACGTTTCTTTTATAGCATTACCATTGCTATCTATGTCATCCTCAACCTCTTACTTATTGCTAATGTGATTTACTTTGGAGTAGTTTACAGACTTCATCACTGTAATACCATCCTAGCAAGTTCTAGTTCAGCAGCAGGACTAGGAGACTCCGCCAAGAACCTTCTTGAGCCAAGCTATCTCTTCTACCTG
>ENA-OQIF01000619-OQIF01000619.1-human-gut-metagenome-genome-assembly--contig:-NODE-619-length-11815-cov-4.437115_pt1 | contig 11815 bp, 8 predicted proteins | sample MGYA00242574_ERZ504738 | MGnify/ENA primary metagenome ERZ504738 (study PRJEB26092, sample SAMD00036437) | human gut metagenome | host: Homo sapiens | study: EMG produced TPA metagenomics assembly of...
GTAGGTTGCCTGTGTATATTTTTCCATCTTCATTTCGGATGACATGTCTCAATGAAACCGTGTCAGGATTCCTGTCATTGGATGCGTATGCTTCCTCCCACGTCGGAATACACTGCACAATCTCTCCATCTAATCCTACAATAAAATGGCTGCTTGCCTTCGTTATGTGACTGTCTTTTAAGCCTTCAAAATAATTTCGATTCTGCATAGCAGTCGATCCGGGATTCGCCGTATAATGAATTACAATTCCATTGATTCGCTCTGTCTTTGTCCCCGGTCTAGAATATTCATTTACCGTTAAAAGTTGCACATCGATATCCGGCTTAGCAGCATCTATATCTGCACCTGTAATTTCCATATATCCATTACCCAATGGTCCAATATGAAACACTTTCATTCCCCCAAGCACAACCGTAAGCAAAATCAGACAGGCCGCGCCAACTCGTGTATAGAGTTGCATTCGCCGTTTCATTCTGTTCTTACTTCTCCCTTTTTTTCTTCTGTGATTTGCTGTCATACTACAACCCCCGTATATCAAAATATGATATATGATTCTAACATATTTTTCTACGGATTATTTCAAAATTTGCTTAGTTTTTTCTTAATTACTTTTTTCCAAACGTTCAAAGTAAAGCTGCACGGCCTCATACTCTTGAATATTTCTCGGCATTGGCAATCCACCATACATCAATGCGGCTCCGGTATAAATTTTCCCATTTTCTTTGTCTTGATAGAATGCTTCCTCCTCCAAATTTCGCAAATACAAATAATACACTTTTTCATTCGCATGCTTTTTCGTCAGCACATAATTTACAAGCACCTCTGATTTATCTTCACTTGTAAATTGCCATGCTGTATACGTATGGTTTTCATAAGGATTTGACAAACGGTCGTATATTCCGTCATGAATCAGGCTTTGGTATTTTTTATAAGCTTCTATTTGATATCGAATCTCTTCTTTGTCTTTTTCGCACAGCTGGTTCACATCTAATTCATACCCAAAACTTCCAGCCATTGCGACAACTGCTCTTGTATACATCGGTGTGTTTCTTCCTGTCTGATGATTTGGACAAACCGACACATGAGATCCGACTGTGCTAATCGGATAAGCGAAAGAAGTCCCGTATTGTATAGATAACCGCTCAATTGCATCTGTGTTATCACTACACCATATCTGAGGTGTATAATAGAGCATCCCGGCGTCAAATCTCCCGCCTCCTCCGGAACACCCTTCAAACAGAATATCCGGATATCGCTGAATCAGCTTTTCCAACAATTCATACAATCCGAGTACATAGCGGTGGTAAATTTCTCCCTGTCTGTCTTTCGGAAAATATGCAGACCACACATCACTCAGATTCCGGTTCATATCCCACTTCACATACTCTATATTTGCAGAATCTAACACCTCACACATAGCTTGAAACAGATATTCTCTCACATCCGCTCTCGCCATATCCAAGATCAATTCATAACGGCTTCTGTTTGGTTTTCGGTTTAAAATGGCAAGACACCAGTCCGGATGTGCCCGATATAGCTCACTGTCCTCCGAAACAGCTTCCGGCTCGAACCAAATTCCGAACTTCATACCCATCTGATTAATACGTTCTACCAGCTTTCCAAGCCCGCCTTTTATCTTCTTTTCATTCACAAACCAGTCTCCCAGTCCAGAGGTGTCATCTTCCCTCTTTCCAAACCAGCCATCATCCATAACGAACATTTCTACGCCAAGTTCTTTTGCCTCCTTTGCAATTTGAAATAGCTTTTCTTCATCAAATTGGAAATAGGTAGCCTCCCAGTTATTGATTAAAATCGGGCGTCTCGAAAGTTTATATTTTCCTCTGCATAGATGATTCCTATATGCCTTGTGAAATGTATTAGAAAGTTTTGAAAACCCTTCTCCACTATAACTCATTACCACTTCCGGAGCATCGAACACCTCTCCCTGTTTTAATTGATAAGAAAACTGCGTAGGATGAATTCCCATAACCATACGTGTCTGTTCAATTTGATCCACTTCTACCTCAGCAAGGAAATTGCCGCTATACACAAACGACATCGCATAACAATCCCCTGTCGTTTCTGTTGCATTTTTACTGCATAAAATCACAAACGGATTGTGCTGATGGCTGGATGTCCCACGCACACTTCCAATGGACTGCATTCCATGCCTTATTGGAAGACGTTCCAGTTCCCGCTCCATCGCATGTTTTCCATGAAAGTGTACCATATCAAACTCTTTGTGGTAAAACTCCAAACATGCTGATGCCACCTTTTCCAATATAATAGTCTCTGTTCCCTCATTAATTACAGTGACAGCTCTTGTAATGATGTCTAACTCATGAAACACGCCATAATACAATATGACCGCAACATTTGTTGTGAAATCTTTAAGCTTAATTTCTAATGTATCCGCTTCCTCTTCTTTCGCATACATTGCAGGAAGCCCGCAAATACTATATTTTCCCTTGTAAATCTTATGCGATTCATAACGAAGGTCAGCACCATATCCTCCATTCCCATCTATGATACGCAATGACTCTGTACGATAGTCACCTGTTCCATATGTGGAATACTCCTGAAGCAGTGTATCCATCGAAAATTCCCGGCGATTACCCGCATCTGGTATTTGTCCAGAAAATCCTCTATCGTACATCTGCACTAAATAAGACATATCACACTTACCGACCCGCTTTCCATAGTATAGATGTTGTAATACTCCATAATCTCCTATCATAATTTGATATGCAGTATTTTTACTCTCTAATGTAAATATATTTTTTTCTTTATCAAATTGAATTGCCATGTTCTTTTTCCTTTCTCGGCAACAAAATTGTAATTGTTGTCCCTTTATCTTTTTCACTAACAATATTGATTCCGTAATCCATACCATAAATCAATTTAATACGATCATCTACATTGTTAATTCCAATCCCTGTAAAATGTTCACTTTTTTTATCTTTTTTATTATTCAAAGTATATAACTGCTCTGCATCCATTCCTACACCGTTATCCTCAATGTCAAATCTCAGATATTTCTTTTCTTCTTTTATAAAAACGGAAATTTCCCCCTCCATTCCTTCTGGAAATGCATGAAAAAATGCATTCTCTACGAAAGGCTGCAAAATCAACTTTGGAACGAGATATTCTTTACATTTGTCCACTACATAAAATTCGACTCCGACTGCATCTCCATATCTCGTCTGATTAATCAAAACATAATTTTTCAAGTTTGCCACTTCTTGTTCTACTGTCACAAATTCATCCGTATTACTTATCGTATTGCGAAGCAAGGAAATAAAGGCATCGATGACTGCGGTCGATTTTTTCACATCCCCCTGCCATGTCAACCACTTTATACTTGCCAATGTATTATACATATAATGTGGATTAATCTGCATCTGCAATGCGTGAATTTCCGCGTTTCGTTTTTCTTCCTGAATTTTCATGCGTTCTTCTATATATTGATTGATTCGCTCCAGCATCGTATTATAAGCTTTCGAAAGTTCTTGAATTTCTTCTGTTCCTTCCACATCTACATATTCCTGCATATTTCCTTCCTGCACAAGCCTCATCTTATCTGCCAGTTTTGATAATGGTCTCGTCTGTTGTTTAATAAAAATAAATACAAACAGTCCTATCAAAACCGTAATGCCGAGCGTGAGAAGTATATTGCTTTTCAGATGATACTGCTGTATGAATGCAAAATCCGGATCTATAACGCCGACCATCCGAAAGTTTGTACCTTGAAGTTTCTGCGTCAAATACATCTTTCCCAGACTCTTCCCTTCACCGTCGACTTGATCCAAAATCATCTCCAATTCCTTTTTGCCTTCACCGTTTAAATATTCTCGCTCATTTGAAGAGATCACCTTTTCATTCTGATTCAAGATAATAATATCACTTGTATCCGATGTAAAATAATCGTACATTTTTTGAAACTCAGATTCTTTGATCGATATAAATATAATTCCATCGCAAACATCCTTCTCACTGTAATTCAGACTCTTTGCCATCACCAAAACCGGCACATTTTTTTGATCGTCGGTGTATCCTTTTTCTTCATACTCGCAAATCAGCTTTCCTGGATTGCTCATCGCCTTTTTCGCCACTTCACTTTGCAAAATTGCCTCCGCTGAGATATCTTTTCTGGCATTATTCAAAATATAATTTTTCCCGTTCATTCCCATCAGCATTACACCAAGCTCACTGTGCTCATCTACTTTTGTCTCTTTCATATGTTTCTGCATATAATATATCGTTTTCATCTCTTCTTCATCTGTCTGATTCTGTGTCGTTAGATATTCCCGAACCGCCCAGCTCATATTTGCTTTCGAGGTAATCTCAATCACATCCGAAAAAAACTTATAAAATTCTTTGTCAATCTGCTTGAAAATTTTTCGCTGTGATTCTGAAAAAATATTTACAAATACCTTTTTGGAAATAAATAAATTCAATGTACTAAGAGCCACCGAAAGACAAGTGATTCCCACAATCACGGTGCATAAAATTTTTACAAATAACATATTTATATGGATTTGCCTCTTCATGTGTTACTCCTTTTTCATCTGTCTTTTATAAGAGCTCGGTGTATTTCCAATCATTTTTTTGAATACTCGGCAAAAATAACTATGGTCCGAATATCCGATTGCAGCACTGATTTGTGATATACTCATATCTCCCTTTCGCAAAAGTTCACAAGCCTTCTCAATTCTGATTTTATTCAAGTATCCGCTGAATCCTTCTTTTGTATGTTTGTTGAAATACGAAGACAGATAATGATAATTAAAGTTAAAATTTTCTGCAATTTCCGAAAGTTCCAGCTGCTCCTGATAATGCTCTTTAATATACTTTTTCATTTTCGAAATTTTAACATCTTCTGCCTCTAGCTGATAAACTCGCAATGCTTCCAATTTTTCTATAATATCTTGAAACACCTGCACAAATTCTTCGATATAGTGTGTATTGTCAATCCAGTTAAAATATTGTTGCCGCAATTGCTCGCTTTCCACTTCATACCGCTCGATTTCCATCAGATAATTGTATAATAAATTCTTGGTCAAATATTTCAAGCGGTACTCCTCTACCTGTCGCTCTTTCAAATAAAACACATATTTTTTGAGCATCGCAATTGCATCTGCAAATCGACTATGAAGTAACAGTTCTGAATAATCCGCAAAGGGAAACCGTTGTTCTTTTTCCAAAACTTGTGGCATCTCTAATACAAGCAGTGATTTTTCCTTAAAATAAACTGCCTGTTTACCATATCTTTGATTTCTTTCTGATAACAGTCCTTTATGTTCTTCATACCGGCAAAACTTTTTCCCACCACAAAAAATACATTTCCATACATTTTCGCCATCTTATCGACACAGCTTTCAATATCCGCCAATACAAGCTTTTCATCTTTGACACGAAAGTTAAAGATACAACAGAATACCTCTTCCTCTAAAAAAACATGGCAATGCACATACTCTTTCTTACTCTGAAAAAAATCGAAAATACTTTCCTGCACAGATGCTATCTTATCTTTTTGATTTCCACACACTTTTTTCAAATTGATCCCCAAAAGTCGATACAGTGTATGCGGAAAATACTCCACAAACAATGCTTCATCTAACTTTTCTTGATAACCACATAAAAACCGTTCCATCTGGCTTTGAACGGAATCAATTTCTTTTCGCTCAAGTTCCATTCCCGGAATTTTTCCAGCCACTTTTTTCAAAGTTGAAAGCAAAATTTCCGGATTTAATGTCGGTTTTAAAATATAATCCACTACCCCATTTAGAAATGTAGCCTTCACATATTCAAATTTATCGTAACTACTCAATATCACAAGCTGCATTTCCGGAAAACGTTTATTTAAAAATTTCTGAAAATTCAATTCCATCAAGCACAGGCATCACGATATCTGTGAGTACAATATTCGGTTTTGTCTTTTCAATCACTTCCAAGCCTTCCTGCCCGTTGGAAGCTTCACCGACAATTTGGAAACCTTCCTTTTCCCAATCCAGCATGTGCTTCATTCCTTGACGCATAATAAATTCATCATCAATAATTACCACTTTACAATATTCTGCCATCCTTACACCTCAATCTATAGTCTAAGGACGAAGAATCTTCGACCCTTCGCCCTTTTACCCAACTATATCTTATTATATCACAATTTACTGACATGGAAAGCAATTTCCAAATTTTTATCCGATGGTATCCGATACTGTTCGTGCACCGGTGCTCCCCAGCTGTCATCTCCTCCAACACCCATCTGTTTTGCAAGAATTCGAACCCATGTATAATGTATTTTCGGTAATTCTTCCTGATGTAATGCATTCTCAAGTTCGTACGCGCTATATGGAAGGACGCTGCTCTCAAATGGAATCTCTTCACATGTAAATTGAAGACCCCTGCCATACTCATCTGTCACTTTCAGCCATCTTGTTCCTACACGATTTCCACACTCCTGAGGAATCAGATAATTCGATAAATTTTCTTCTGCTGTACCCTCAAAAATGCCAAGTCTTGCACCTTCCATTCGGTCGACATAGTTTTCCTCCGGACCATATCCATAATATTCAAAATTATGATATCTCTCTTTGAGTTTGAAATCCATTCCGAATGCCGGTATTTCAGGAAGACCTTCTGTCCCTTTGTACAACAAGTGTACATGCACAACACCGTCACCTGACATCACATAGGAAATTGTACTGTATGCTTTTGGAATCGTCGGCAGTTCATACTCAAACGTAATCCGAACCTGTTCTTCCAATTCCTCCACTTTCACATCAATGACTTTTTGATACAAACCGGCAGTCAGCCACATACTGCGGTCAAATCCCTGTTTTGCCCCACGGTCATTGTCGGTACATGCTCTCCAATAACTCGTCTTCGGCGCCCGTGTAATATACTCTGTTCCATCATACTGAAGTGATGCAAGACCTCCCTCACTTTTTGAGAACATTGCCAGAAAGCCTTCACCCTTCACTCCAATATTGACATCGCCATAAATCACCTGCATCTTTTTCGTCGTTTGTTCTTCCTCTTCCGTAACCTTCTTGACAAATTGTCCAAAACAGATCTCATGTCCTGCATCTGCCCAAATCGTGTCCTCCGTCAATTCCATTGCCACTTCATAAGTGTACTCTCCAGGCTCATCTATATTTGGATAATCCAATTTCACATACTGTTCTTCTTGCGCCTGTACAACTACGTTTCGCATACTTTCAAAGACAGGATAACCATCTAGCATCATACGATAGACAAGTGTATAAGCTTCTGTGGAAATAAATAAATTCTCATTTTTTATAAGCACTCCATTTTCGTCCGGAGTCAGTTTCACATTCGCATAGAGTTGCTTTACTTCCTGTGCTTTCGGAGAGATTTTTCGATCTGCATATACGATTCCATTTGTACAGAATTCATAGTCTGTTGCTCTGTCATCATAATCTCCACCATAAGCAAACACTTCCTCACCTTGCTCATTCTTCCGAAGCATCGACTGATCGATATAATCCCAAATAAATCCGCCTTGATACAATTCATATTTTGACTCTAAATCCGTATATAATTTCATGCCACCGCAAGAATTTCCCATTGCATGCATATATTCACAACTGATATATGGTTTTTTCGGATCATTACTTAGAAACGCTTCTATCTCCGCCGGCTTTGCATACATACGACTTTCCATATCACTAATATGATCAAATTCACGATTCCAGAATACACCCTCATAATGAACTAATCTTGTGTCATCTTTTTCATGGAAATAGTCTGACATCGCCTCAATGCAAGTACCCGCATAAGATTCATTTCCACAAGACCAAATTAAAATAGATGGATGATTTTTATCTCTTTCAAACATCGATTTCGCCCGATCCAAAACTGCCTCTTTCCACTCCGGTCTGCTTCCGGGAACATTCCAAGAAGGTTCACACTCCCCCATCTTCTGCCATGAACCGTGGGATTCCAAGTTTGTCTCATCGATGAGATAAATTCCGTAAAATGTCGCACAGACGATACCAAAGACTCTCATTTGGATAATGCGAAGTACGAACTGCATTGATATTGTGCTGTTTCATAAACTCAATATCCCAAAGCATATCTTCCTTCTTAATAGAACGACCTCTTCGCACATTAAATTCATGCCGGTTCACACCTTTAAATACAATTCGTTTTCCATTGATATGCATTACTTTGTCAATCATCTCAAATGTTCGGAATCCAACCAATTCCGGAACTGCTTCGATCAGATTTCCTTTCTGATCTTCCACATACAGATATAATTGATACAAATATGGGTCTTCTGCACTCCATGCATGTACATTTTCAACTTCTCCGCTAATTTCACATATAGAGTTTCCCTTTATATTTTTTTAAAAACAATCTTTTCTTCTGCATTTAGAAGCACTGCTTTTACTGCACAATCTGTATGTCCCGAAATTTTTAATTTGAGATATAATTTCCCGTTTTTGTAAGAATTGTCCAGTGTGCTTTTTACAGATAAATCTTCAATATGTGTTTTTGGAACTGCATACAAATACACATCGCGGAAAATTCCGGAAAATCTCCAAAAATCCTGATCCTCCAGCCAGCTTGCGCTGCTCCGTTTGTAAACTTCAACGGCCAGTTTATTTTCACCGTCCTGAAGATACGGGGTAAGCTCAAACTCCGCAGGTGTAAAACTGTCCTCACTGTATCCAATAAACACTCCGTTCAGCCATACATAAAAAGCTGTCTCTACACCTTGGAAGGAAACAAATACCGGTTTATCCTGTAAATTTTTTTCAAGTACAAAGTATTTTACATAACTTCCCACCGGGTTATATTCTTTCGATACCATCGGCGGACGCAGATACTCTGTTCCATCCCATGGATACATCGTGTTGATATATTGGCATCGGTCATATCCTTGCGTCTGAATATGTCCCGGTACTTCAATCGAATCAAACATTCTGCAATCAAAGTCTTTCTTATAAAAATCTTTCACTCTCACAGTCGGATTTTTCGCATAGCTAAAATACCATGTTCCATTCAAAGACTGGCGAAGAGGCATGTCAGCCCCTAACACCATCTCTTCTGTATTTTCATAATAAACATGATCTGAATGTGCTTCTTTTCTATTTACAGCAAACACTTCTGGGTCTTCCAACCATGTAAGTCTTGGTTCACTCACCAACATATCTCTTTCTCCTTTATTTCTTCTATATTTATCCTTTTACCGAACCTGTCATACCTGCAACAAACTGCTTCTGCATCACAAAGAAAATCAACGCTGTCGGAAGTGTTGCAATGACAACCGCAGTCATCATCATACCATAATCCGGTGTATAAGAGGACCCCATTGCCGAAAGTACAAGTGGCAGAGTTCTCTTTTCTGGTGACTGCAATGCAATCAACGGCCATAAATAATTGTTCCAGCTTGTCATAAATGTTACAACAATTCGCTGCCGCATATGTTGATTTCATCGTTGGCATAAAGATTTTAATAAAAATTTTCACTTCTGACAAGCCATCTATTCTTGCTGCTTCAATCAGTTCCTTTGGAAATGTCTGTGCATTTTGTTTGAAAAAGAAAATCAAAAAGGCTGTGGCAATTGCGATAATAATAACAGCCATTGGTGTATTCAACGCAATTACTTTCAGCGGTCCCATGTTAGAGAATTTACTGAACAACCGGAACAGAGGAACCATCAATGCTGCAAACGGAACCATCATAGACAGAAAGATAAAATTGAATACCCTTTCTCTAGCTTTTGTTTTGTACACAACAAATGCATATCCCGCCGCTGATGACACAACCATCGCAAGCGCTGTTGTAACTATCGCAATTATAATTGAGTTTTTAAATGCATTTACATACTGAAGATCTGACGCCAACAATGTTTTCAGATTCTCGAAAAAATATGTTCCCGGAATCATTGTTCCTTTTGTAACTTCTACCGACTTGTTTGTTGCCGCCACAATCATCCAAAAGAACGGGAACACCGAAATAAACGATACAATCGACAAAAAAACATATCGAAATACATTTAACACTTTTTTACGCATCTTTTCCTTCACCTACCTTCTTCTGAATAAATGATAAGACAACTATCAACACTACGACAACATAGGAAACTGCTGCTGCATATCCGAAATCTGGTGAATATTTAAACAAGAGATTGTAAATATACTGCGAAATCGTGATTGTCGCATTTGCCGGTCCTCCCTGGGTAATATTCATCGTTTCATCGAACAGCTGAAGCGTACCAATTGTAGAATTTATTGTCGTAAAAAGAATAATTGGTTTCAGCAGCGGCAATGTCATATATCTGAATTTTTGGAATGCATTTGCACCGTCAATATTTGCTGCCTCATAAATCGAATCGTCAATGCTCTGTAATCCTGACAGATAAAACACCATATTATAACCTGTCCAGCGCCATGTAATCGCAATAATGATCAATATCTTCGCCCAAATCGGATGTGTAATCCATGAAATCGGTTCTGAAATCACATGCAGATTCATCAGTAAAGAGTTAATGAAACCATCCGTTGCAAATAAACTTTTAAAAATAATAGAATATGCTACTAATGATGTCACACATGGTAAAAAGATTGCTGTACGAAATACTCCTCTGAATTTCAGTTTCTTATCATTCAGCATGGACGAAATGACCAATGCCAATAAAATCATAATCGGCACTTGGATAACCAAGAACAATACTGTATTTATCAATGCTTTTTTAAATGTTGTATCTGTCAATAATCTCTTATAATTTGTCAACCCATCAAAAGTTAAATTGTTGCCGACACCTGTCTGAAATGATGTGATAAATGCCTGTATCATAGGATAAAATACAAATGTCACAATCAAAACTAAGCTCGGAATGATAAATAACCATCCTATACGATTCAACTTTGGGTTCAAACCATTTGTTTTTCTTCTCATGATTTGCCTCCTCAAAAAATGAGGGACGAGATCTTTCTCGTTCTCGCCCCGTGACTGTTCCTATTTCGCAACTGCCGCCTCTACTTGTTTCTGATAATCAGATAATACTTTATCTACATCTGTACCTGCAAGAATCTGTTGTAATGCCTCTGTCATCATGTCTTCAATTGCATATGTATTTTGTCCGTAGTTAACTGTTGGAACTTCATTCTGCCATTCTGCAAAATCAGCAAATACTTCCTGTCCTCCGTAGAATTCTACGCCTTTGCTATAGTTTTCTACTGTTTGAGCTGCTTTTAGTGTACTTACAAGATTAATATCTACAGCTAACTGGTTCATCAATTCTGTATTAGAAGCGAATGTCTCTTTCAAAAAGTCTTTTGCAAGATCTTCATGTCCTACATTTTTCAGGACATACCATCCACCACCACCGATAGAAGATGCATTTACGGATTCTGCAACGTTTGTCATTTTTGGAAATTCTGCCACTCCCCATTTTCCACTTTGGTCTTCTGCCTTTAAAATAGATGGTGAAATCCAGCATCCTGTAGGAACTGTTGCAACCTCTCCATTGTTGAATGCACCAACGAACTGATCCCAATCAGCTACCTGTTTTGAAATTCCTGAATCTACTATTTCTTTATAGATTGCAAATGCCTCTTTCAAAGCTTCGTTATCTTTGATATCAACATTACCGTCTTCATCTGTATACCATGAGCCAGCACTCTGAAGCATCATGCGGATCTGTCCAATATCACTTGGATCCAATGTCAACATATGTTTCCTGTTTTTCTTTCATGTAAATGTCAACACTCAACGCTCACCAAACTTATCAAAAAATGCATTTCTACATTTTGCACAAATGCATCCGCTTGTTTTTGTTTG
>ENA-OQIF01000620-OQIF01000620.1-human-gut-metagenome-genome-assembly--contig:-NODE-620-length-11806-cov-3.343009_pt1 | contig 11806 bp, 13 predicted proteins | sample MGYA00242574_ERZ504738 | MGnify/ENA primary metagenome ERZ504738 (study PRJEB26092, sample SAMD00036437) | human gut metagenome | host: Homo sapiens | study: EMG produced TPA metagenomics assembly of...
TCCGGTGGAGAATACCTGTTTACGGTTGCCGCATCCAAGATCAAGTTCGATGGTTTCATGTCTGTTTATGTGCAGGAAGATGAGGAGAAAGCGCAGAACAATACATTGGTACGAAGCATTGACAAAGATACGGTTCTGAATTTTCAGGAATTTGATGAACAGCAGCATTTTACCCAGCCGCCGGCACATTATACGGAGGCTTCCCTGGTAAAAACTATGGAAGAACTGGGAATCGGTCGTCCAAGTACTTATGCACCGACCATCACCACAATTATTGCAAGAAGATATGTGGCAAAAGAGAATAAGAACCTGTATATGACAGAACTGGGTGAGGTGGTCAATCAGATGATGAAAGAAGCCTTTCCAAGTATTGTGGATGTCAACTTTACTGCTACGATGGAAGATCTGCTGGATAAAGTGGGTGACGGAACCGTAGACTGGAAAGTGGTAGTTCGGAACTTCTATCCGGATCTTGATGAATCTGTGAAAGAAGCAGAGAAAAATCTCGAGGAAGTTAAACTGGAAGATGAAGTCACTGATGTAATCTGTGAAAACTGCGGAAGAAACATGGTAATCAAATATGGCCCGCATGGAAGATTTCTGGCATGTCCCGGATTTCCGGATTGCAGAAATACCAAGCCGTATCTGGAAAAGATCGGTGTCAAATGTCCGAAGTGTGGAAAAGAAGTAGTTCTTCGCAAGACCAAGAAAGGCCGGAAATATTACGGCTGCGAGGATAATCCGGAATGTGATTTCATGTCCTGGGCAAAACCGATCAATGAAAAATGTCCGAAATGCGGCGGTTACATGGTAGAAAAGGGAAACAAAAAAGTCTGCGCGGACGAGCAGTGCGGGTATGTGGAAGTAAAAGAAAAATAGTAACTATTCAGTAGCCATTATCCCGCGAGGTGTTTTGGCATAAATATGCCAAAATCCCGAGACATACAAGCAAAAATGCCATCACCGAAGGTGATTTTAAATGCATTTTTGCTCGTAACTGTGAAGGTACTGAACAGTTACGAAAAATAAATGTTACTGTTCAACGGAAAATTAAAAGATACAGATTCCGGCAAAGAATCTGTATCTTTTTTCGTTGCATTGCATATCAATAATTATTCCGGTGAACCAATTTTAGTTTTCATGGTTTTGATTAGGCAGATAAAACAGTCACAATAAATGAAAAAATTGAAATATTCAGAAAATATTATTGTTATTTAAAGAATATCATGGTACAATATTATAAAAGTATAAAAAAACAAAAATCCAGAAAGGAGTAGAAGATGAGCGTACAGTTATTGGACAAAACCAGAAAAATCAATAAATTACTGCACAATAATAATTCTACAAAAGTAGTGTTCAATGATATCTGCAAAGTAATGATGGAAACATTGGATTCTAATATTCTTGTGATCAGTAAGAAAGGAAAAGTTCTTGGCGTCAGTTTATGCCCGGGAGTAGAAGAAATCACAGAATTGATTGAGGATAAAGTCGGAAGTCATGTAGATCCGCTTCTGAATGACCGTTTTTTAAGCGTCTTGTCCACAAAGGAAAATGTGAATCTTCAGACTCTGGGATTTGAGAGGGATGATATCCAGCAATATTGTGCGATTATCAACCCGATTGATATTGCAGGAGAACGTCTTGGAACTGTATTTATGTACCGGAAAGAACGCCAGTACGATATTGAGGATATTATTGTCAGTGAGTATGGAACGACAGTAGTAGGATTGGAAATGATGCGCTCCGTAAATGAAGAGAATGCAGAGGAAGCCAGAAAGGTTCACGTTGTAAAAGCAGCGTTCAGCACACTCTCGTTTTCGGAACTGGAAGCGATCATTCATATTTTCGATGAATTGGACGGAGATGAAGGAATCCTTGTGGCAAGTAAGATTGCTGACCGTGTGGGAATTACACGTTCAGTTATTGTAAATGCTCTAAGAAAATTCGAGAGTGCCGGTGTGATCGAATCCAGATCCAGTGGTATGAAGGGAACGTACATCAAAGTGTTGAATGATGTGATCTTTGATGAACTTGAAGAACTGAAAGCGAGAAAGAATCTGAAAGTGACAGAAAAGGACGACTGATACAACAACAGATGAAAAGAAAAGGACAGAAGAAAGAAGAAAAGGAGAAAAGGAGAACCTCCTGGTCTTCTTTCTTTTTTGTTACTTTGCATCTGAGAAAAGATGACAAAATGGAAAAATTATAGAAAAGTGAGAAAATAAGAGAAAAAATGAGTATATATTTAAAAATAAGAGAATATATTAAAAATACCAGCGAAAAGTGAAGTTGCGAAAACAGGGCAAAATTACTAATATAAGACCATCGGTAGCACTCGATACAAACGAGTGCTAATAAAACAGGTTATACGCTTAAAGGAGGCAAATAGATATGAAATTAGTACCATTGGGAGACAGAGTTGTATTAAAACAGTTAGTTGCAGAAGAAACCACAAAGTCCGGTATTGTATTACCGGGACAGGCACAGGAAAAACCACAGCAGGCAGAAGTCGTAGCTGTAGGACCTGGCGGAATGGTTGATGGAAAAGAAGTAAAGATGGAAGTTGCGGTTGGAGACCAGGTTATCTATTCCAAATATGCAGGAACTGAAGTAAAGCTGGACGGAGAAGAATATATCATTGTAAAACAGAATGATATTCTTGCCGTTGTAAAATAATCGATTTTCAGAAAGAAAAAGAGAGATAGAATCAGGAGGAAAAAATCATGGCAAAAGAGATTAAATTTGGAGCAGAAGCCAGAGCAGCTCTGGAGAGAGGTGTAAATCAGCTGGCTGATACAGTAAGAGTTACGCTTGGACCGAAAGGAAGAAATGTTGTACTGGCAAAACCATATGGTGCTCCATTGATTACAAATGATGGTGTTACGATTGCAAAAGAGATCGAACTGGAAGATGGATTTGAAAACATGGGCGCACAGCTGATCCGTGAAGTTGCCTCCAGGACCAATGATGTAGCAGGTGATGGTACTACAACAGCAACTGTACTGGCACAGGCTATGGTAAATGCAGGTATGAAGAACCTGGCAGCAGGTGCAAACCCGATTGTTCTGCGAAAAGGCATGAAAAAAGCCACCGATAAAGCGGTAGAAGCAATTGCTTCCATGAGCAAACCGGTAGAAGGAAAAGAACAGATTGCAAAAGTTGCAGCAGTATCTTCCGGAGATGAAGAAGTTGGTAAACTGGTAGCTGATGCGATGGAAAAAGTTTCCAAAGACGGTGTTATCACCATTGAAGAATCCAAGACAATGAAAACAGAACTGGATCTGGTAGAAGGTATGCAGTTTGACCGTGGATATATTTCCGCATATATGGCAACAGATATGGATAAGATGGAGGCAACTCTGGATAATCCGTATATCCTGATCACAGATAAAAAGATCTCCAATATTCAGGAACTGCTGCCACTGTTAGAGCAGATTGTACAGTCCGGTTCCAAACTGCTGATCATCGCAGAGGACATCGAAGGTGAAGCTCTGACAACTCTGATCGTAAACAAACTAAGAGGAACTTTCTCTGTAGCAGCTGTAAAAGCACCTGGTTATGGTGACAGAAGAAAAGAAATGCTGCAGGATATCGCTATTCTGACAGGTGGTCAGGTGATCTCTGACGAACTGGGACTGGATCTGAAAGAAGCAACTCTGGAACAGCTTGGTCGCGCGAAATCTGTAAAAGTTCAGAAAGAAAGCACTGTTATTGTTGATGGTGAAGGCGATAAAGAAGCTATCAAAGCAAGAGTGAACCAGATCAAAGGACAGATCGAAGAGACAACATCTGAATTTGACCGTGAAAAACTGCAGGAAAGACTGGCAAAACTGGCAGGTGGTGTAGCAGTTGTACGTGTTGGTGCAGCTACTGAGACAGAAATGAAAGAAGCAAAACTGCGTATGGAAGATGCTCTGGCAGCTACCAAAGCAGCTGTAGAAGAAGGTATCATCGCAGGTGGTGGTTCTGCTTACATCCATACGACAAAAGTTCTGCAGGAACTGGTTGATACTCTGGAAGGAGACGAGAAGACAGGTGCTCAGATCATCATGAAAGCCCTGGAAGCTCCTCTGTTCCATATTGCTGCCAATGCAGGTCTGGAAGGATCCGTAATCATCAACAAAGTAAAAGAATCCGAAGTTGGCATTGGATTTGATGCATACAAAGAAGAATATGTAGATATGGTAAAAGCAGGTATTCTGGATCCGGCAAAAGTAACAAGAAGTGCACTGCAGAATGCTACCAGTGTTGCATCTACTCTGCTGACAACAGAATCTGTAGTATCTATTATCCCGGAAGAAGCACCGGCAGCACCGGCAGGTAACCCGGGAATGGGAATGATGTAATTTACGAAGGTAAGATAAGAATTGTATAACTGTTCGGTGTCTGCTGAATAGTCACCGGAGTTCATAAAGATTTAAGAAAAGCAGGAGCTGACCAGATAGACGGCGGCTCCTGTTTGTGTTAAAATGAAAATGGATCTGACTGGGTATCACAGCGGGCAGGGGGAAAGAAAAGTAAGGTGTCAGAAAGGAACATGGATGGAACAGAAACGATACGAAAGCGACATGACCCCGAAAGAAAAAAGGGAACTGGAACGAAAAAAACTGAAACAGATGACAGCCGGGCAGAAACTGGAATATATCTGGGCTTACTATAAGCCACATATGGCAGTGGCGCTGGGAATTATTCTGCTTATTGTTTTTATCGGACAGATGATTTATCGGAGTCAGTTCGATACAGTTTTTTATGCAGCAATCATTAACGGAACAGCCGGAGACGGAGAGACGCTTGCAGAAGATTTTAAAAATTATACCGGTGACACAGATAAATATCATGAATATACTATTGATAATTCCATGTATCTGATGAAAGATCAGGAAGACTATCAGATGGTTATGAAATTGTCCACGATCATCGGTGCACAGCAGGTAGATGTATTGATTGCACCTGAATACAAATTTCAGGAGTATGCAGAACAGGATGGTTTTTATCCGATGTCGGAACTTCTTACGGATGAACAGCAGGAAGCATATAAAGATGATTTGACAGAGTACGGACTGCATGTGGGAGACAGCAAAGTACTTCAGTCTTTTGGAGTGGATGAAGATTCATATATGGGAGTACTTGTCTATTCGGATCATCTCGATGAAGCCAAATCATTTATTACATATATTATGGGTGATGGAAACACGCCTGATGAAAACGAAGGAGGACAAAAATGAGTGATTTGTATTTGGAAGAACTGGTAAAAAGAAGGAAAACAGGAACAGATCAGGCACTGCGGTATGTACTGATGGCACTCACTGCCATCGGGGTTGTTCTGTCGCTTCTTACCTGGAACCTGATCATTATTGCGGTTTCTATCGCGATCTGCGTGGCGGACATCTTATTTTTCCGAGATTTCAGACAGAATGGGAATATCAGTATGTCAACGGGGAACTGGATGTGGATCGTATCATAAACAAGGCAAAGAGAAAACGAATGGCATCTTATGATATCTCAAAAGCAGAACTGATCGCGCCGGCAGCATCTCACAGGTTTGATTATTATAATAATAACCAGAAGTTAAAGGTATGCGACTACTCATCCTGTAATCCGGAGAGAGAAAACTGGTTTATGCCATGGTGATTCCGGAAAAAGAAGGACTGCTGAAAGTACTTTTTGAGCCATCGGAACATATGGTCAAAGATTTTCGGCTGAAAGCTCCACGGAAAGTGTTCTTTGATTAACATTGACACCACGGTTGTTTTTTGCTAAACTAATTCTCAACAATGTAAAGCATACGAAAGGAGAAAAAATGGGTACAATTATTGGTGACGGAATTACTTTTGATGATGTGTTACTGGTTCCTCAGTATTCAGAAGTGACTCCCAACATGGTAGATTTATCTACACATTTAACAAAAAAGTTAAACTAAACATCCCGATGATGAGTGCAGGAATGGACACAGTTACCGAACATCGTATGGCGATTGCCATGGCAAGACAGGGAGGTATTGGTATCATTCATAAAAACATGTCTATCGAGGCGCAGGCTGATGAGGTGGACAAGGTAAAACGTTCAGAGAACGGAGTCATCACAGACCCATTTTTCCTTTCACCGGAACATACACTGGAAGATGCCAATAATCTGATGGCAAAATTCAGAATTTCCGGCGTACCGATTACGGAAGGCAGAAAACTGGTTGGTATCATCACTAACCGTGATCTGAAATTTGAAGAAGATTTTACAAAGAAAATCAAAGACTGTATGACATCCGAAGGACTGATCACAGCAAAAGAGGGTATCACTCTGGAAGAAGCCAAGAAGATTCTTGCACAGGCAAGAAAAGAAAAATTGCCGATCGTAGATGATGACTTCAATCTGAAAGGTCTGATCACCATCAAAGATATTGAGAAGCAGATCAAATATCCGTTGTCTGCAAAAGATGAAAATGGTCGTCTGCTCTGTGGTGCTGCCGTTGGAATCACAGACAAATGTTCTGGAGCGTGTGGATGCTCTAGGTAAAGCGAAAGTCGATGTTATTGTTATTGACTCTGCTCACGGACATTCCGCAAATATCTTTAAAACACTGCGTCAGATCAAAGCAAAATATCCGGATCTGCAGGTGATTGCAGGTAACGTTGCAACAGGCGCAGCAACCAGAGATCTGATCGAAGCCGGAGCCGATGCGGTAAAAGTAGGTATCGGACCTGGATCCATCTGTACAACCCGTGTGGTTGCAGGAATCGGTGTTCCGCAGATCACAGCCGTTATGGACTGTTATAATGCAGCAAAAGAATATGGTGTACCGATCATCGCAGATGGTGGTATCAAGTATTCCGGAGATATGACGAAAGCGATTGCAGCCGGAGCGAACGTATGTATGATGGGAAGCATGTTTGCCGGATGCGATGAGAGCCCGGGAAGCTTTGAACTGTATCAGGGTAGAAAATATAAAGTATACCGTGGTATGGGATCTATTGCAGCGATGGAGAACGGAAGTAAAGACCGTTATTTTCAGACCGATGCGAAGAAACTGGTACCGGAGGGTGTCGAAGGTCGTGTCGCATACAAAGGTCACCTGGAAGACACGGTATTCCAGTTAATCGGAGGACTTCGTTCCGGTATGGGATATTGCGGAGCAAAAGATATTGAGACATTAAAAGAAACCGGAAAATTTGTAAAGATTTCCGCAGCATCTTTAAAAGAATCTCATCCGCATGATATTCATATTACAAAAGAAGCACCAAACTATAGCATTGATGAGTAGTAACTATTCAGTGGAGAAGCATCCGTAAGGTACTGAACCGTTACGAGGAATAAATAAAGCAGGCGGTCTCAGGGGTGGAGGCCGCCTTTTTGGGTATACAGGAGAAGTGTTATGAGTGGGAGAAGAACTGGGGGGAGAAACCGACAGGGGAGCAGAACAGTTCACAGAAGACGGATGACGAGACAGCGAAGAAGACAGCAATTGATCCGACGATCGATGATTGTGCTGTGTATTGCTTTTTTATGTATTATTGGTCTGATATTTTTATGCAAAAATTATTTTTTCACAGACGGGAAAAAATATGGTACAGGAGACTGGACAGATTGACTGGACAGGCGCTCCGGAACTGGATGTGGAACTGCTGGATGTCAACGAATATTCCAGACCGGGAACCACACTGAAACAGGTAAATGGAATTGTGATTCACTATACTGCGAATCCGGGAAGCAGCGCCATGGCAAACAGGGATTATTTTGAGGGACTTAAAGATGCACATACCACAAAAGCCAGCAGTCATTTTATTGTAGGGCTGGAGGGGGAAGTTGTGCAATGTATACCAACTACGGAAATTGCATATGCTTCTAATGATCGAAATGGGGATACCATATCCATCGAATGCTGTCACCCGGATGATACAGGTGCTTTTAACACAGTAACTTATCAGTCGATGGTACAGCTGACAGCCTGGCTGTGTAACAGATTCGGACTTACAAGTCAGGATGTGATCCGCCATTATGATGTGACAGGAAAAATCTGTCCGAAATATTTTGTGGAACACGAAGATGCCTGGGAACAGTTTAAGGCAGATGTACAGCAGCAGATTGGAGTTCTTGCATCTTAAGACAGGGGAAACAAACAAAAAACGCATAAAAAAGTACCGGAAGCGGTTGCAAAACAGAAAAAACATGTTACAATAGTGTTACGAAAAAATTAAAGGTGATAACATGAACTTATTTGAAGCAATTTTTGTCCGGAAATCCGTCCGGAGTTATACAAATGAAGGGATCAGCCCGAAAGTTCTGGAAGACATTCTGAAACAATTTGATGAAATTAACGGGCTGTTTGGAGGAGTAGAGACGGAACTGGCGATTTTTGACAATCGACAGAATGATTATAAGATGCTCAGTCTTCTTGGAATCAAGGCACCATATTATCTGGTGTTGTATTCGGAAGAAAAAGACCGTGCGATGATGAACGCAGGGTATCTGATGGAGCAGCTTTCGTTATATATGTACACCAGAGGAATCGGAAGCTGTTTTATCGGCAATCCGATCATTAGAAAAAATATCAATATCGCGATAAAAAGCGGATGATGGTGGTGATGGCATTCGGAAAGCCCAAGGGAAGCTGTTATCGGAAACAGGCGGAAGCGAAGAGGTTGAGTTTGGATGACCTGTGTGTATATAAAGAAACACCGAGACAGTGGATGAAACAGTTACTGGATGCAGCAAGGATGGCACCTTCAAGTATGAACAGCCAGCCGTGGCGTTTCGTAGTTTTTGACAGCCGAATCCATATTTTCTCCAAGAAACATCCAAGTGATAAACTGGGAAAATGGGATGAGGTAAATTTTGGTATTATGTTTGCCAATATGATGACGGCTGCAGAAGAAATGTGGTTGGATGTGGATCTGATTCGTCTGGATGAACTGAGCCAGAAAAATTTTCAGAACAATCAGTATGTGCTGAGTGCAATTTTGCGCCCTTAAAACAGTAAATAGATTGATTTGAAGAAAAAACACAAAAAAATTACAACAATTTAGTTGACAGGTGTCGGAATTTATAGTATGATATCTTTGTTCGAAAGAACAAGGATATGCACGAGTGGCTCAGTGGTGGAGTATCGCCTTGCCAAGGCGAGGGTCGCGGGTTCGAATCCCGTCTCGTGCTTAGAACAAGGGCTTTGTCAGTGATGACAAAGCCTTTTTTACATTACAGGAAATTGATTTCCTGTAATGTAAAAAAGGCTCCGCGAGGATGCGTACTGCGGCGTATAAGGTAGATGTCGCAAGTTGAGAGTATATAAAAAGTCAGGAGGAATGCTATGGAATACACAAAGATATCAAAGAAGATGAAATCTCCGGTTGACGGACTGGAACTGGATTTGCTGATACTGGTTCCGGAAGAAGCACCGAAAGGAATTCTGCAGATTCATCACGGTATGGCAGAGTATAAAGAACGCTATCTTCCATTTATGAAGTATTTTGCAGAAGCCGGATATGTTGCGGCGATCCATGACTGCCGTGGACATGGAAAAAGTGTACGGACGAAAAAAGATCTGGGTTATATGTATGGTGCCGGTATGAATGCGTTGATCGAGGATACGGCTGAAGTAACCAGAATGTTGAAAGAAGAATGGCAGGGAGTACCGTTGATCTTACTGGGGCACAGCATGGGTTCTATGGTGGTTCGCTGTTTTACAAAAATAACGATGATCTCCTGAATATGTTGGTGGTTTGTGGATCGCCATCAAAGAATCCGGGAGCAAAATAGGGATTGCACTGGCTGCTGTACAGGAAAAATCAGTGGGGCACACCATGTCAGCCGTTTTCTGGAACTGCTTTCTCTGGGAAGCTATTCCGGGAAGTTTGCAGGTGAGGGAAGTCGCTTTGCCTGGTGCTGTTCGGATGAACAGGTTGTGCGTGCTTATGAAGCCTCGGAACTTTGCGGATTTACTTTTACCGTGGATGCGGATCAGGTACTGTTTCAACTAATGGATGAGACGTATCGGGAAACAGGATGGAAACTTTTCAATCCGGATCTGCCTGTGTTGTTTATCGGAGGATATGAAGACCCATGTATTGGCGGAGCAAGAAAATTTGCCCAGGCAGTACAGACGATGCGGCGAGTCGGATATATGGATACAAAAGGAAAATTGTATCCGGGTATGCGTCATGAGATTCTGAATGAGCGTGAAAAAGAAAAAGTATATCATGATGTAAAAAATATATTGAAAAAAATTGAATATTTGAGCTATACGGGTGAATAACGGGAACAGCAGAAAAAGGAAAAATGAATTCCTTCTCACTTTACATAGATTTAACAAAAGACTGTGAACAGATTTAACAGGGATTTAATACAATAGTGCCATCAAAAGAAAAACATTGGGAGGACAATAATGGACATATTCAGTGTATTAACGATGGTAGGAGGACTGGCTCTGTTTCTGTACGGTATGCAGGTTATGGGAGATGGGCTGGCAAAAGTATCCGGTGGAAAGCTGGAGAGGATTCTGGAAAATCTGACATCTAACCCGATCAAAGCAGTATTGCTTGGTGCCGGTGTGACGGCTGTGATTCAGTCGTCATCGGCGACGACCGTTATGGTTGTCGGATTTGTCAATTCGGGTATTATGAAACTGAATCAGGCAGTGGGAATTATCATGGGTGCCAACATTGGTACGACTGTAACTTCCTGGATTCTCAGTTTATCCGGTTTGCAGGGAGATAACATCTTTGTGAAATTATGTAAACCAAGTTCCTTTTCACCGCTCCTTGCAGTGATCGGTGTGGTTTTTCTGCTCTTTATCAAAGATGAAAAGAAAAAGGATATCGGGGCAATCATGGTTGGGTTTGCTGTGCTGATGTTTGGTATGGAAACCATGAGCGATGCGGTTAAACCGCTGGCAAATGTACCGGAATTTACCGGTATTTTGACAGCGTTTTCCAATCCGGTCCTCGGTATGATAGCCGGAGCAGTGCTGACGGCGATCATACAGAGTTCTTCTGCTTCTGTCGGTATCCTGCAGGCACTTTGCGTGACCGGAGCGGTAAGCTATGGGGTCGCGATCCCGATCATTATGGGACAAAATATCGGTACCTGCGTGACGGCACTGTTATCAAGTATCGGAGCAACTAAAAATGCAAAGCGTGCTGCCATGGTACACCTGTATTTTAATATTATCGGAACGGTTGTTTTCATGGTGCTCTTTTACACGGTCAATGCAGTCGTTGGGTTTTCCTTTCTTGGCACGGCAACAAATGCAGCAGGAATTGCTGTGATACACAGTCTGTTTAATGTATTTGCTACGATGCTGTTACTTCCGTTCGGCAAAAGGACTGGAAAAACTTGCATGTTTTACTATCCGTGATGATGTACAGCCGGCGGAAGTAGAAGAAGAAAGAAAAGAATTACAGCTTCTGGATTCCAGATTTCTGGAAAAACCGGCGTTTGCCATGGAACAGAGTGTTCATGTGGCAAACAAAATGGCGGAAGAATCCAAGCGAACCTTATTCACTGCTATGGATCTCCTGTGGAATTATACGGAGGATGGAGCAAAAAAGGTAGGTGAGCTGGAAAATCTGGTAGATCAGTATGAAGATGAACTGGGAACGTATCTGGTAAAACTTTCCAGACAGAATCTCAGTGTCCGCGATAGTCATACGCTGTCTATCGTGTTGCATTGTATCGGGGATTTTGAACGAATCTCAGACCATGCGGTCAATATTATGGAGTCAGCACAGGAACTTCATGAGAAAAAGCTTACTTTTTCAGCTCAGGCACGAAATGAGCTGCAGGTCCTGATCGCTGCCGTTAGCAGGATCGTAGATAC
>ENA-OQIF01000621-OQIF01000621.1-human-gut-metagenome-genome-assembly--contig:-NODE-621-length-11795-cov-3.046280_pt1 | contig 11795 bp, 12 predicted proteins | sample MGYA00242574_ERZ504738 | MGnify/ENA primary metagenome ERZ504738 (study PRJEB26092, sample SAMD00036437) | human gut metagenome | host: Homo sapiens | study: EMG produced TPA metagenomics assembly of...
ATATAAAAGTAAGTATTATTATGCCGGTATATAAAGTAGAAGAATACGTAGGAAAAGCAATAGAAAGTATACAGGCGCAAACTTTAACAGAATGGGAATTCATTATAGTGGATGATGGAACTCCGGATAAAAGTGGTGAGATCTGTGATGCTTATGCAGAAAAAGATAACAGAATTAAAGTGATTCATAAAGAAAATGGTGGAGCACCCAGCGCAAGAAATGTAGCTATTGATATAGCAAAAGGAGAATATATGTATTTCCTGGATTCTGATGACTGGGCAGAACCAACGATGTTGGAAGATATGTATAATCTGGCAAAAAGAGATCAGGCGCAGTTGGTAGTTGCTGGCTTTTATATTGATACCTACTATGAAAAAGATAAATATCTTACAGATAATTACGTGGTAGAAGATGCAGTTTATCCGGATAGAGAGTCCTTCAGAAAGAACGCGTACAAATTATTTGATAAAAACCTGCTCTACACACCGTGGAATAAATTGTATGAGTCAAAATATATTCTGGAGAATAATCTGCGGTTTCCAACAACATTATGGGATGATTTTCCATTTAACATCAGTATTGTAAGAAATGTAGAACGTGTAACTGTTACATCAAAACAATACTACCATTTTCTGCGCGCCCGTGCAGAATCTGAGACCACAGCCTATCGTCCGGGAATGTATGAAAAAAGAGAAGAAGAACATGGTTGGATGGTGGACCTGTATAAAGAATGGAAGGTTATGGATCATAACAGCATGGAAATGATAGCCAGACGTTACGTAGAGCGATTTATAGGATGCGTAGAAAATATAACCAATCCGAAATGTGAACTGTCATCCAAAGAGAAACGCCAGGAAATCAAGCGCATGCTGAAAAATCCTCGATTGAAAAAAATGCTGAAACTGGCCAACCCACGATCAAGTTATATGAAAATCATGGTGCTGCCACTGAAGTGGAATAGTACGCTGCTGACTTATTGGGAAGCTAAGGTTATTACGTTTGTGAAGACGAAAAATACAAAATTGTTTACGAAGTTGAAAGTGGGAAGGTAATTTATGAAGGAGCCTTTTTTTAGTATTGTAATGCCAGTATATGGTGTGGAAAAATATTTGGAAAGAGCAGTAAATAGCGTTCTAAACCAAACATATCAGAATTTTGAGTTAATATTAGTTGATGATAAGTCACCAGATAGGTGTGGTGAAATCTGCGATAAAATAGAAAATATGCATATCAATGTCAAAGTTATTCACCATGAAGAGAACAAGGGATTAAGTGCTGCAAGAAATACAGGGATGAAATATGCTACAGGTCAATATATATGGTTTATGGATTCAGATGATTATGTACAAAAGACATTGTTGGAGAAAGTGTATGATTCTTTGGAAGAAAACATGGCTGATGTGGTGATCTTTGGTTTGCGTGAGCAATATTATGATAAGAATGGTGAACTAAAAAATCAAGTAGATGTATTAATGCCAGAGGAATATTTAAGAACAGAGGATTCTGTGCGAAATAAAATTATGGAGTTAGAAGAGAAAACTTTGTATGGATATGCATGGAACAAAGTATATAATCTGGATTACTTAAAGAAAATAGGTATTAAGTATGAGAATGTAACGTTAATTGAAGATATTGTTTTTAATATAAAATATTTTGAAAATATAGGGAAAGCTAATATCATAGGTGAATGTTTATACTATTATGAAAAACGTATGGGAAGTAGTCTTACAGGAAAGTATGTGAAAGACTATTTCGTATTACACAGAAGAAGAGTATATATGCTATATGAGCAACAGGAACGTTGGGGAACACTTTCGGATAATAATGCAAAAGAAATACTAGGAAAAATATATTGCAGATATATATATTCTGCAATTCAACGCAATTTAGATAAGCGAGCGAACATGAATTTAAAAAAAGATATCTGTGGATAAAAAAAGTATTTGCAGATGATTTGTTTGAAAAACTTATACCTTATGCGAAGGCAGATAATATGCAACAAAAAATAATGTTGCATATGTTAGAAAAATAGAAGTAATTTTTGGAAGTCTGGGAATAGGACGAATAATAAATCTTGTCAAATCCAAGATGCCTTATTTTTGCGATAATTAAGTAAATGAACAGAAAGATAAAAATGTATAGAAAGCGAGTTTCGTGATGAAAGAAAAACTAAAATATTTGGACACTTATAAAATGGAGTTGCCATTTAAAATATTATATTTAATATTTGCTTTTTTCTCATTTTGCAACATGACATATGGACAGCCTATTATGTCGGTACTTGTTGATATGGTATTGTTATTGGGCGCGGTAACTATAGCGTGTCGATTAATGAAAATAAAAGGATATTTGCAAACCAAGGGAATAGTATTTCTTATCTTATTTTGCGTGAGTTATATAATATCTTTAGTTCTAAATTATAAATATGGACTTAGTGATAATCTTAAATATTTAGTATGGACAGGTTTTCATTTTTTATGTTTTATATGTGTGATGTGGATCGGGACATAAAAGAATATGAGAGAGAATTTAATATTATTTCATGGGTGTTTATTTGTTCAACATTTATACTTGTTTCCGGAAGTTTAATAATGTATTATATGGGAATTTCTATTATTGATTATGAACACCAAGGAGAAGCGCTGCTTGCTGGTATAGTTTGGGGAAGATTATGGGGATTATTCAAGGATCCTAATTATGCCAGTGCGTTTGCAACGATAGCCGGTATATTTGCGTATTATAAAATAACTAAGACCAGAAGAAGAGTCGTTAAAGTTTTTTTAGTGTTCACTATTATTGCAGACGTTCTGTATATAGCATTATCTGATTCGAGAACAGGAATTGTATGCGTATTTTCATGTACATTTGTCTATATGTTGTTAATGAAATTGAAGAGCGGTAACAAGAAATACATAAGAATTATAGTTGCAACTGTGGCTTTTTCGATAGTCATGGCAACAGTACCGGTGTTGTTAAAGAATATTAACAATAGTATAATAACTATTGAAGAAGAAATCACAGAATCAGATACTGAAGACAATATGACTATAGGCAGGGAAGAAGATTTAAAAGGAAATTTTTCCAATCGAAGAACAGATCTTTGGGTTAGTGCATTAGAAATTTCAAAAACAAGTCCTATAATTGGCGTTTCCTTTTTTAATATTGTTCCATATGCAGAAAAAAATTTACCAGAAACATATTTGGTTAATAATGATCTGGGAGTGTTTAACAATTTTCACAATATGCCGTTTAATTTGCTGGTTGGGCAAGGCATTTTGGGATTATGCATTATGATAGTGTTTGGATGCATGACTGTCGTATATATATTTAAACATTTGTTAATGAGCGAAGGCGGTATGTATGAGTATCAGGTGGTTCTGATTACGGGGGTTGTTGCTAGCTTGGAATGTTCTATGTTTGTGACAGATATTTTATATACCAACTCGCCTATGTCGGTTATTTTCTGGTTGTTTCTTGGATATTTAGTTCATTATACGAAGAAAATGACTACAGTAAAACCAGGGGCTTGAATTTGGGGGAAAGTATGAAAGATAAAATTTCAATTATTATACCAGCATATAATGTGGAAGAATATTTGGAAAAGTGTTTAGAATCGATAATTAGTCAGAATTTTGATAAAGTTGAAATAATTATTGTTGATGATGGATCGACAGATAAAAGTTTACAGATAGCTAAAGAGTACCAAAAAAAATATCCAGAAAAAACGCGAGTGATCTCGCAGGAGAACAAAGGTCAAGGTGGTGCTAGAAACACAGGAATAAAGAATGCAACGGGAAAATATTTATTGTTTGTTGATAGCGATGACACCATTAAATCTGGAATGTTAGAAACACTTTATGCGGAGATGGAAAAAAGTAATGCAGATATAGTTTTATTTGGATTTGAATATGTGGATGAAAAAGGAAGGTCATCCGGCAGCGGACAGAATTTAATGATGAGTATATGGAATTCACATTACAGGATCAACCATATTTATTTACAAAAGATGGATATATATGGGATAAAATATATAAAACATCGTTATTTGTTGAAAATGGAATATGGTTTCCAGAGAGAATGTGGTACGAAGATTTAAATGTTGAGGCGAAAGTATTGTTATGTGCTAATAAAATAGTGTTCGTTAATAAGATATTTATGAGTATTTGCAGCGAGATGGTTCAACGATGCATAATTGTAATATTGAGAAAAATAGAGATATGATTTATATGGTTCAAGATATTCTTGAATATTATAAAGTAAAAGGAATGTTTGAAAAGTACTATGAGCAATTAGAATTTTTGATTGGTTTTCACATACTGACATTATGTACATTTAGGATTGCCTCCAGTACACCAAATCATTCGTTGTTACATGAACTCTATGATTTTGCATATGCCCAATTTCCCAATATTAAAATATCAGAAAAAGAGTTACCATTAAAATATAGGCTAGTATATAGACTATCGATTAAGAAGCAATATTGGTTGTTGTGGATTATGAATAAAGTTCAGAGAATACTCAAATAATAATGAAGGATAAGAAAAATGCCAAAGTATAGTTTGATAGTGCCAGTGTATAACGTTCAAAAATATATTGAAAAATGTATTTCCTCAATATTAGATCAGAATTATGCTGATTATGAAATTATAATTGTAGATGATGGATCTACAGATAAAAGCGCTGAGATAATAGAAAGAATAGCAGTTTTAAATAGAGATAGAATAGTATTAATCCATCAGGAAAATAAGGGATTAGGTGGTGCACGAAATACAGGATTAGAAAAAGCAACGGGTAAATATGTATGGTTTATAGATAGTGATGATACAATTGCACCATATTCATTAAAACGTCTAGATGAGTTTATTCAAAAACAAGAAGTGGATATCCTTGTTTTTGATCGCGTTGCGATTGATGAACTGGGAAATGAAATGGAAACGGAAGTTGGAGTAGATTTTGAACATGAAAATGTTTTCTCGTTAGAGAAGAATCCCCAAATGTTATATATGTCACCTTCGGCATGTAATAAGATATTTAGAAGAGAACTATTTGAAAAAACAAGGATTTGTTTTCCAGATAAAGTATGGTTTGAAGATTTACATACAATTCCTAAATTATATTTGCACGCAGATAAGATGGGATATTTGCATGAAAGTCTCTATTTATATTTGCAACGTGATGGTTCTATTATGAACAATAGAAATGTTGAAAAGAATATAGATATAATAACGGCTGTTAATGAAATTATTACTCAGTATAAACAAGAGAAAAAATATGAACAATATCATAGCGAGTTGGAATATTTAATTATTGTTAATGTTTATCTATTAACATCAGTTAGAGTAATATGTGGTAATCGAAAAAGTGAGTTGCTTAAGATTTTGAAAGTATATATGAAAGATAATTTTCCAAATTATAAAAGTAATATGTACTATTCTTTGTTACCTGGAAAATATAAATTACTCCTTCGATTGTTGGATAGAGAACAATATTGGCTGATAAAAATATTGTTTCGTATTAAAAGTTTTCTAGGGAAGTAAATTAGAATGTTTGAGTTAAATCAACGGAAAGGGTTTATCATACATGAAGGATGAAATACTAGTGAGTATAATCTGCACGACATTTAACCATGAGAAATATATAGAAGATGCGATTAAAAGTTTTCTAATGCAAGTGACGGACTTTAAATATGAAATAATTATTCATGATGATGCTTCAACTGATAGTACACCATCAATTATAAGAAGGTACGCTGAAAAGTATCCTGAAATAATTCATTCAATTATGCAAGAAGAGAATCAATATTCAAAAGGAATTAATATTTTAGAGAATTACGAACTTCCAGTGGCGAAAGGGAAATACATTGCATTCTGTGAAGGTGATGATTATTGGACTGATCCGGAGAAATTGCAGAAACAGGTAAATGTATTGGAAAAACATCTGGAATGTGATATTTGTACACATAGTGCTGACGTGGTTTCAGCGGAAGATAAGTCTGTTTTAAGAAAAATCAATCCAAGTGAAACAAACACTATCTTTGATGTGGAAGAAGTTATATTGGGTGATGGTGGTTTCGTAGCAACTAATAGTTTAATGATACGTAGAAAATTATTTGATAGTATACCTCAATTTCGAAAGGTGTATAGAATAGACTATTCGCTGCAGATTTGGGGTGCATTAAGAGGTGGAATGATTTATCTGGCCGAAAATATGTCTTCTTACAGAATTTTTGCGCAATCTTCTTGGACAAACAGAATGAGAAAAAATACAGCTCAATATGTGAAGCACTTCGAAAAATTAATTTTGATGTTGCAACAACTTGACGTATATACAGAGGGAAAGTATAAGCCGGAGATAGATAACAGAATTAAATGGCAAGAGTTTCAGATGTTGGTGGTTCAGCAAGAAAACAGAAAAATTATCAAAGGAGATTATAAGGAATTTTTAAAAGAAATAACCGCAAAAGAACGCTATAAAATATATATGAAAGCGGTATGTCCATGGCTCTGTAAAATTAATGAGTGGAGAAAGAAATATGTCAGATAGGAATAAATCTGTTATCTATGGGTTTTTGTGGCGATTTGCAGAACGATGTGGGGCACAGGGAGTGTCTTTTATCGTTACAATAGTATTAGCTCGTTTACTAAATCCGGATGTATATGGTACGATATCAATTATTCTTGTTTTTACAACAATATTGCAGGTTTTTATAGATAGTGGAATGGGAAGTGCGCTGATTCAAAAGAAAAATGCAGATGATTTAGATTTTTCATCGGTATTTTTCTTTAACATGATAATGTGCTCCTTTTTATATTTAATATTGTTTTTTATGGCTCCAATAATTGCTGTATTTTATGGCGATAAAACATTGACTGCAGTGATTAGAGTGTTGGGCTTGACTCTTGTTATATCAGGAATAAAAAACGTACAACAAGCGTATGTGGCAAGAACCATGCAATTCAAGCGATTTTTCTTTGCTACCTTAGGAGGAACGTTAGGAGCCGCAATCGTTGGAATTGGAATGGCTTACTCAGGATATGGTATATGGGCATTGGTTGTACAGCAGCTTTTTAATGCAACGGTAGACACAATTATATTATGGTTGACGGTTAAGTGGAGACCTAAAAAAATGTTTTCTATCGAAAGAATTAGAACATTGTTTGCATTTGGATGGAAACTGTTAGTGTCATCGTTATTGGACACGGTATATAATAACATTAGACAATTAATTATTGGAAAAATGTATTCATCCTCTGACCTAGCATATTACAATCGTGGAAAACAGTTTCCTGATTTGATCGTAAACAATATAAATACTTCAATTGATAGTGTTCTTCTTCCGACAATGTCGAGTAAACAGGACGATAGAATGATAGTGAAGAAGATGACGAGGAGAGCAATAAAAACAAGTACATATATTATAGCACCATTGATGATGGGTTTAGCTTTTTGCGGTACGCCAATAGTTAAAGTGATACTAACTGATAAATGGCTTCCATGTGTACCATTTATGCAGATTTGTTGCATTACGAGTATGTTTTATCCTATTCATACGGCAAACCTGAATGCTATTAAAGCATTAGGACGAAGTGATTATTTTTTGAAATTAGAAATTATAAAAAAATAATAGGAATTGTATTGTTATTGAGCACTATGTGGTACGGAGTAATGGCAATGGCATATAGTTTACTTTTGTCTAGTTTTTTGTAGTCAGATAATTAACAGTTGGCCAAATAAAAAGTTATTGGATTATGGATATATAGAACAAATAAAAGATATTTTACCAAGTATATTTCTAGCAGTTATAATGGGAATAGGTGTATTTTGTGTTCAATTTCTGGAATTAAGGGATTTGCTGACAATTTGTTTACAAGTTATTCTGGGAATGGTGATTTATATAGGAGGATCTGTAATATTCAAATTTGAAGAATTTGAATACATATATAAGATGATTAAAAGAACAGAAAATAAAAACACAAAGAACTTATAAATGATATTTGGAAACAATTGATTTACAAACGATTCACTTCAGAATGTAAAATCAAATAAGTTTATAAAACTTGTACTGAAAATGGGAAGGGCGATACTATGGAAAATAAAATACCTGTAACGCGTTCATCAATGCCTAAAATTGATGAGTATATGGAAGAAATTACTTCCTTATGGACCAGTCATTGGTTGACGAACATGGGAGTAAAACATAAACAATTACAAGAAAATTTGTGTAGCTATCTAGGAGTGGAAAACATTGACTTACTGACAAATGGTCATATGGCACTTGAATTGACACTTCAAGCATTAAACCTTCAAGGCGAGGTAATTACTACTCCGTTTACATTTGCCTCTACAACGCATGCGATTGTTCGCAACGGGTTGACACCGGTATTTTGTGATATCGACCCGGAAACATATTGCATAGATGTTAGCAAAATTGAAAAGCTGATTACAGACGAAACCTGTGCGATTATGCCTGTACATGTATATGGAAATATTTGTAATATTGAGGAAATAGAACGTATTGCTCATAAATATGAATTAAAAGTTATTTATGATGCAGCTCACACGTTCGGTGAACAGTATAATGGTAAAGGTATTGGTACATTTGGAGATGCATCCTGCTTTAGTTTTCATGCGACAAAAGTCTTTAATAGCATTGAAGGAGGTGCGGTGTGTTATAAAGATAAGCAATTAGGAGAAAAATTGTATGAATTGAAAATTTTGGTATTCATGGACCTGAAGAAGTGCTTGCCGTCGGGGCTAATGCAAAGATGAATGAATTTTGTGCAGCAATGGGAATATGTAATCTTCGCCATGTAGATGAAGAAATTGCAAGACGGAAAATGGTAGTTGAAAGGTACAGAGAACATTTAAGCGACGTAGAGGGACTTCAGCTTAATTGTGTTCAGAATAATGTGAAAAGTAATTATGCGTATTTTCCAGTTGTTTTCGAGGAGAAGTTGTATGGGGCAAGTCGTGCAGAAGTATTTGACAAATTAGCCGAAAATGGCATTGCAGCAAGGAAGTATTTTTATCCATTAACAAGTGCTTTTGAGTGCTTTCATGGAAAATATGATGTTACTAAGACACCGGTTGCATTATATATCAGTAAGCATGTACTTACATTGCCACTTTATGCTGAACTTGCATTGGAAGACGTGGATAGAATTTGTGATATTATTTTAAAATGTAAGTATTAGGAGGAAATATAAGGTGAAAAAATTAATAGATTCTAGGAGGTTCAAGGTATGCACTTCCAGTGATAGAGGCTGCTCATAAACTGGGGGATTTATGTAATTACCTGTGATTACTTACCAGATAATATTGCTCACAAGTATTCGGATGAATATTGCAATATTAGTATTATTGATAAGGAAATAACGCTTGAAATTGCAAAAAAATTAGATATTGATGGAATCATGTCTTTTGCTTGTGATCCAGGTGTTGTAACTGCGGCATATGTGGCAGATCGCTTAGGGTTACCTAATGTTGGTCCATATGAATCAGTGTGTATTTTGCAGAATAAAGGGAAATTCCGTGAATTTTTGAGGAAAAATGGATTTAATGTTCCGACAGCACGAGGTTATAAGAGTATAACAAAAGCACTTGAAGATGTTGAATTATTTCATTGGCCAGTAATTGTTAAACCGACAGATTCGGCTGGTAGTAAAGGGGTTACCAGAATTGATTATCCGAAAGACTTAGAGAAGGGCATTCAGTATGCGCTATCTTATTCGCATTCTAATGAATTTATAATTGAGGATTTCATTAAACAGCAAGGTTATTCATCGGATACTGATAGTTTTTCTACTGATGGTGAATTGAAATTTGTTCTTTTAATTGCCAATGGTTTGACCGAGATGCACAAAATCCATATACTCCTGCTGCTTATAGTTGGCCATCATCTATGACGATAGAACATCAGGCGGAATTGAGAAGTGAAATCCAACGACTGCTAAAATTATTAAAGATGAGAACTGCAATTTATAATATTGAGACACGAGAAGGTATAGATGGTAAGGCATATATTATGGAGTTATCACCAAGAGGAGGTGGAAATCGATTGGCAGAATGCCTTCGCTATGCTACAGGCGTAGATATGATTACTAACATGGTTAAATATTCTGTGGGATTACCAGTGGATGAAATTACTCAGACATCCTATGAGGGGTGTTGGGCAGAGATTATTCTTCATAGTGACAAACCTGGAATTTTTAAGGAACTTTGGATATCTGATGCAATTAAAGAAAATATTGTAGAACGCGATCTTTGGATAGAAGAAGGTACAGAAGTTGGTGGGTTTGAAGCTGCAAATGAGGCCATAGGAACTTTAGTGCTTAAGTCAGAAAAACAAGAACGAATCAGGGAAATTCTTAATAACCAAGATAAGTATATAAAGGTAAAATTAAAATAACAATGAGATGATAAGAAAATTGTTTGATTTTTATAAATGGAATCTGTTTTGATGAAATTATAAAAAGGCTGAGGATGAGCTAACTGAATATATTAACTCGGATAGGATGTGAAAGATGAAAGAAATTGGTGGATTTTTAGAATTGGAAAAAAATTACAGGACATGAATATCATGAGAAGTGCATTGCTTTAAATAGTGGAAGGAATTGTCTTCGTTATTTGATTCGTGCTAGAGAAATTAAGAAGATTTGGTTACCTAAATTACTTTGTTCTGCAATATCGGATACTTGTAGAGAAGAGAAAGTGGAAATCACTTATTATTCCATAAACGAAAAACTCAGACCAGCTTTGCCAGATAATTTGAATGAGGATTGGTTGTATCTGATTAATTATTATGGTCAATACAGTGATGAGGAAATTCGGTTATATTCACAAGAATATAAAAATTTAGATAGTTGATAATGCACAGGCCTTTTATGAAGAACCAATAGATGAAATTGATACTATCTATACATGTAGAAAATTTTTGGTGTTTCAGATGGCGGATACCTATATACGAAATCTAGGTATAAAGAGACATTGTTTCCGGATACATCTTATGAAAGAGTACAGTTTCTCGCAGGGCGATTTGAAGAATCAGGACAAGCTTTTTATGAAAAATATCGAGAAAATGAGGAGAAAATCGATAGACTTCCGTTAAAATTAATGTCGAAAATAACACATAATTTTTTGCAAGGAATAGATTATATAAGTGTAGCAAGGATTCGGGAACAAAATTATATATACTTACACCAACATTTAAAAAATATAAACAAACTTCAAGTGATTTTGCCGGTTGGTCCATATATGTATCCACTTTATGTAGAAAACGGAGCAAAGATTAGAGAAGAATTAAAATTAGAAAAAATCTATGTTCCGATACTTTGGCCCAATGTAAAGCAGGAATTAGACTCTTATACAACAGAATATCGTCTGGCAGACAATATTGTGCCGTTGCCTTGCGATCAAAGATACTCATTAGCTGATATGGGATATGTTGTTGAAAAGATAAAGAAATTGGAGGAAATACTAAAATGAAAAAAATTATTATTTTTGGTGCAACGGGAAATGTGGGATCTTATGTGCACAAATATGCGTGTGAATACTTTGAAGGACGATATGAGGTGATCGCATCAGGACATAGACGGACAGATTTTTTGAAAAGCAAGGAAAGAAATATGTATCTGTTGATATTAGTAGGGCTGAGGAATTTGCTAAAACTTCCCCAGGAAGATGTGTATGCGGTAATCGATCTTGCTGCACAGATTCCTTCATATATGAAAGGTTACAAGCCGGAAAGATATGTTCAGTCGAATATTATGGGGGCATATAATGTCTTAGAGTATTGC
>ENA-OQIF01000625-OQIF01000625.1-human-gut-metagenome-genome-assembly--contig:-NODE-625-length-11734-cov-5.276213_pt1 | contig 11734 bp, 8 predicted proteins | sample MGYA00242574_ERZ504738 | MGnify/ENA primary metagenome ERZ504738 (study PRJEB26092, sample SAMD00036437) | human gut metagenome | host: Homo sapiens | study: EMG produced TPA metagenomics assembly of...
CATTCTAATCTGCATTCTGTTAGGGACATAAGTGTTTTCTGCAGATTCCTTTGTCACATTATTAATAGTTACCTCCTTAACTTTCCCCCATCGGGCATCTATATCGTCAATTTGAGGAAGATCTTCTTTCGGAATAATAAATTCTCCCTCTTCATTAGCTGTATAAGTTTTAGCCGGATCCAAACCGGGAATTCCCTTAACCACAGCCTTCGGAGCCTTATTGCCAGATTCGTCATACACACGATAAGCTACTCCTCCATCGGTTGTACGAACATACTCTCCAAATTCTTGTTGTGAATAAAGTGCAATCACGTTAGGTACTCCTTTGATAATAGTAACTTCAGCACCCGGTTTTCCCGGAACACCGGGTTTTCCATCCTTACCGTCCGCACCATCTTTACCATCCGCACCTCTCAAAAACTCCCAAAAATCACTTAAAGTTGTTTTACCACAATCCCAATCCAAAGATGGATTATGAGGATTTTTCACTTTAGGGCCAGTATTGTTACAACCCGCCTCAACACTCTCTACCCACAATTCATAGGCACTTTTCCCATTAGCACCATCTTTACCGTTAGCGCCGTCTTTTCCAGCAGCCCCGTCCTTACCGTTAATACCATCTTTTCCGTTGGCACCATCTTTACCGTTAATGCCATCCTTACCATTGGCACCATCTTTACCGTTAATGCCATCTTTACCATATGCACGAATACCGGTATCTTTCCCATTAATATACCAGTTCCCATTGGTACCGATTATTACCTCTGGCGATCTTCCATCTTTACCTATCGCAGCCTTTCCGGTATCTTTTCCATTGATTACCCAATTTCCATTTTCTCCAATTGTAACAGTAGGTGTTGTTCCTGCAACTCCTTCTTCACCTCTGGAAGGTTTTCCTGTATCTACTCCATCAATCAACCAATTACCATTATCCCCGATCGTAACTACCGGTGGAACAGCATCTTCTCCATTCTGTCCATCCCTACCCTGAGCACGTATTCCGGTATCCTTATTGCCAATCCACCAATTCATATTATTACCAATATGAGGTGTTTGCCCATTCTCGCCACTCGCTCCTGTCAGATAATACCAAAAATCTCTAAGATTATTCTGGGATACAGGCCACATACTTCCCGGGCGGTGAGGATTATCCAGAGCACCAGTAGCTACTTCTTCCTTCCACAGTTCAAAAGCACTTTTTCCATCCAGACCGTCCTTACCTTTTAAATACTTAAAAAAATCAGTTATTTCAGTCTCTTTCTTAGGCCAAGAAATCACTCCATTCTCTACATTCTCTTTCCAAAATTCATAAGCTGACATTCCTCTATCACCTTTCGGTCCTTTGGGCATCGTAATATCCACTTCTGTACAAGACTGCCCTAAAATAATGGTTAAGATGTAAACCATTAAATGTAATAATTTAGCATTGTTCATTTTGTTATATCAATAAATTACACAAAAGAATTATACAAACAACAGTCTAGAACACATCTATAAGTCCAAAAAAAATCATATTCAGAACTGCGTTTGACAAGTACGTACTTTTCGATGCAAAGGTAATGCCCCACAAACACATATATTTACATAAAGAAGAATACTATTTATATGTATCAGACAATTTCAGAATACGAGTCCCTGCAGCCGGTTACATATCAAATAGACACAGACCGCTTCGAAAAAAGTCAAATAAAAGACTCCGCAAAAGAACAGTATAAATCAGTTACCAACCTCTACTTACCACGAAACGACAAAAACTGTATATGCACGTCAGTCCCGAACGTTAATACCCAAGAAGCCAAGCCTGGCAGATAAAATCCTAAGAAATGAGGATTGCCAACTCTAGGGACATGCCCTACCTTTGCCGCAAACCCTAAAATATGATAAAAAGATTATTTTTCCTCCTACCTTTCTCTACGATAGTCTCGGCCAATGAGCCCGATACAATACAGGTTAAGCGTATCGATCTGGATGAAGTTACAATAGTAGCTTTTAAACAAAACACACCTAATCGTGAGCCACTTTCTACCTCTACCTTAGATAATCGTTTCCTGAAAGAGAATAAAATATCGGGAGCTAAAGACTTAAGTTCCTTACTTCCTAATTTCTATATGCCCGATTATGGGTCCAAGCAGAATTCTCCGGTTTATATTCGGGGGATAGGGGCCAAAAAGGATGCTCCATCAGTAGGCTTTTACGTAGATGGCATTCCCTATTTTGAAACGTCCGCTTTCGATATTGACTTGTCGGATATAAGTAGTATAGAAGTACTTCGCGGACCGCAAGGCACACTCTACGGACGTAATTCTATTGGTGGAACCATCAATGTATATACCCATTCGCCCCTCGATTATCAAGGTACGTATTTCCGGTTGGGATATGGCAGTTACAATGATATGCGATTAATAGCTTCGAACTATACAAAGGTGAACGAGCAGTTAGGTTTATCCTTTAGCGGTAATTATCATCACAATGATGGCTTTTTTACCAATTTGCATACCCATAAAAAGGCAGATAAACTTGATAACGGAGCCGGACGAATCGGGCTCACATGGAAACCCGCAGCCCATTGGACTACCCGCTTCATAACCTCCTACGAATATTCCAATCAAGGAGGATATCCATACGGATTGTATAATGCCGACAAGGGAACAACAGAAGCCGTAAACTACAACAATGAAGGATTATACCGACGAAATCTGCTAACCTCCGGAATCAACATACGGTATAACGGCCCCCATATCAGCTTCAACAGCCAAATATCCTATCAATATATACAGGACAAGATGGGAATCGATCAAGATTTCTCGCCTCGCAATATATTCTATGGTCAAAATAAGATACGGCAACATATGTATTGCCAGGAATTTACGGTTAAATCGGTCAATAAGAGCCGCTATCATTGGATAACGGGTGCGTTTGTTTTCCGACAGACCATAAACAGGAAAGTTGACCTTAGTCGTTTTACAGATACCACCCGACACCTTACTAATAGTGGAATTCCCACACAAGGGATCGCATTTTATCATCAATCTACACTCGATCTGTTGCAAGGACTGTCTTGTTCTGTAGGGTTACGTTACGATTATGAACACGCCCGATGCGATTTTTCCAAAGTACAGCAGCCATTAAATGGAAATGGGGAAACAAAATCGCTTGAACAATTCAACCGATCGCTTCACTTCGGGCAGTTTACTCCTAGGTTCAGTATGCAGTACCTTTCTTCTCACAATCAATTGTTCTATGCCTCCGTATCCAAAGGATATAAAGCCGGAGGATTCAATGTCTCTTTCCTCAACAATGACGACTACCTTTATTCCCCCGAATATAACTGGAATTACGAAATAGGTACCAAACTATCATTCCTGAACAATCGGCTATCAGCTGATTTGAGCCTGTTCTATATAGATTGGCGCAATCAGCAGATAACCAATACTATTCCAACTGTAGGTAACGTAATCCGAAATGCCGGTCGCTCTCGTAATAAAGGCATCGAAGCCAGTTTTCAAGCTCGTCCGACGAAATCATGGATGATGTATATGAATTATGGATATACAGATGCACGATTTGTTCACTATCAAAAAGAAGAACGCGGTATCCTAAAAGATTATGAAGGTAACTATCTGCCTATGGTTCCCCGCCACACTTTCTCTTTGACAACCGGATATTCATTTTATGACATCTGTTCCTGGATCGACCGCCTTACCCTCAACGCCGGCGTATCGGTAACAGGTCCCATTTATTGGTATGAAGATAACCAAGCCAAACAAAGCCCGTATGCATTGGTCAATCTAAGAATTAGCATAAACAAAGGATGCTTTACATGGGAAGCCTGGAGCAAGAATCTCACAAATACCGACTACCTGAGCTACTACTTCGTAACCAGTAAAGCCTATGCTCAAAAGGGAAAACCCATTACCTTAGGTACATCAGTCAGCATCAGTCTCTAATCAAACGATATGAATCACATGCGTATAAACAAGCTTTCACCGCTTTCCCGGAAAGCACTGAACCTCAGTACATTTTTTGCTTATACATTGCACAAGCCATCCCGATGAGTTTCTTCTCTACAGCCATACAAGTACTAATGAGGCAAGCCGATTACTCTCTTTCTTCCATCGCCTTATTACAACTCATCAAACTCCCCTGGATATTGAAGTTTCTTTGGGCACCGCTTGTCGACCGGCATTGTATCACCCTAAAAGACTATAAACGCTGTATCATTACATCCGAAATCGTATATGCATTACTGATCCTGATGGTAGGCCTGCTCGATATCCAAACAGATCTCTACCTTATCATTGGATTAGTATTTCTATCATTGATAGCCTCAGCTACACAAGATATAGCTACAGACACACTTGCAGTGCTCTCCTTTGGTAAGTCGGATAAAAGTTTGGTCAACAGCATGCAATCAATGGGTAGCTTCGGAGGCACATTGATAGGAACAGGTATATTACTCCTCGTTCTTCAGCACTATGGCTGGCATGTGGTGATACCATGCTTATGCATTTTTTGTACTATTGGCAATTATTCCGTTATTGAAAAACAACATATGAAAATAATACCCAAAGAACCTTCGAAACGGGCACAATTCACTGATTTTATCTGGTTCTTTGCCCGTCGTAACATCTGGAAACAAATAGGATTCCTATTACTATATTATGCCAGTATTATCGGAATTTTATCGGTGTTACGCTCTTATCTGGTCGATTTGGGTTATTCAATGAAAGAGATAGGCATTATGATAGGTATCGGAGGTACCGGAGCTGCTTTCGCATCATCTTTCCTGGCCGGATTGCTGGTTCGTAAAATCGGGCGATATCATTCCAGAATACTATTTGCAATATTCATCCTGCTTACTACACTCTATTTTATGTGTATTTCATGGACAGTCCCTTCATTTTCAATGCTTTGTTTAGGGATCGTCCTGCTATGGAGTGCCTATGGAATGGCAACTATTGTAGTGTATACCACTTCTATGGATTGTGTACGCAAAGGATGTGAAGGAACCGACTTTACCATCCAAACAGTACTCACACACTTAAGCGGCTTACTAATAGCCTTTCTTAGCGGGGTGGTAGCCGATAGAACCGGTTACCACGGTCTCTTTATTTTCGAAGTTATATTGGCTTCCATATCATTGATCTATATATTTTATTTCTTCAGAAAAGAATCTCAACCCATTCATTCTTAACATATATGTATACTGAAATAATCAATAAATACAATGTACCGGTACCTCGATACACCAGTTATCCACCGGCCAATTATTTTGAGCCATTTACCAACGCCCGCTACCTGGAGGCTGTACAGCAGTCGAATCAGGCTTCAGAGCGCGCATTATCGTTTTACCTGCATATCCCGTTTTGTCGGCACTTATGCCACTATTGCGGATGCAATTCGTATCCCATGGCACGTCCCGAGATTATTGAGTCATATGTAGAAGCTTTGCATCAAGAGATAGATCTGATTCTTCCCCTGTTAGATAAGGATCGGTCGATCGCGCAGATACATTATGGCGGTGGAAGCCCCACAGCCATTCCCGTTGCTTTAATCAAAGAATTGAATGCTCACTTATTATCATCATTCCCAGCCATCGACCGCCCTGAAATAGCCATTGAATGCCACCCAGGCTATCTCTCAGAAAAAGACTGGCTGCAACTTACCGAATGCGGCTTTAACCGCCTCAGTATTGGTGTGCAGGACTTTAATATCGAGGTACTGAAAACAGTCAATCGCCGCCCTTCTTTATTACCGATGGAAGATATATTTATCCTGCTACGCGAAAAGGGAATAAGTATCAACCTTGATTTTCTTTATGGTTTACCCAAACAAACTGTGGAGAACTTCACCCGCAACATAGAGCAGGCTATTCTTTTATCACCCGACAGACTGGTTATGTTCAGTTATGCCCACGTGCCTTGGATTAATAAGCGACAGTTGCTTCTGGAGAAATCAGGCCTACCCGACAACCATGAAAAACGGACAATGTTTGACACTGCTGCCGGACTATTGCATAAATCCGGTTATCAATCTATCGGAATGGATCATTTTGTACGCCCCAATGACGAGCTGAGCATCGCCATGCAAACTAAAAAATTACATCGTAATTTTCAAGGCTACTGCACCCGGCGTACTACCGCACAGGTATATGGTTTGGGAGTAACCGCTATCAGTCAGCTTGAATCGGCTTATGCTCAAAATACGAAAGATATTCCCCATTACATCAAGACTATCAGTAAAGGCGAACTAAGTATTACCAAAGGTTATGCCCTTTCTCCAACCGAACAGCTCACCAGAGAGGTTATCGAAACCCTAATGTGCAATGGCTGTATCGATTGGAGAGATCTTTCAAAGCGCCTGCATGTATCGGTATCCACTTTAAAGGCTGCCACTGCCTACGATGAAAAAAAACTATCTGGCTTTGCCGATGACGGACTGATTTATTATACAGACGACTATCTTGAGATGACAACCGCAGGTTCGGCATTTGTACGCAACGTAGCGGCTTCACTTGACAAACTGATGCTCCACTCTCCACACTCATATTCAAAACCTTTATAACAATGAACCAGACAGTAACAGAAAATCATCGTTTGCGAGATACCATCATCATCGGTGCAGGTCTAACAGGTCTGACTACCGCCTATTGCCTTACCCGTAAGGGATGTGATATCGAGGTAATTGAACAGAGCCCCTGCGTAGGCGGCCAGATACGTACCTACCACGAAAATGGTTTTACGTTTGAAAGTGGGCCCAATACCGGTGTAATCTCCCACCCTGAAGTAGCCGAACTCTTGGCGGAACTATCCCCCACCTGCCGTTTAGAAACGGCCAGTGAAGCGTCCAGGCAACGCCTTATATGGAAAGGAGATCGCTTTCATTCTCTCCCCTCAGGACTGTTCAGTGCAATCACCACCCCATTATTCAGTACAAAAGATAAATTCAATATACTGGGTGAACCCTTCCGTTCAAAAGGAAACAATCCCGATGAAACGATTGGTGAACTGGTACAGCGGCGCCTGGGTATCTCTTATCTACATTATGCAGTAGACCCATTCATTTCCGGGGTTTATGCCGGTGACCCTATGCGATTGGTTACCCGTCATGCCCTGCCTAAACTTTATCAACTAGAACAAACTTATGGCAGTTTCATTCTCGGTGGTATTGCAAAATCATTTTCACATCGAAGTGAACGCGACCGGTTGGCTACACGAAAAGTTTTCTCTACTTATGGGGGACTTAGTAACCTGACAAAAGCATTGGAACAGGCCATTGGAATCAAACGATTCTCCCTGGGAGCTACTTCCACTTCCCTAATGCCATGTGAACAAGGATGGGTAGTTTCTTTCACAGATTCCTGTGGAATAGTTAACCGAATCCACTGCCGAAAGGTGATAACCACCGCACCTGCCTTTGCCCTCCCTTCACTTCTTCCTTTCGTCCCTGACAAACAGATGAATCGGATAAGTAATCTTACCTATGCCCCTGTGATGCAAGTCTCCGTGGGATTGCGTAATACTTATGGAAAAGAGTTTCATGCCTTTGGCGGATTGGTTCCTTCCTGTGAACAAAAACCAGTTTTAGGTATTCTGTTTCCATCGGCCTGTTTCGATAACCGTTCCCCCGAAGGAGGTGCATTATATTCATACTTCTTAGGCGGGACGAGACACCCTGAACTTCTAGAGAAAAGTGACGACGAAATTATCAGGTTGATAACCACCGGCCTGAATGAAATGTTAGATTATCCTGCCGGAATAGTACCTGATCTTATACGTATCTTCCGGCATAAGAAAGCCATTCCCCAATACGAAAGCAGCAGTACCGACAGATTTGCTGCGATCAATGAACTGCAAAAACAGTATCCCGGATTGGTGGTAGCAGGAAATCTCAAAGGAGGAATCGGCATGGCCGACCGCATCAAACAGGCTGTTGAAATCGCCCGAGAAAGATGAACTCTCACTTTCATCGGGCACCTACATCTATAACAGCCAGAAAGAATAGTATTTATTGAGTATACCTAATATTTTCGTATAAAATCTGTTGAAAGATCTTATACGACTTATATATTCTTGCTTCATGGCACAAAGATAAATCCTTTGTTGATAAAGTCAACAAAAAAAGAGCTGCATATCATAGAAGATTTTCTTTCGCATCAGGGGTATGCTGAAAAATAGCACCTACTATCTGACAATTATCCAGCTCCTTACAATCGCCACAGGTATTATATCCCTTCTCATTTACACATTTTCGAATTGAACAATAATCATTGCAATACGCAAATTTCGCTCCGTCCGTGCGACACCCCATACAATTTATGGTTGCCGGTGTAATTTCCGGTGCATTGTTCATTATGCTCCACTTTTGGGCGGTTTTCTCTCTTAATTCATTATCATCTCGGACAGTGGCTATACGGGCATCGCAATTTTCGCAATCTAATCCGCAACATGCAATTAATTGTTTCATCATTTCGGGTTTCATTATTCGACAAAAATAAGAATAAAAACAAGAATATGAGCAGATAAGAGGCATTTGATTACCTTCTACTACGCATGATATAGATACGCACATGATCACCGCCACAATGGAAGGTAATGCTGCAGCACAGGACTTTCTCTCACATCTCCCTCTGAAAGCGACATTACCCTTTATACCCCGTGGAGTAGCGTTGCAATTTTCTGCTTTCCTTGCTCCTACGCATCTATCTTCCGAAAAGTTCGTTGCGGTCGTACTCATGACCAATTCCTTTGTTACGGTCTGCGAACAGCAGTAAACCGATGATACATAACAGTCCACCCATGACCGCCATGACCAGTATCAGCAGGGGGAGGTAAGTGATGCCTCGCAATACCATTTGTACAAAAGTATCTTGATGAAGAATCGGCACAAGCAATTCATAAGTAAACGGATTTTGGTTTATCAACTGACATGAAGTAAGCAATAGATAGATATCTCGATAAAAAAGTTCTCAAAAGTCCTTTCTTGCTGACTCCACATTTTTACAAAAAATGCAAAACAGGAATCAACCAATTGTCTTTATGCAAGAATAATGTATATTTATAAGAAATAAAGTAGAAGGAGGAAATAGGAAGTTAATATCGTAGAGACAAGAAACGAACTCACTGACAAGAGATAATTAATATCCTGAAAGCAGGAAGTTAACTTCCTGCTTTCAGGATATTAATTTCACGGAACGAAACTACATTAAATTGAAAAACAGAGAAGAATCCAATAAAAAGAAAGATTTTTCTTCTGGAGTTCATTTACACACGTTTATTCTTTAAATAGCATTTTGCAATCAAATCGATTCTTCGATTTAACTTGATTACAAAAAACAGTCTATATCCTTTCTTAAAGAACACAATCTTTTAAAAAACAAAACGCACGAATCATGCTATTGCAAAATCCATGCGTTTTTATTCTATTCCAATCTTTCAGGCCGGAAAAAATCGTTTCTCCGCATTTTCAAAATACAAAATGACAAATCGATTACTTATCCGTTATTCCACTCATGATTTTCAATGCTGCATTCAATAAAGTTTCATTCGTATTGCCAAAAGGCAAATAAGTACTCAGATAAGAATCTTCATTGTATTCGTATGTAGGTTTGAAACCGGTGGCATAATCTGACTTTTCTTCTGCATTGTATACATTGCAAACAACCAGATTCAATATAAACCGATCCGTTGGATGAACAAAAGGCTTTGTAGCAACATATTCCCCCGCCGTTTTAGTACCTATCAATACAACCTTCATATAAGGATTAAGACAATTGATAACCATCTCCGCCGCCCCTCTGGTAGCATTGGTAGTCAGTACATAAACAGTAGACAGGTTAAGATTGGCACCGGATTGGATAAGCTCCGGATTGAATGTCAAATCCTGATTTGCTTCCACACGTTTATCACTGTATCTCAATAGAGCCAACAATTGATTCATCTTATCAGCCGGAGCAAGCATCGTACAGAGCAACTGGGCACAATCTAAACTGCCTCCGGTGTTATAGCGTAAATCTAATACAAACTCATTTACCCCTCCTGTCTGGAAATCCCGGAAGGCCCTACGCAAATCATCATTATAAGCCTGACTGTCTGTCGTCGGCCCTGCCTTAAATTCATTATACATCAAATAGCCTACCTTTTTCCCATTCCATGGAATAATCTCAAAACGGTGAACAGGCTTATCCGCCAAAGAACGTGAAGCGGGCATTGTCGTCTCTCCTATCGGCACCACCCCACCGGTTACCTCACCATCTTCACCGACAACTTCTTTATAAACACCTATCTGAAGTTGACGGGTACTTCCCTGCAGTAATTCCGATTCAACCTTTTTAGTGATATAATCTCCATTCATCATCATAATCCAATGACCACGCTGCAATCCGGCTTCTTCGGCAGGCGATCCGGGCACCACATAAGAGATTAAAGCGTTATACGCTGTATCATTATCAAGCACTTTATATAAAGTATAATCAAAACCATAGCTCGGAATGGGTTCATCCAGCAAGGAGTCGATCTTACTAAAGCCATTATCCATGGAAGCGACGGCTTTTTTCAGAAACGCTTCCGGTTTCTGAAAATAGTCCGGAGCAGCAGGTGATGGCATATCTCTATACCACAGATACTCCTGACGCATCACACTGTCTATCCAAATATCGCGTCCCGTCTCCGGATAATATTCCGGCCAGCGGTCTACACCACAGGAAAAAAGACTTGTCAGTATAAGAGTTCCCAGTAAGGGAAGTATCAATCGTTTTCCTCTTTTCATAATTTATAGGCAATCTTAATCTGCGCAAATGTAGTGAATACTTAGCTTTCATACCACAATTACGATATAAAAAAGATAATGGTGAAGTGAGTTAAAATGGAAAAATGGTATGAGAATCTGTAATTCGGATACAGCACTTTCTCTGATACCCGGTACTTTTGCATATAATATCAATGTAAAAATAGAAAAGAAATAAATATGACGATCAGAGAATTTAAAGAGCACGTAAAAACAAGGAAACTCCTTGATACAGAAGAAATCCATCAATTCATGAATATCATGAGTAACGAAGCGAGACGTATCACATTTCAACTCAACACGACATATCATACGCCCAACGAGGTACGAGAATTGCTTTCAGAACTGTTCGGTTATCGTGTTCCCTCTTCATTTCGTGTATTTCCTCCGTTTTACACGGATTTCGGTAAGAACATTACTATTGGCGAAGATGTGTTTATCAATGCCTGCTGCCACTTTCAAGATCATGGTGGGATTACAATCGGTGACGGTTGTCAGATCGGGCATAATGTAGTTTTCGCCACACTCAACCACGGACTGCTACCCGAAGAACGCAAGTCCACCCAACCCGCCCCAATCGTACTCGGCAAGAACGTGTGGATAGGCTCCAATGCCACCATTCTTCAAGGAGTAAGCATCGGAGACAATGCCATTGTCGCAGCGGGAGCAGTAGTAACCAAAGATGTCCCGTCTGATGCCGTTGTCGGTGGAGTGCCGGCAAAGTTTATCAAAACAATCCGATAAAACAATCACTTCATTATAACATATATCATGTATCATTATGAACAAAGTTTTTTATTTTTATTATTCAGCTTTTTAACAATAACGAGTATGGCACAAGAAAAAATCAAACAGACAGCCGGGCGCGATCAACTTGGTGATTTTGCCCCTAAATTTGCGGAACTCAACGACGATGTCCTTTTCGGCGAAATCTGGAGCCGCACTGACA
>ENA-OQIF01000626-OQIF01000626.1-human-gut-metagenome-genome-assembly--contig:-NODE-626-length-11713-cov-2.374849_pt1 | contig 11713 bp, 17 predicted proteins | sample MGYA00242574_ERZ504738 | MGnify/ENA primary metagenome ERZ504738 (study PRJEB26092, sample SAMD00036437) | human gut metagenome | host: Homo sapiens | study: EMG produced TPA metagenomics assembly of...
CACCTTTTAGCTTTCCAATAATACTCGTTATTGTTGTTAAAGTTTTCATCTTAGAAAACAGTCCTGTAATTGCAGATATTCCGGTTGCAACTTTTCCAACCATTATCAGCAACGGACCAATCGCGGCGACTATCAGTGCAATTGTGGCAACTACTTTCTTCTGTCCTTCGCTCATTCCATTGAGCTTTTCAACAAACCCTTGAATAACCTCTGCCGCTTTTCTGATATATGGCATCAGGATTTCTCCGAAGGCTATTGCCAACTCCTGCAAGGCACTCTGCAAAGTTGTAAGCTGTCCAGAAAGATTATCCTGCATGGTTTCAGCCATATTCTCCGCGGCTCCGTCGCAATTATCAATGTTCTTGATTAGCTTTTCGTAATCTGCATCTGATGCGTTGATGATGGCCAACATTCCGGACATGGCTTCTTTCCCGAAAATAGCTGTTGCGGCCTGGGTCTGTTCTGCTTCTGACATATTTCCCATTGCTTCTCTCAAGAAATCCATGGTTTCTTTGAGAGATTTCATGCTGCCATCTTCGTTCTGTAAAGCCTTGTTGTACAGTCTTACGTTTTGCGTGGTTCCTTCCTGCAACTGTGTCAGGGTTTCGTTTGCACTTGCAAGCTCCGTCTGCTTTATTTCCAACGTTGCTGCAGCATTTGAAGCTTCTGTTGACTCAGCTCCGTATTTTTGACACCGCATCATTGTATGCCTGCTGTGCTTTATCCGCTGCAAGTGATGCTTTCTGCACCCTGAGCATTTGCTTATCAACTTTTGCCTGATCTACGGCGGTTGCGGCTTCTGTTGCGTAAAAGCCCCACTTTTCCATTGCGTCTCCGACATCTTTTGACGGTTTTATCATGTTTGTCAGAGACGCTCTCAACTGCGTTCCGGCTGACGACGCTTTGATTCCGCTGTTCGCCATGAGTCCAATTGCTACCGCCGCATCTTCTGCACTGTATCCCAGCGCGCCTGCTACCGGAGCGATGTACTTAAATGTTTCTCCCATCAAGCTGACGTTTGTATTTGCACTTGATGATGCCTGTGCAAGCACGTCTGCAAAGTGCGAACTGTCTTCTGCTTTCATGCCGAACGCCGTAAGCGCGTCCGTAACAATATCAGAAGTTGTTGCAAGATCTTCGCCAGATGCAGCTGCAAGGTTCATTATTCCCGGAAGACCATCATACATTTGCTGCGCGTCCCATCCGGCCATTGCCATGTATCCCATAGCGTCTCCGGCTTCTTTTGCAGAGAATTTTGTCTGTGCTCCCATCTCCCTTGCGCGTTCTCGCAACTTGTCCATGTCTTCCGCAGATGATCCGGATATTGCGGCCACATTTGACATAGAGCTGTCAAAATCTGCCGCAGTCTTTACTGCTGCTGTTCCAAGGCCTGTCACTGCCGCCGTCACAGGAAGCATTTTTTCTCCGGCAGATGTCAACGACTCCCCTATTTTCCCGGATGTTTCAGAAATCTCGGCCAGTTTTGCAGATCCTGATCCAACTTCATTCTCAAGTGATTGCAGGCTCTGTTCCGTTTCTATGATCGTCCTTTTCAGAGCGTCATATTGTTCCTGAGATACTTTTCCCTCCTGGAATTTCTGCTGTACTTCCCCTTCTTCGTTTTTCAGAAGTTCCAGCTTTTCTTTTGTGTTTCCGATTTCATCAGACAGTGCTCTCTGTTTCTGCTGTAATAGTTCCGTATTCGTAGGATCCAGTTTCAGCAACTTATCAATTTCTTTGAGTTCTGTCTGTGTAGTATTTATTTTTGCATTCAGACCATCAAGCGACTGCTGCATCTGAGTAGGTGCATTCTTCGCTTCATTTTTCCAGAGACTTCAAACTCTCCTCGGTTGCAATGATTTCTCTTTTCAGAGCGTCATACTGTTCCTGGGAGATTTTTCCCTCTGCAAACTGCTGCTGTGCCTGCTGCTCTGCAGTCTTTAAGGTTTCCAGCTTTTCTTTCGTGCTTTCGATTTCGTCGGCAAGCGCTTTCTGTTTCTGCTGTAACAGTTCCGTATTCGTAGGATCCAGTTTCAGCAGATTGTTTATATCTTTCAGCTGTGCCTGTGTGGTCTTTATCTGTGAATTTACATTTTTAAGTGAATTTTGTAGTCCTGTGGTATCGCCGCCAATTTCAATCGTAAGTCCCCTTATGTCGCGGCCTTTGGACAAAAATTATCACCTCCGTTTAGAATTTATCCATATCCTCCTGAGTTGCCATTTTCGGCCATTTATAGTCGTCGTTATTTTTTTCCGTAAAAATATCCAGGACAAGACCTACTGTCAGAAGGTCTAAATCCTGGATGCTTATTCCAACCTGTGCGCACCTTAGAAGGAATAGAGGTGTCGTCATTTCCCGGCTACTTGGCCGAAGTTTTTTTTTGCTTCTTCCTGTGTCTGCTGGTTCAGGTTCCAGAGTTTTACAATCTCCGGGAAAATTGTATAAATTGAAAATGTATCAAACTGATCTAACCAGTCGTATACATCTTCTGGGAAATCCTGTCCCTTTTTCTGTGCTGCGTGTTTTGCCATTACGAACGCTACATTTTCGAACATCTCCAAATCCTCAATAGGGATGTCCGACTCGGACACCTTTGTTTCAGTCTGCTTATCCTGTGATTTTTTACGGACTTTTCAATTTTTGCCATGTCCTGAAAAATATCTCTCCGGAACTGTAATCCGGTAGATCCTTGGAATTGCAGCAGAAGCGGCAAAAAGCACCTCTTTATCATCAATTTTAATTGTTTTTGTCAGCATTTTTATTCTCCCACAACTTTTTAATCTGCGTTAACAGCCTGTGCTGCTTCGGTGACTGTTTCCGGATAATACACTGTCTTATACCATCCGCTGTATACAGTGTCGTCTGTATCTACTGTGGTCTGAGCTTTTACACGTCCGTTTGGAAGCGGAGCATTGCTGATCGTAATTGTTTCTGTACCAGGTTCAATACTATCTTCTTTTGTCTGGGATTCGATTGACGGTCTGGTAGCTGTGCAATTGTAGAGAACTCGTCTGATTCCTTTCTGATCTCCGTCAAATTCAAACAGAAATGCAAATTTCTGTGTATCCGTAGAATCACTGATTTCATGCAGTACGCCTTTTTCGTCCTTCTTTTCTTTCAGGACATCCTGTCTGAAAGAATCCGGGATTAACGCAAATTCTGCATCTCCTTCATATCCGTTGTTTGCAGCTGACACATAATACTGGATTCCGTCTGCATAGAACGGTGAAATATCTCCATTTGCGTCAAGTGATATGGATACAGATCCCGGAATCGCTTTCGGGACTTCAAAAGTAATTGTTCCATCTTCTCCTTCGTTCTGTAATGCGTAATGTGCGTTTTTAAGATTGTACTTAACTTTGTTATCTTTTTTACCCTATCTTTATACCTCCATTTCGTATAAAACTTCGTACATTTTTCTTGAGTCAAGATATTCTCCTGTTTTGTCGTATGTGATTCCATACTTATCCAGGATGTCCTCTATCTTCTTTTCATTGTTCCAGTCCTTTTCATCTGAATACAATTCGATATTCAGAACGTCAATCTTTGCATATGTAATCCCGTCTGCGTGAAAATTATCGCTTCCCGGGATTCTCCATACAATAAAAGGCGGCTCTATCCAGTTATGAGTCGAAAAATGATCGTATTCATACGGCAAGCCGATTTCATTTAACATTTCTTTGATATTTTCAGCTGACATCATAGCCTTGACATGATCTCCTTTTCCAGCTCTGCTATTGCTGCCTGTTCTGCGGGTTCTACATGTTTGATTGCGGCTACCCTTCCGCCTCCTCTTTTCTGATGTCCTTTTTCAAGCAAATGCACCAGGGAGTATTTTGTATCGTGGATCGCAATAACTAAACTTGTAGAATTTTCTTTCACAACAGTTTTCTTCCATCCTTTTTTATACTTTCCGGTATTTACCGGGGATGTCTGTTTCAGCTTTGATACTGTCTTTTTTGCAACATTATTTACGCATTCCTTCGTTGTCTCAGCGCATTGTTTTCCATAGTCTTCAACAAGTCGATTTATTTCTGCTGCCAGATCATCAATTCTGATACTATCCGCCATTGTCGCCCCTCCTGTCTTTATACAACTGTACGATCTTTTCCAGTGACAGATATATTACAGGCGGTGTAGCGTCAAATTTCTCCTGAATCTGCACTATTTTGTATTGAGCTGGGTCATTTGATTTTTTTTGAGTATTCAGAATTACAATGTCAAGAGATTCTATGTCGTCCGCATTCAATGTTGCTGCCGGAATGCTCAATAGTTTTGTTATCTTGTTTCCTGCTGTCTGTGCATCAAAATAGCGTCTCTCTCCAATTGTGCGATTTCCGAAGCGAATGTCTTTGAGCTTGGTGTCTACAATCGTCCTTCCTTCTGTTTTGCAGATGCTCAGCATTCCGTCTGTAAACGTTTCAAACTGTTTACGCCTGGCTCTTGGCATATTCTTCCACCTTCTTTGCTATCTGCAGTCCAACGATCTCGCTTTTGTAGTTTTCCCAAAACTGCTGCAGTTCTCCGGAATACTCATACATTACAAGCTGAAAAATGAGTGTTCTTTCCTGGGTATCCCCCAGGAAATCGCACTCCCCTATTTTTCCGGCCAATGATGCCATGCCCCTTTTTATCATTCCAAGGAGTTTTTCGTCTCCTTTTGGATCGTCCCAGGTGATGTCCAGATAGTTTCTGACATCCTTCAGAAGTTTTGATAAATCATTTTCTGACATAGCACTCATTTTATCACTCCTTGGTTACAGTTACGGTATAAGTCTTTGTCTGCTCTCCGTCTGTGACTTTAACAGTTACAGTATTTGCTCCGGCGGTCCATGTGATCTTTCCACCGTTTGTTACTTTGCTGGATCCCGCAGTAATTTCAATCGCTGCTGTTCCTGATTTCGGAAACGCTGTGATTGTATTTGTTGCAGTTGTTGTTTTTGCTGTGTATGCGTCTGTGTCGCTATCAAATTTCGGTGAGAGAGTTAATCCTCCGATTCTCAGATCAGACAGCAGTGCATTATCTACGTGCTCCTCCTGTTTGCTTACGACCTCAAAGCGAACCGGATGCAGATCTGTAATATCCAGAACGACAAAAGCATTGTTGTCCAGTGCGAATCCGTGAGCGTATAACTTGATAAGGTATACTCTTTCATCTTCCAGGAATCTGTATTCATCTGAATACTCAATCTTTCCGTTTTTGGACATTCCTACGCCAAGGAAGTACTTTCCGGCCATTCCGTATACTGCAGTTCCTTCTGTAACTGCTGCCGACTGGATGATTTCCAGAGGAATCGGAAGTGTTGAAACATATACGCCGTCCGGAGACATTGCGCGTGTTGCCGGAAGGTATTCTTTTCCAGTAATCTACCGGATTTACGATCATAATCAGGTTATCTACTGTTCTTGCCTGGCCTTTGCTGTTTCTTGCCATGATAGATGTTACATTTCCAAGCTGGATCATATCAAGAGCTGTCATTTTGATAGTCTCTTTTTCCGGATATTCTCCAGACACAACGTTCACTCCGTCTCCTACCTGGCGCGCCATTCCGATTGGCATGTCTTTTCCGGTACCATTTACGATTCCGTACTCAAGTCCATTCGCAAGAGCTTCTGTGAGCACCTGTCGCACATAGTTATCTAACCATGCAGGGCCTAAGTCAAGCATAGCTTTTGAAACTGGCAGGAATGCGCTCAGTTTATCCTGAGTTACGTCTACTTCTTTGAATCCAGATGTCAGTTCTTCAATGATCTTACTGCTGAGTTTGCCCCATGCTGCTTTCTGCTCTCCGTTTGTGTTCAACATCATTCTTGTGAGACCAGTTACAGTTGTCGCATTTAATTTTGACAGCAGCGGATGATTTGTTGTCAGTTCTTCAAATACAGAATCAATGATTGTCTCCGGGAAAACAGTCTCAATATTGTTGAGGGCCTGCTTTGGATCCGAAGATTTCATTGCGTCAATTACTTTTTCGTAATACTCTCTTTCTGCGCTTGTGAGCTGACGCACACCTCTCTGCGCAAGTACATTCATATCACTCTGATTTACAAGCTCTTTCGCCTGTTCAAGCACGTTCTCCTCAATATCCTGGCATAATTCCAGATATGCTTTTGAAAATGCTTCTGAATCATTCTCTGCAACAGCTGCGTTCATTCTGTTGAGGATTTCCGTTCTCTTTAATGCGGCAAAATCTTTATTTTTCATTTTACTCTCCTTTTTTGAATCCCTGCAGAAATCCCTGCAGTGTGTGTTTCTCTGGTTCTTCCGGTTTCTTTCCCGGTTCGGGTTTCTGTCCTTTCTGCATAAGCTCCAGCTGTTCTCTGAAAGACTTCGTATCTTTCATATGCTGCATAACTTCCTGGAGACGTTTCTGCATTCCTTCTTTTGTCGTGTCTCCCTCTGGCGCGTGTCCGTAATCCTCTACCTTGTCGATCAGACCATATTCCAGACAATCATCCGGAGTCAGGAAGGTTTCTGCCTCCATCATGTCTGCAAGCTGCTGTTCTTCCAGATTTGAACGCTCAAGGAAGATTTTCCGATTGCTTGCCGTAAGTACGTCAAGATCATCCGCTGTCTTTCTCAGCTCTCTTGCATTTCCGGATGCAGTTACCCATGGTTCGTGGATCAGTGCTGTTGTTCCTACGCCCATGATTCTTTCGTCACATGCCTGTAAAATCACAAAAGCTACGGAATACGCCACTCCATCAACGATTCCTTTTACATGGCTTCCGGACTGCTTCAAAAGGTTGTAGATAGTTACTCCCTCTTTTACAGATCCGCCATTTGAATTGATATGTAATTCAATCGTATGGTCTTCCGGGATTGCCGCAAGCTGATCGCGGAAATACTTTGCAGAAGTCTCGCTTTCGGTATATGACCATGTTTTCCAGTCAAATTCTCCATACGCCGATACATCATCATAGATGTATAGCAAATGTACCGTCGGATCTGCTGCCTGCTTAAAACAGTAATTTGTTTTATTCTGTGTTTTTTCCATTCCCGCCATTTTCTCCACCTCCTTCCAGGCTGTTCAATAAATCCTGTACTGTGCTGTAATTCTTTGTGATAAAATGCTGGTTCGCCCATTCTTCATTGATCTGCGGCTGTCCCATTGCACGCAAAATCATGTTAATCGTATGCGTTCCAGACTGTACCAGCTTGTCAATCTGCGTCGCATTGCTGAATATGTCAACATGCTTAACGTGTGACGTGTCTACCATGCAGCGGCTGCCCTTCAATACGGCTTTCCCGTATTTTTTACGGTTGATTTCGCTCTCTAAGGATCCGGCTAATGGATCCAGTGCAACAGTCAGCCAGTTCCGTCTATTGCCTTGCTGTTGTCCTGCACGTCCCCTTTCAGGATTGACGGAGGGATTCCTATTGCCCTCGCTGTAAAGTCGAATACATCATCATATAGTGCTTTTATGTCTCTTGTTGTTGTTTCATTGTAGTTCTTTGACCTGTTCGTTTCTGTGAAAGTATATCCTTCGAATAAGGGCAGAACTGCATTTTCGCTTTCAAAGAATGTCTTAAAATAATCATTCAGCAACTTTTTGAGAGTATCATCAAAGTTTTTGCTGTTCTGGGCTACGGCTGATATGTCCAGAGTTCCTTTTGAGCCATGTGACTGCATAAAGGTCTTTGCTCCGTACTGGATCAGCTTCGCATAGGAACCATATAGCCCCTGTAGTATCGTATTTACATTTTTCCAGTTCGGTTTTAGATACAGAACATCTGTGGATCTAAACGACCTCTGAAAAGTGTAATCATCAATCTGTACCTGGCTGTATGTGTTCCCGTACAGTGCGCTTCTGGTTGTGCAAAATGAATCTGCTACATAGAGCTGTCCATCTATTCCAGCAACAACCAACGCCTCTCCGTTTCTGAACATCTTTTCGATTAACTTATCAAAAAACTGCTGTTTATTCTGGTTTCTGTTTGGTTCGTAGTTCCAGGTATAATATTCATCCCGGAATATTTCGTCACCATTCAGGAATGTACGAATCTCGCATTTTCCTAACATTTTTGCAAGAATCTGAATTGCTCTCTGAAAAGCCAATTCCCTCAGATAAATTTCTGTCATTATGCTCTCAATCGGATTGTCTGCAATCTCAATTCGAGACACATTTTCAACTGACTGCTCTGGTTCTGACTGCTCTGGTTCTGGCTTCCCCCGTATCAGATTCCTGAATGAAAATCCCAACCTTTCTCACCCCCTTTCAGTAAGTCATTACTCCAATATCAGGCACTGCTGCCGTTTGTGCGTATGGGATCATGTCCTCTATTGTCATTGACGCGACAAGTGCCATAAACGGGTCAGTTTTTCTGCTTTTCGCTTCAATTTTCCCGTAAACATAGTTTCCTATGTCTGCATCATCTTTCTTTCCCGGTTTTCTCCCGTATGGGATCATTTTTGTATTGTTCGTCCCCCAGCGGAGCACTGGATTGTCTCCCCAGATAAAATTGTCATTTGCGAAACAGCTGTCTATCACTGTCGCAACTCTCATTATGTCTGAGGGACGTACAAGCTTTAAATTTTTATATACTTTTGCGTCGAATCCAATTTCCCGGAGTGCTGCTGCCAGCAGAGCATAGCGGAAATCGTCAATCGCAATTCCTTTTATGCAATATTTCATCATTGCTGCTTGAATATAATCAGTGATGATCTCCGGATGTATCTCCACATCATCCACCATTGTCAGCAGTCCTCTCCGTCTCCATTCTTCCAGAGGAGCTTTTATCCTTGGAATATCTTTTGACTGGCTGCACAACCATGAATGATTGATGTCATACCGGATATTTTCATCTCTGAAATGCAGATTTACGGAAACAAGGTCCGTAATCTTCGAGAAGTCAATCCCGCAGGTGCATGTCCACCCTGACAGATCCGGTATTTCTCTGTTCGTGAGCTTTATTTTCTCATACGAACACACTTTTATGTCTGCGGATCCGCTTGGGATATTCATTCTCTTTGTCATAAATGCAGTGAGACGTTCAGGATGCGCTAACCAGTCATTGTACTCTTTTCGCATTTCTCCCATTAACGTCGGGAGATATGGCAAGGACGGATTTGCTTTTTCCCAGTTCTTTTCGTCGTATACTTCTTCTTTGTTGTCCAGTCTGCAGATAAATGGCAGCATACCATTGTCCGGAAGATCATCAAAAAGAATATCCGTCGCTGTCCCAAGCATATCGTCAAGTGGTCCTTCTCTTATATCTCCCTGGGTGGTGTAGTAGGACCGGCGCGGATGTGGTTTCTTTCCAAGTCCGGTTGTGAACACTTCAATGTTCTTGTAGTCCTGATATTGATGTATCTCATTGAACACCACCATACCGGAGCGCATTCCGTCTTTTCCGGATGGGTTGTTTGTACGTCCCAGAATCGTTGATTTCGTTTCTGTTCCTACTACCTTCTCAGATGTCCAGTAATAGAATTTTTTAATTTTTCGTATGTTCAGGCGTTTCAAGAGCTTCCACCACGTCTTTGACGGGTCTTAGTGCCTGATCTTCGTTATTTGCACAAATATCTACGTCATACGCCCTGATTCCGTTATACGGACTTACCAGGCAGGCAGATTCCCACGCTATTGTTCCGTCCTTCCCCGCGCCCCTTCCGAGCATACAGAAAAGATCCGGCCAGCGCGGAGTCTTTGATACCCTCCAGTATGTGCAATCGTGCAGTCCCACGACAAAGACCTGCCAGGGAAATAGCTTTTCAAACGGGAAATATTTTGCAATCCCGATATATTTCGTCAGCTGTTCGCTGTCTGTGTATATGTCTTCGTTTTTGAAACAACTTCTGACGTGTGATACCAGTGCTTTGACTTCCCTGGAAGCTCTGATTTTCTCAGACTCTACGGCCTCCATGAACTCCTCTATGCGTGGATCACAATTCGTCATCATCATCCCCTTTATTGTTTCTTTCGTTGTCAACTCCAGCTTGTCCAGAATCATCAGCATCTGTTTGTTGACAGCAACCAGATCTTTGACCGACTGGTTCTGTTTTACAATCGTTGCTTTCCCGCTTGCGGATGTGGTCTCAAAGGTCACTCCGCGCTTTTTTATATCTGTTTTTAGCTTCTTTTTGACATCATAGAGGGTCATATAGTCGTCCAAAAGGTCTTTGAAGACGGAAATATCTGCCTGTTTTTTCTCAGCTGCTCTTTTAAGCTTTCTAGTATATCCGCTTTTTTTTCGGCCATTTTTTCACCCCTATTTTTTATTTTTTCATCATGTGCGACCTTTCGCAGATTTGTCGAGGCCACCCACCGGTCTCCGACCGGCCGCCAAAAACGCAATTTTTTCGACCGGGGGGATCAGTCCCAGCGTTCCTCTGTCAGTGGTTCCTGCTTCTGTGGTTTTCTGTAACCATGCACTGCTTCATGGCACTCATGGCAAAGGCTTATAAGGTTTCTTTTCTTCACTCCATGCCACTCGTACCATATGTCCAGAGCCATCTCTGGATGTCTTTTCACGTAGTTTACATGGTGTACTGTCGTGGCTGCTGTGTATCTGTGATGCTCTCTGCATCTCTGGCATTCATTGTGATCCATCTTCAACACCTGCTGCCTGACCTGCTTCCACCTGGTCCACACATAGAACCTGTGTATATCGTTCGCTACGCACCAGCGCACGAACTCTGTTTCCTGTTGCGTCATATTCCTCCTAACTCAAAAGAGGGCCTGCATATAGCAAGCCCTCTCTCGCGGGGAACGATTATTCGTGGCTTTCCTGAATACCACGTTATCAATATATCACTTATTTTGTCCTTCGAGTACCGTATTACAGATACTCCTTTATCTTGTCTTTGTTATTGTTTCTCAACTGTGCCTGGTACTTCTGTATTGCTTTCTGGAAGTTCTCCATACTCTTTCTGTACGTTTCTACTTCCGCAATGTTCTTTTTACCGAACATACGTCTGTACCTTGCCTGCATGTTCCTGATCCGTATCAGCATTCCTTTCGTCTTGTTATCCTTTAACAGTACAATATACTTTTTTCCGCACTGTTTGCACTGAATGTATTGGATGTCCAGTTCTGTCTCTGGTATATGTTCTTCCTTTACGGTCTGCTCCATCTGGGCTTTGCATTTATCGCATTCTATCATTTAATCCTCCTTGCTATGATACTGTAAAACCTCCTACGCATTTCATAGAAGTATGATCTCTCGCATGGAATGCCTCTGGCTTTCATGGTCTGAAATGTGCAGTATTCTGTTGTCACGTAATACAGCAGATATGGATATAGCTCTTTTTCTTTTCCGACTGCTTCCATGGCTGCGTCTTCAATCTTCTTTATCTTGTGTGTGATCTCGGCCGCTTCCATGGCTGCGTCAGCAGTTGAGTCAGAACAGTTATGTGATCCCGGCTGTCCAGTCAGATTCTGTCCGGCTCTTGTGTCTCTCTTTACGGCCAGCTCCTCTTTCCACTCTGTATACTGCAAGCAATAGTTGTATGCGGTCTGAAAAGCTCTTTTTGATATGTTATATTTCTTTCTGTTCAGCGGTCTCACGTTTGGCATTTCTACTCTCCTTTATTTCTCTGCTTTTATACCTGGTCTTCCCATCCCAGTCTCTGTCCGCACTGATTGCAGTAATTATGTCCATTCTGATCTGTTGCTCCGCATACCGGACACTCCCAGAGGCCATCCTCTCTCTGCGAAACTCTGCAAGGGGTTTCTTTTCCTTTCGCAATCAGAAGTTCCTCATAATGT
>ENA-OQIF01000629-OQIF01000629.1-human-gut-metagenome-genome-assembly--contig:-NODE-629-length-11663-cov-3.627947_pt1 | contig 11663 bp, 8 predicted proteins | sample MGYA00242574_ERZ504738 | MGnify/ENA primary metagenome ERZ504738 (study PRJEB26092, sample SAMD00036437) | human gut metagenome | host: Homo sapiens | study: EMG produced TPA metagenomics assembly of...
CGCCAGCACGCCGCTGCACACCAAGCACGGGGAGCCTCACATCGGACTCACGCTCGAAGACGGCAGCGACGCGACCGATGCCCTCTCGCTCACCTTCCGCGAGCATGATGGCGACGTGGACGTCTACGACCTCGCGATCGGCGACAATCTGGAGATCGGCTACCACACACTGCATGTGCGCGATGGCGAAACGGGCAGCGAGCGCGACGTCGACGTCACACTGTTGTGCGCGCCGGCATCCATTCCGGTACCCGAGGCCCTCGCCTCGCACAAGCGCTGGGGATGGATGACGCAGATGTATTCGGTGCGCTCCCCCGAATCGTGGGGCGTGGGCGACTACGGGGACCTGCGCGAACTGCTGGTGGACGCCGCCGGCTCGGGTGCCGACTTCATGCTCATCAATCCGGTGCATGCGAGCGCGCCGGTGAGCCCGATCGAACCGTCGCCGTATTCGCCGATGTCGCGCCGCTTCATCAACACCACCTACATTCGCCCGCAGGACATCGCCGAATTCGCCGAGCTCGACGAGCAGGACGCCGCCGCCGTACGCGCATTGCACGAGCAGGTCGCGCCAATGAACACCGAATCGTCGCCGATGGATCTCGACGCCGCCTGGAAGGCGAAACGCGCCGCCTTGCAAATCATCTTCAGGCAGCCGCGCTCCCCGGAACGTCAGGCGTCGTTCGAGGCGTTCAAGGAGAAGGCCGGCGCCGACCTCGACACCTGGGCACTGTGGAGCGTCGCATTCGAAGTGCTCGGGGAGCCATGGGAGCCGGACTCCTGGTTCCGCATGACCGCCAAAAGCAATCCGCGCATCCAGGCGCTGCGAACCGAGCATCCCGATCTGTATGAGTTCGCCTGCTGGCTGCAGTGGATCGCCGAGGAGCAGCTCGACGCGGCCCAGCGTGCCGCGCGCGACGCTGGCATGTCGCTCGGGCTCATGCAGGACATGGCCGTGGGCGTGCACTCCTACGGTGCGGACGCATGGGGCAACCCGGAACGCTTCGCCGTCGGCTCCGTCACGGTGGGCTGCCCGCCGGACTTCTACAATCAACAGGGTCAGGATTGGGGCCAGCCTCCGCTCAACCCGAACTATCTCGAGCTCACCGGCTACCGCATGTACCGCGAGATGGTGCACCACATGTTCGAACATGCGGGCGCCATTCGCATCGACCACATTCTCGGACTGTTCCGGCTGTGGTGGATCCCGGCCGGCCAGGGCGCCAAGGGCGGCGCATACGTCACCTACAACTACGATGCGATGATCGCGGTGCTCAGCATCGAGGCCACGCGTGTAAACGGCATCGTGATCGGCGAGGATCTCGGCACCGTGCCCGATTTCGTGCGCAATGTGCTCGCACGACACGGGCTGCTCGGCACCACGGTGGAGTGGTTCGCCCGCGTGGACGACTCCCCCAACGCCGGCGACCCGTACGCGATGCCGCAGACGTACCGCACATACTCACTTTCGTCGGTCACCACACACGATCTGCCGCCGACCGCCGGCTATCTCATGCTCGAGCAGGTCAAACTGCGCGAGGAGCTCGGCCTGCTCACCGAGCCGGTGGAGGAGTTCCGCGAATCCGCGCTCGCCGAACGGCAGGCCATGCTCGACCTGCTCGTGCAGGGCGGCTGGATGAGTCAGGAGGCCGCCGACGATGTGCCGGACAATCTGCAGACCATTGTCGAGGCGATGCACGCCATGCTCACCGACGCGCCTTCGCTGCTGCTGCAGGCCGCGCTCGTGGACGGCGTGGGCGAGGCGCGCGCGCAGAACCAGCCGGGGACGTCCACGCAGTACCCAAACTGGCGTATTCCGCTCGCCGACGAGCATCTCAAGGTGGTGCCCACGCAGGAGGTGTTCAAGTCGCCGCGCGTGCAGGCGCTGGCGAAGATCATGAACCGCATTAATCAGTAGGCGCGCATACACACTGCATATCACACTGCGTATGTTGCATATGCGAAAGGCCCATGGGTTCCGCGCCCATGGGCCTTTCTCGTGCCGTTTTTGCAATCTCAGTCTCGGCATGGCTTGCCAGCAACGCCGTTCCATGCCATGGTGAGGGCAGACTTGCAGTCTCGACACAGCAATCGCCCCCTCCCTAACCATGATGAGAACAGACTTGCAAATACGACACGAGAATGCGCGCTCCGGCTGCCCATCTGAAGATGGGTTCGCAAGACCAGCACGGTAATTTATGCTGCCGATGCCGATCTAAGAGCTGATTCGCAAAAGCGGCACGCGAATCCAACATTGCATCATCAATCTGAGAGCAGATTTGCAGATGCAGCATGCGAATCGGCAGCGCATTCCGCTAGGAAACGGATACGAGTCGGCAGGCCCGCGCACGACACGTCGAACACGGGACTGCCGGCGACATGCGCGCGCCTATTGCCGCGTGTACCGGCGCAGTGCGTATTCGAGAATCGGCACGTGCAATGCGAGCATGCAACCGTAACCGAGCACGACGAGCAGGAAGAGCCCCTGCGGCATGTAGAACCATGCGGCGACGAGCAGACCCACGAACACGACGTCGATCGCCACGCAGGCGAGCGTCGCGGGGAAGTAGACGACGCCGAACACGTAGGCGTTGCGCAGGGTCTGGCCAAGGGGGTTCTCGAAACGCGCCTGCAAATAGAATGCCCATTCGAAGCCGATGGCCCAGATGATCGTCAGCGCGAATTTCGGAATGAGCAGTGGGGTGATCTGCAGCACGATCCACGAATAGGCGATTGCGGCGCCGCAGATGCCGAAGATGAGCCATAGCAGCGTCGCCTTGGCGAGATTCTCGCGGAAGGCGGCGAAATAGTTGCGCGTGACCGTGCCCTGGCCGCGCTGCGATTTGCGTAGCGCGGTGGAACCGGCACACAGCGCGGCGCCGGCGGTGACCACGGGCAGCGATGTGACCAGCATGAGCATGTTGATCCAGATAGCGTCGGTGAGATCGTTCCACCCCTGCATGAATCTGGAGTCTGGAGACAGGAATTTCATCTGCGTCGCTTTCGTCGGTGCCGGGCACAATCTGGCCGGCGTATAGCATGCACCAGCTTACTCCAGTGCAGTTCGGGAAATCTGGTTGATGTGAATCAGGCCGGCATGCCGGCATATGCGACTGGGGGCAGCCCGAAAGCCGCCCCCAGTCGCCTTGAGAGAGAAGAGGAAGGAAGACCAGCCCTTTACGGCACCGCCTCGGGCCCTGCAAGTATTGACCGGCCTACGGCCGGACCCAACACCGCCCTCGCGGCACAGCCGCTCGGGCTGGCACCTGCAAACAGCGCACCACGCTGTTTCCCAAGGGCTGACTCAACGTCAGCCCTTTACGGCACCAGCCATGACACCCTTGACGATGTACTTCTGGCAGATGAGGTAGAACACGATGATCGGGATGATCGCGAGCACGAGGCAGGCCATCATCGCACCCATGTCGACCGAGCCATAGCCGCCCTTCAGGTACTGCACGGCCACCGAGATGGTCTTGTACTTGCCCAGATCGAGCGTCAGATACGGCAGCAGGTAGTCGTTCCACACCCACATGGCCTCGAGGATGGCCACAGAGACGATGGACGGCTTCATGATTGGCACGACCACCTGGAAGAAGATGCGTGGCACTGAGGCGCCGTCGATCATGGCCGACTCTTCCAGCGACTGCGGGATGCCCTTGACCACGCCGGTGAAGATGAACACCGCCAGACCGGCGCCGAAGCCCAGGTAGATGAAGCACAGGCCCCACGGGGTGTTGAGCTTCAGCATGTCGGCGAGCTTCGACAGCGTGAACATGACCATCTGGAACGGCACGATCATGTTGAACAGGAACAGGGTGTAGAGCAGCTTGGCGGCCCAGTTGTTCACGCGCACGATCCACCATGCGCACATCGACGTGCACACGAGAATGAGGCACACCGAGCCGACAGTGATGAGCACCGTCCAGCCGAAGCTGGCGAAGAAGTTCGTGGATTCAATGCCGCGCTTGTAGTTCTCGAGCCCGACGAACGTGTCGCCCACCGGGAACGCGAAGGCGTTGCGCGAGATGTATGCCTTGCCTTTGAACGAGTTGAGCAGCACCAGGAAGATGGGGAACACCCAGGCAATGGAGATCATCGAGAAGAAGATCGTCCACAATGCTCCGTGCTTTGGTTTCTCCTGCATCACGCATCAACCTCCTTGGAAGTGGTGATCTTGTTCTGGATGAGCGCCACGATGGCCACCAGGATGAAGAACAGGACGGCCTTGGCCTGCCCCACACCCTCCCAGCCGATACGGCCATAGAATGTACGGGTGATGTTGAGCGCCAGACCTTCCGACATGTTCTGCGGAGCGCCGTTGGTGAGCGCGAGGTTCTGATCGTACAGCTTGAATCCGTTGGTCACGGTGAGGAATGAGCACACGGTGATGCTCGGCATCATGAGCGGGATGATGATGCGGAACATGACCTGGCGGCCATTCGCGCCGTCCACTTCCGCGGCCTCAAGCACATCGGTGGGCAGCGACTGCATGCCGGCGATGTAGATGATCATCATGTAGCCGATCTGCTGCCAGCACACGAGGATCACCAGGCCCCAGAACCCGTATTTCGCCGAATACGTGAGCGAGCGCTCCCAGTGGGCGAGCACGCCGTTGAGCAGCAGCATCCAGATATAGCCCAGAATGATGCCGCCGATGAGGTTCGGCATGAAGAACACCGAGCGGAACAGGTTGGAACCGCGGATCGACTTCGTCAGCAAATACGCAATGGCGAACGCGACGACGTTGATCACTATGGTGGTCACGATCGTCATGAGCGTGGAGAATCCGAGCGCGTGCAGGAATTCCTTGTCTTTGATGGCGCGCGCGTAGTTCTGCCAGCCGATGAACTTGGCGTCGGTGACCGTGGTGAACGAGCAGAAGCTCAAGTAGATGCCGTAGATGAACGGCACCAGGAAGCCGATGAAAAACGCGACGAATGTCGGCAGCACGAACAGCGCCCACCATCGTCTGATTGCCTTACCAGCCATGCTGATCATAGCATGCCTACTTTCTCCTCTTCGAGTTCGCCCCACACCACTGTGGGGCAATGCCATGTCCCGGTTCATCTGCAGTCACTGCAAACGATTACAGAACCGTTGTACTCATACGATAGCAACATCGTCATCTTCTGTCAAACGTTTGCATTCGTGTCGTGTTGAATGTAATGCTTCTTTTCACAAATCACAGATCTTTACTGCATTTCCAGCGTTTTCTGTAATCACATAGCGTAGACTTGATATTGAAAACGTTTGCGCAAAATGTCTAAGCAAATCCTAGATCATGCCGCTGGGGCCACCGACGCCCGCCCATGCGCGACCGCTCGCCGGATTAACTGTCAGCCATGTGGATGCAACATGTTTGCAATACGGTATGCACACGCGGCGGCAACGGGCGCAATCGTATGCTGTATAGAGTCGAGCGAAGCGAGGCAACCCGCTTCCCGAACAAGGAGGGCAGAGGTGAACGCAAGCATTCAGGATGTGGCCAAGGCAGCCCACGTCTCCATTTCCACGGTCTCCCGGTCATTCACACGACCCGAGCTGGTGTCGGCGGCCACACGAGAGAAGGTGCTGCGCATCGCCGAGGAGCTCAATTTCTCCACATCGCGCTCGGCGGCCGCACTCAAGACCGGCCGTGCCATGCGCGTCGCGCTGCTCATGAGCGACCATATTCGCCTGTGGTTCTCGGCGTCCGTGATCGAAGGCCTCAACTCGGTGCTGCATGCCGAAGGCTACGATATTTCGATCTTCCAGATCTCCAGCATCGAGGAACGCCGCGATTTCTTCGAGATGCTGCCGGTACGACGCAATGCCGACGCCGTGATCGTCGCCTCCTTCGACGCCGACGAGACCGAGATCGCCCAGCTGGCGAGCGCCAACGTGCCGATCATCGGCATCAACTCGGTGATGCCGCGCGAGCTTGGATTCACCGCGGCCGTGAACATCGACGACACACAGGGCTCCATTCTCGCCGCGCGCCACCTGATCAATCTGGGGCACCGCGACATCGCCTACGTGCGCACGAACCGCGACGTCTCACTGCACTTCTCCGTGCAGCAGCGCTTCGATTCGTTCATGGAATGCTGTGCAGGCTCGGGAATCTCCCCCACCGTGATCGTGGCGCAGGAGGGTCCGGATCGCATTCGCCGCGTACTCACCGACCTCATGAGCCTCGAGCGCATGCCCACCGCCATTGCCTGCCAGGAGGACGGCATTGCGGTGCCGCTCATCTTCCAACTCGAGCGCAGCGGGTACGAGGTGCCGAACGACATCTCAGTGATCGGCTACGACAACAGTTTCTACGCGAACGACATCGGTCTGACCACGATTGCACAGGATCCGATCGAGATGGCGAAGATGGCCGCTGAAATGACCGTCAAGCTCATCGAGGGCGAGAAGCCCGAGCATCTGTTCCGCACGATTCCGGCGGAACTTGTCGTGCGTTCGAGCACCGCCAAGCACGTCGCCTGACGCTTCGCAACACCCCCGCCTCTTACGCACAGGGAGTAAGCGATCCAAGATAAACGACGTAAAAGGGGACAGAATTAGCGTAATTCTGTCCCCTTTTACGCATCTTTATGCCCCGCCAGCGAACGATCCCGGCACTTTCTGCGTAAAAAGACAAAACCGCACCGGAATATGTCCCCGTTTACGCAGGGAGGAAGCTTTTTTTAATGCAAGAGAAGGAACGTGTCCATATACACAAAGTCCATATACACAAAGAGGAGGGCCACCCCAATGGGGTGGCCCTCCTCTCGCTAGTTATTCAGCATGGGTTCCACGTGGAAGAAGTGGACGCGGAATCCACGCCCCATTCAGCGCTCACTGGTTGGCGTGGGCGTTGTCGTACTCGGTCTTCCAGTTGTCGACGAAGGCCTTCTGCACGTCATCCCAGCTGCCGTTGCCCTGCGCGTAGGCGAGCATGGCCTGGCCGAGCTGGTTCTTCCACTCCTCCGACGGCATCATCGTGAAGTTCCAAGCAACCTGCTCCTTGCCGGAGTTGGAGTCCTCGACGGCCTCCTCGACGAGCGGGTTGTCGCTCTTCACCTTGTCGAAGGTCTTGAACGGCGTGGTGAAGCCCATGTCTTCCGACAGCGCCTTGATGCCCTCGTCGGAGGTGACGACCCAGTTCAGGAAGTCCTTCGAGGCCTTCTGGTCGGCCTCGGAGGCCTTCGCATTGATGCACAGGTAGTTCTCGGAGCCGGTGGCCAGTCCCTGGTTCTCCTCGCCCTTGGCACCGATGTAGATTGGGAGCATGCCCACCTGATCGGGCTTCATGCCGGCCTTCTGCAGATCGGCCCATGCCCAGGTGCCGTTCTGGTAGAACGCGGCCTCGCCGAGTGCGAACTCGGAGTTCGCGTCGTTACCGGTCTTCGAGCTCAGCTGAGACGGGGCGGTGGTGGAATCCTTGAGGTACAGGTCGAAGATGTTCTTGAAGTTCGGCAGGTAGGTGCCCTTGATCGTCTCCGGCTGCGTGGTCACACCGTCCTCCTTGAACTCATAGGAGAGCGGGATGTTCGCCAGGTGGGCCTTGAAACGCCAGTCGGAGCTGGAGTCGAAGCCTGCGGAGGTGAAGGCGCCCTTGATGCCGAGCTGGTCCTTCTTGGCCTGCATGTCGTCAGAGACTTCCTTGAGCTTGTCGAAGGAGTTGATCTCCTTGGCGTCCTTGATCTTGGCGCCCGGCAGCTCGGTGTACTTCTTGAGCAGGTCCTTGTTGTAGATGATGCCGTAGTACTCCACGACGTACGGAACGCCCACGACCTTGTCGCCGTCCTTCAGCGCGCTGTCCTTGTTGTTGAGCTCGTTGTAGATGCCGGTGTCCTTGAGGTCGGCGGTGTAGCCCTTCCAGTTCTGGTAGTCCACCTGGCCGTTGACCTGGAAGATCGTCGGCGCATCGCTCTTGGCGAGCTCGGACTTGAGCGTCTGCTGATAGGTGCCCGAGGCGGCCGTCTGCACCTTCACCTGCACGCCGGTCTTGTCGGTGTATTTCTTGGCGAGCGCGACCCACTGGTCGGCGGTCTCCGGCTTGAAGTTCAGGAAGTAGACCTTGCCCTTGCCGTCGTCCGCGCTGCTTCCGCCACACGCGGCCAAGCCGGTCAGAGACATTGCGGCGATCGCCACGAGACCCACTGTTGCTTTCACTGTGCGATTCATCTTCGAACCTTTCCTCATCCCACTTCAGCCACTCACCGAAGTGGCACCGAAGTATTTTCCTGAAGCCGCGCCCTCGCGGACTTCGTAGCCCCTTCATTATGCATCATTCCTGAGCAGATTGCAAACGTGGGCAGTAAGTTTGCGTACAAATTGTGGAGATTGCCGTGCAGATTGACTCAAAAATACTTTATTTTCAACGCTTTTCACTGCGACACGCACTATGCAAGCGTTTGCTCACGATCTGCAAACATGGGCGTTTCGCACAGCATTACGTCTCCAGACGACACGGCGGGGCGACCGGGCAAACGGTATTACAATGGTTCCTGAATTTGTTTCCAAAAACAAGAAAAGAGCTTCCATGACCGCGAACAACATGCACGACGACTGGTGGAAACAGGCCGTTGTCTATCAGGTGTACCCGCGTAGCTTCCGCGACGCCAACGGCGACGGACTCGGAGACATCGCCGGCATCACCGAACAGGTGCCGTATCTCAAGCACCTTGGCGTGGATGCCATCTGGCTCTCCCCGTTCTACCCTTCCGAGCTTGCAGATGGCGGCTATGATGTGATCGACTACCGCAACGTGGACCCACGTCTGGGCACGCTTGAGGATTTCGACGAACTCGTGACGGCGCTCCACGCGCATGGCATGAAGATCGTCGTCGACATCGTGCCGAACCACACCTCGAACATGCACGAATGGTTCCAGGCGGCACTGACCGCGGAACCCGGCTCGCCGGAACGCGACCGCTACATCTTCCGCGAAGGGCGCGGCGAACACGGCGAACTGCCACCGAACGACTGGCAGTCGCTGTTCGGGGGCCGGCCTGGCAACGCGTGGCCGACGGCCAATGGTATCTGCACATCTTCACAGTGGAGCAGCCGGACCTCAACTGGAAGAACCCCGAGGTGCATGAGGACTTCAAGAAGACACTGCGCTTCTGGTCCGACCGTGGAGTGGACGGATTCCGCATCGACGTGGCGCATGGCCTCGCCAAGGATCTCGACAGCAAACCCCTCGCCGAGATGGACGCGGACTGCGTGTTCGACACCGACAATCGCAATGGGAACAACCCGCTGTGGGACCGCGCCGAAGTGCACGACATCTACCGTGAATGGAACGCCGTGTTCAATGAATACCGGCCAGCACGCTTCGCCGTCGGCGAGGCATGGGTGATTCCCGAGCACCAGCACCTCTACGCGCGCGAAGGCGAGCTCGGACAGGTGTTCAACTTCGAATTCGCCAAGGCGAACTGGAATGCGGCGGCGTTCAAGGTCGCCATCGAAGACGGCATCCGGTCGGCACACGACGCGGAATCGACCACCACCTGGGTGATGAGCAACCACGATGTGGTGCGTCACGCCAGCCGGTACGGTCTGCCGCAGGTGCCCACCACCGGCTATCACGAGCTGCCGAACGACTGGCTGCTGCGCGACGGCACCACATACATCGAAGACCGCGACCTCGGCGCGCGCCGTGCCCGTGCGGCGATCCTGATGGAACTCGGCCTGCCGGGCTCGGTGTACGTGTATCAGGGCGAGGAGCTCGGCCTTCCTGAAGTGGCGAACATTCCGTGGAATCATCTCGAAGACCCGATCGCGTTCCACACCGACCATGCCGGCGCACAGAAAGGCCGCGATGGCTGCCGCGTGCCACTGCCATGGCGTGCCGACGACGAACCCCGGCCTGCAGATTGGGATCCGCTGTTCGGCACCGGAGCCTCGTTCGGGTTCTCGGACGCCCCGGCCGACGGTTCGGCGCCGGCCGATCCGCATCTGCCGCAGCCGTTGTGGTACAAGCAGTATGCCGCCGACAAGCAGATGGCTGACGACACCTCGATGTTCAACCTGTACCGGCAGGCGATGCAATTCCGCCAGGAACACCTGACGCCGAGCGACGACACCGACGACATCACGTGGCTACCCGGCACCGATTTCAACGCCCACAACGCCGAAGTGGTCGCCTATACGCGCCCCTGCACGGGTGAGGGCGATGGCACCTTCGCGTGCATCGTCAACTTTGGCCCCGATCCGATCGACCTGCCCGCAGGCACGGTGGTTTTGAGCTCCGAGCCGCTCGACGAACCGCACAAGCTGTCTGCCGACACTGCCGTCTGGATGCTGCTCCCCTGAGTCGGCAGTAATCGCAAGGGCAGTCGCGAAGTGATGGCCCGGAGGGCGGGCCGGATAGGGCCTCGTCACTGGATCGCAAGCGCCCTTGACGTTCCTCAACCCTATCCGGCCCGCCCTCCGGGCCATCACTTCGCTCGGCATTACATCCCATCACCCAAATGTAAGGAAAGTCGCGCTCCCAAACCATAAACGAGCATTAAAAGGTGAGGCGTCGGCTGGGGCCGGGCCGAAAGGCTGAGGAACGTCAAGGGCGCGCAGCGATCCAGTGACGAAGCCTTTCGGCCCGGCCCCAGCCGACGCCGTCGCTGTTATCAATCTGCAGCCAAAACCTAGCTGTTCCAGCTATAGATCACATGGTCGCCCTTGTATATGCCGAGCACGCTGTAGTGCGCGGTGTCGAGGTGCAACTTGCGACCGAAATCCGGCGCGAGATCGAGCCATTGCGACGTCAGGATACGCAGAATATGGGCATGCGCCACCAGCAGCACGTTCTCCCCGGCGAGCAGGGCAGGCAGCACCTGTTCAATCACCGTGCGGGTGCGTGCGGCGGCATCCTCCAGGGCCTCGCCCTCCCCGTTGACCACGGTGATCTCGGAACCGTCTTCGAACACCTCCACGCGCGTGCCCGACAGCGTCTCATCAAGTGAGTGCGGACCGTCACGCCATACATTCCACTCATAGCCGGCCGCCGCATTGAGCTGCTCTCGCGTGCGGCCTTCGGCGCGGCCGTAATCCCACTCCTCAAGGTCGGCGGTCACGTTGTGCTCCGCGAATCCGGCGAGCTCTGCGGTTTCCATGGCACGCGCCAGATCGCTCGTGTAGATGTTGCTCGGCGTGAAACCGTTAGGGAACGTGGCGCGCAGCCGTTCGCCCGCGGCAGCGGCCTGCTCGCGCCCCACCGGCGTGAGCGGGATGTTCGTGCGGCCGGTGTATTGGCCGGACTGGCTCCACACCGTCTGTCCATGGCGGAGCAATACCAATTTGCCTGCAGATTCCACGACGGCACCGTCTTTTCTCTAGGGAACAAACTTGTGCATCACTTTACCGTGTTTCCCGGCCGTACGCGAGCGCATGCCCGAATATCCCGCGCGCGTACGGCCCGCGCGTGCTCTACACTGGTGCACATGGCTAGAAAGTTGAAGACAGCGCCCGATCTGTCCATGGCGACGGCGAAACCGGTGCAGTCGGCGCACACACGCGACACGAACGAGAAACTCGCGAATCTGGACAACACCACGAAAGAGACGGTGCAGCGGATCGACAAGGTGAACAACAAGATCACCGATCTGCGCGAGCAGCGCATGCGCGACCCCGACACGCTGGGAGACAAGGCATTCAAACTGGCATTCCCCGCACTGATCGGCATGGTGGCG
>ENA-OQIF01000633-OQIF01000633.1-human-gut-metagenome-genome-assembly--contig:-NODE-633-length-11546-cov-2.322445_pt1 | contig 11546 bp, 7 predicted proteins | sample MGYA00242574_ERZ504738 | MGnify/ENA primary metagenome ERZ504738 (study PRJEB26092, sample SAMD00036437) | human gut metagenome | host: Homo sapiens | study: EMG produced TPA metagenomics assembly of...
GATCTGCGCCCGGCCGCCATGCGACGCATCGTAGCTCTTGCCATCGGCCTCGACGGTGACCTTCCCGGAACTCGGAGTGAGTGTGCCGTTCATGAGATCGATGAGTGTGGATTTGCCCGCTCCGTTGAGCCCTATGATCGCCGTGTTGCCATTTGAACATGACAGATCGAGTGAGATGTCGCGCACGCCGTATGTCTGGGCGTCATATGCGTATACGGCGTGGTCGAAACCGAACCCGACCTTTTGCGGCGGTGTTACGGGTCTGGTCGTTTTGAACAGCGATGTGAGCAATCCCATGCCGAACATTGTAGTCTGCAAATGTGCGCTTGCGTGCCTATACGCAGAACGAACAGCGGAGGGCGTCCGCATGCCACCTCACGGCAGCAACGTGAACCATGAACGCACGTCGGCGAATCTCGAGGGCATGATGTTGATCATGGCGTCATCACGACCGATGACGAACATGGAGGCCAATGCGAGCATGATGGCATACACCAGCACGATGACGAACACCACACGCCATGCGGGATGCCGTTCCACAAGCCATGCCATCACCGCCAATGCGCACAGCATGACGAGCCAGGAGAAATCCGCCAGATACCGCCACGCGAACCCACCCACATAGGCATCGAACACGAGCAACACCATGGACAGGGCGAGCATGGATGTCAGCGTGGCATACAGTCTGCCGAGCGGGCGTCTCATGAACGGGACGGCGAAGGCCAACAGGGCGAGTGGCATCAGCACGAACAGGCCAGCGGGCGTCGTCTCGGTGAAGAACCAGATGGGCGTCGGCGCGGGCGTAAGCTCAAGCCATGGGAAGTCATTGCCAAAGGTGAGCGGCAGAAACAGGTAGCAGCACAATGCGCGCGGCATCTGCGGGAGCGGTGTGTGGAAGTCGGTCATATTCGCCACAGTGATCTGGTAAGCGTTGCCGAAATCGGTGAACGAGCCGAAACGCATAGCGTTATAGGCAATCACCGGAACCACGATGAGCATGGCGGGTATGATGAGCGCGCACAGGAAACGCAACGCCTGAATGCGAGTGGCGCGTTCCCGCCATGTGGATGCGCTGAACACCGCGCGCACCTGCGGGAAGAACAGGGCAATGGCAAGCAATGCCGTCAATGCGAAGGTGGGACGACAGCCGATGGTGGCGGCGATGCACAGCGCGCCTAATGCCACATGCAGAAGACTCAATGAGGCGGCATCCGCGGAATCGGAACGGCCCAACGTGCATGTGCGTTTTCGCGCGACCGGGGCGCCAAGCCAAAGCCACATTCCCAGGAAGGTCAGGAACAGGCCGGAGGCGAAGGGAATCGAATAGAAATTCGTGCGATGCCAGAATACAGCAGGTTCGAACCGAGCACGAACGCCAGACAGGAGAGCGCGCAGGTGGCCACGCTCACCTGCACCGGCATGCGTTTGAGCAGGCGGATCACCAGCAAACAGCCAAAGACGGCGGCACCGAACATGAGCAGCAGGTCGGCGCTCGCATTCGGCAACATGAGGCCGCCGGGAACGAACAGCGAGGTGATGGCACGATAGGGCAGGAAGAGCAACAGCGCAGGCAGCACACCGAAATAGGAATACCAATGGCCATCGTGATATGCGTAATCCCAGTAGATGTGCGTCACGCCCTGCTCGAGCAGACGGTCACGCGCAGCCGTGTCGTAGGGATTGCGCAGTTGGGCGAACTGTTCCGGCACGGGAAGGTCGAGCCATGCGTGGCCGTTCATAAGGGCCTGTGCGACATGGTCGTATTGGTCGTAGTCGTAGGAGTATCGGCCCGGAATGTGATAGGCCATCGGTGCGGCCCCGGCGATCTGCCAGTTAGATCTGGACAGCCGTATAGCCGGCGAGAGCCAGCGCCCCAATGGTGAATGCGCCGCGTTGCAATCGCGAACTGGTGTTCGTAGTGGAATGAGCCACAGGCGGCTTCTGGGCGAGAATGCGATGAGCAATGCGGCAAACGCGGCCATGAGCAGCACCTGCGCCCAGTTCCAGCTGAACGGTACGCGTGCGTTGGCGTCAAGCCCCACAATCGGTATGAGGGAATCGGTTGCCTCCTCAATCCACAGGCGCACCGTGTGGTCACCATTAGACTGCGCATGCCGGGTTTCGGAATCCTGGTAGGGCAGGTAGGTGGAGCGAGGGGCATCGACGGCAACGGTCTGCATGCGGCCTCCGTCAAGCCGCACATGCACAAGCTCGCGGTAGAGCTCGTCACGTTGGACTTGGGTCATGGTCGTTCTGGCGAGGGCAATGTCATTCAGCGAGGTCATGAGCACCTGCGCGTAGGGTGATGAGCCATTCGTAGGCGCATCAATATATGCCTTGGTTGCGTCGGTGACCTGCAGCAGGCCATCGCCATGGATTGCGAGACCCGGGCCGAGTGTCACCTGAGGGTCGGCGGCGCTGTTCGACCCCTGTTCGATCAACGATTGTGAGGCGTCTGCAGGCCTCGCGGAGCGTGAGCGCAGGCATGCGAAATTGAATACGAGGCATTCCACGAGCACAATGACGGTTGCGGCGACGAGCGCGGCGATGAACGGATGGGTCCGGCGTGCAGGTGTGTTCACATGCGTCATTCTAACGGCATGCGAGTAACTGCCGTGACCTTGTGCGGGTAATCGGCAGACATATTGCGCCTTGACGTGTAGATTGGAACACATGACAGGCACGAATTCAAACACTTCCGACCCACAGCCACGCAAGCCGGCGCGGTGGCTGAGGAACCTGGGTGTCAATGCGGCCAGATATGCGCGTCAGGTGGAGTCGACGGCGCAGAGCATGTTCGCCGGCGCATTGCCCACGCACAACATGTTCACGCCGACTCCGACGAATCCGCTACTTGGCGTCAAGATGCCGTCAGCGGAGACGATCGTGCTTAATCCGTTGATGCGCCGCCGGTCGTTCTCGGTGGCTGGAACGGGACTGCCATTCGAGCGTGTCGGTTGGGTGCAGATGCCCGGCCTGCGCAGATTCGCCCTCGGCTATTTCACCTCGCATGACCGTTTCTGCACGCTGGCGATGGCCGATGACACCGGCGCCGTGTATATGACCGGCGACCTGTATGCGAACCTCGATGCACGCGAACCGGATTTAGAGCTTGACGTCACCGATTCACTCACGACCGATGACGATTCCCGCTTCGGCGGGACGAAACCGGCACACATCGCCACCGTGGAAGGATCCGCACGGGCACTTGTCGGCGATATCAGGGGGCGTGATGGCAACGGACGCATGGTCTGGCTCGCTCGCTTCCTCAAATCGGCGAATCGGTATACGATCGAAAACGCCCGTGCCGAATTGCCTGCGCGCCTTCGCACGGATCTCGAATACCGCGATCTCATGGCCGTGTGCTTCTTCCATCTCTACCTTGCAGTGTCGGTCAATGGCGGCCTGCAGGGGTATGGGGCCGGCAACATCATTTCGAATTTCCGTCGATTCTCACCGCTCGCAGCCATTCGCACCAGCGTGTCACAGACGGACACGGCACGTGCGCACCGCATGCGGGTGAGCGGTCTCGAGGAGTACTTCGCCGACACGATGAGACGCATAGGTGTCATGGGTGACCTGTCCGAATTGGAGGCAGACCATGGCAGTGAACCGCTGTATATGATTGAATCGCCCGTCTCCCATGCGCGTTTCCTCGTATGGGAGAAGCGCATGCCATATGATGCGATGCTTACCAGCCTCAAGCTCGAGGGGGCGGTCAACCGGTTCCTGCTGATCGACAAGTGGCTCGATTACAATGCCGCCCACAGCGAACAGCCGATCGAAGATACCGTGACGTTCAAGCAGGTCGCCCGCATCGACCGTCGTCTGTTGCGCAACCCGTCGCTGTCCGCCCTGCCGCCGACCCATCCTGTGCATATTCTCGACGACCCCGAATGTTTCCGTGTAGACGATTACCTGCATTTCGGCAGGGGCATGTCGCTGTCCGCGTCGCTCGACGCCTCACAGGCCGGCGTTGGCGTTGATGTACGGCATCTCGTCGGCAGCGAATGGATATACCGGCACGCCCTTGCAAATGCAGTCAACGCCCTATGGCTTCCTTTCAGATTCGACACGGATTTCCGTTCGAACCTGCAACAAGGTGAGGTGGCATTCGCCTTCACCTCGGCAAGCCGCACGCTCATGCCCGACGAGCTCATCAACATGCGATCCGGCGCCATGGCCGAACTCGATGAGGCCGAGCGTTCACGGATCAGCGCGGAATACAATCTGCAGATCGGGCTCATCTTCGCCTCCCTCGCATTCGGTGCCAGCGAGCAGATCAGACGCGTCTCGTTGCGCATGGATTCCCTCGGGCTGGAGGAGGCCGTCTACGAACGCGACAATGCCATCAAGACGCTCATGGACAGCGCGATGACGCAAATCTCCGATCTGACGAATCTTGAGGATTTCACCACGCACGCCGGCCAGGGAAGATTCGGCGAACGCGGCAGCGCCCTGTTCTCCGGCTCGGAAGAAACCTCGGGAGTCGGCGACGATGAGCATGATGGGGTTCAGACGCAGGCCATGCAGACCGATGCCGACTTCGACCGCGAATTGCGCGACCTGCTCGAGCACGACGAATCCACGTCGTCCGATGATACGACGACGCATCATGCCGAATCGGAGGACGACACGGTGCAATCCATCCTGAACGTGGATGAGGAATTCGACCGATTGCGCAACAGCAACCCCTCCATAAAACACCTGCTCACCGTCACATTCACGCGTGATGAATTCATCGACTACATGCACGCCAACAGCTGTGCCGACCCGTTCGCCGTATACGACGCGTTCGGCGCGCAATACGATTACGATGGCACCGAAGGATTCCGACCGGTCGAACCAGGCTTCAGCATGGACGACACACGCTTCACCGGCGACGCGGCCTACACGATTCCGGAACGACGCGACAGGCCTCTCGATGCAACAGTGGCGCGATCACTGGGCGCACACAATGTACGCGACCTGTCGATCTCGCGAGAGGAAATGTTCCGGGGCACCCTCGAACTCATTGCGGACACTGCGAAGAACGACGGCCTACGTGCCGACCGGAAGGCCACCTATGCAATGGGCCTGATCGAGCAGTGCGCAGATCCCGAACTGCGCAACCACGCCACCGAGATCACCACCGCAATCATCGACGGCACCCCCATACCGCAGATCACCAGCACCGTGGAGAGAGCACTCGCCGACGCACGCCGTAAATCACAGGAGATGGTGTTCTCCGGTGATGAGGAGGGGGCAATCGCGAACATGGAACGCGTGATCGGCGAACTCGACGAGATGTTCGAATCGGACGGCGTGGTGCCGCGCTACTTCACCTCCTACACCGACCGGGTGGTGTACAACCGGCTGTTCGCCATGCCGGACGAGCGCATCGCCCTCGTGCCCGATGCGCTGTTCCAAGCTCATCTCGACATGGGCGAAGTACTGTTCCGCTATGACAGGGGCGAGGAGGCGATGGCCCACCTCAATACCTTGGTGAGATACGCGCCCGCCACCGCTGGCGTACACATCCAACAGGCCATACGACTATGCGTCTCTGAGGATTGGAACTCGGTGCGAGCAGCCGCACTGAACGCGCTGCGCGTAGCCTGCGACCCGGTGGATGCCGCCAACGCATACTACTACTACGTCTGCGCCAGCTGGATGAAAGGCGACACCGCCGTCGCAGTGGCGGCCGGCAACCTCGCCACGTCGCTCACCCAGAACCTCGCACCCGCGCAACGTGCCAGGCTCGAACGATTCCGCAACCTCGCCATGGCACAGGGCGAACAGATCGCACAGACCGGTGCCCCAGGCCGTCGGAGTCCTGATGCGACATGACGTGCCGGTGTGGCCGCAGGTGGAATGCGCGCAGATTATTCGCGACGCTGCCTTCACCGCCACCAACGAGAAGATCTTCCCCGTGGCACAGGCACTCAACGTGAGCTGGTATGCGCTGCAGGGAGGTAATCTGGGCCCGGGAGGCATGCAGTTCCTGCGCTCGCTGAATGCGTAGGACGATGGTATACGGCGCGTCCGGCACCCTCTCTGGTGCGTAGATGCGTAGGATTGACCAATGGGCCAAGACCGTGGCGTTTCGGATTGGGTAGGATTTGGAGGAATCCGGTTATGGAAGATGCATTGATTGCAGACGAGCAGCTCGACAGGTATCCGATTGGTTCGGATCCGTGGATTGACTCATTGCGTGACATCGACAGTGATGCGATGGAACTTGATGATCTCGACGTGTCGAAGCTCAATGTAGAGCAGGCGGTGCGGCTGTGGTCACGTCTGAGTGCTTGGGTGGAGGGCGATCAGGTGGCCTATTACGTCAAGGACGCCCCGCTTTCCTCCGATGCAGCGTACGATGCGCGCATGAATTGCCTCAAACGACTGGAGTCGGAGTTCCCCCAGCTTGACACGCCTCAGTCACCGACCCATCGGGTAGGTGGCACATTCTCGAACGACTTCACGGCGGTGCGGCACCCCTCCCAGATGATGAGCCTCGATGATGTGTTCTCCTTCGAGGAACTGCGTGCCTGGTACGATGGCGTGCGCAAGGACCTCGAATGGCCGGAAGACAAGCTGTTGCCCATGACCTGCGAGGTGAAGATAGACGGTCTGGCTCTGAATCTCATCTACCGCAACGGAGTTCTGACGCAGGGACTCACCCGTGGTGATGGGGTCACTGGCGAAGACATCACGATGAATGTGCGCACGATACACTCCATCCCCACCAATCTGGATGGCCCGGAGGGCGATATTCCCGATATGGTGGAGATTCGCGGCGAGGTGTTCATGCGGTGGGATGATTTTCACAAGCTCAACGAGGCGAACGAAGATGCGGGCAGACCACCGTTCGCCAATCCACGCAATGCGGCCGCGGGATCGCTACGCCAGAAGGATCCGCGCATCACCGCGCAGCGGCATCTGAGTTTCTATGCACATGGCATCGGCGAACTGGTATGGGGGTCGGGCAAGCCGGTGGATGTGGCCGACGAGGTGAGGAACCAGTCGGATGCCTACACGATGTACCGCAAATGGGGGGTGCCGATTTCGCCCCATAACCGCGAGGTCACCGACTTCGACCAGATTCTCGACATGATCGAATACTACGGCGAGCACCGGGGTGACATCGAGCATGCGCTCGACGGCATTGTGGTCAAAGTGGACGACCTCGCGTTGCAACGCAGACTGGGCAGCACCTCACGCGCGCCGCGTTGGGCCATCGCCTACAAATACCCGCCCGAGGAGGTCAACACCAAGCTCCTCAATATTGTGGTGCAGGTCGGGCGCACGGGCAGAGTCACACCGGTGGCCATACTGAACCCGGTGTATGTGGCCGGATCCACGGTGTCGCGCACCACGCTGCACAATGCATACGAGGTCAAACGCAAAGGCATTCTCATCGGCGATACGGTGGTAGTGCGCAAGGCCGGCGATGTGATCCCCGAACTGGTCGGCCCAGTAATCGCCAAACGCGAAGGGCATGAACAGGACCTACGCGAGTTCGTCATGCCTACACGATGCCCATCCTGTGACACCGTGTTGCGGTATGAGAAGGAGGGAGACAAGGACCTGCGATGCCCGAATTCGGAAAGCTGCCCGGCCCAGCTCGCCGAACGTGTGATCAATCTGGCGGCCCGCAAGGCATTCGACATTGAGCATCTGGGTGACCAAAAGCGCGGTGGCGCTGACGAACCCCGAAGACAACAGGCCGGACTCGGTGGAAGCCTACGCCCCCGGCGTGCGTGAGATCGTGGTGGAACCAGGCGAGGAGCCGGCACCGTATCTGGCTCCGAGCGGGCTGGAACTTCCGCCCATCCAGGAGCCCGTACTCACCAGTGAAGCGAATTTGTTCGACCTCGAAGCAAGCGACCTCCGGGATGTCTATGTGTGGCGTGAAGCGCAGATCATCGAAGTGCGCAGGCACGTGGATTCGCATGGCAAGGAGAGGAAGGTGCGCCATCGTCTCGGCGGTTCCGGCCTGTGGCATAGGGAGCCGGCTTTCTGGTCCGGGGTCAAGGATGCCCCGCTGAAGAAGGACGCGAATCGCAAGACGGTGAAGGACTCCGAAGGCAACCCCGAATACGAGGTCAAACCGGATGCCGTGATTGTGGGCCATGGCAGGAATGGGCGGCCGCGCATCGAGGAACCCACCGAGAACACCAGGAAGATGCTCGATGAGATCGAGAAAGCCAAGCATACCGATCTGAGCCGCGTCCTCGTAGCGCTCTCCATTCGCCATGTGGGCCCACCGACCGCATTCACGCTGGCCAAGCACTTTAAGACACTCGATGCGCTGGCCGACGCCAGTGCCGAGGAACTCGAACAGATCGACGGCATAGGCGCGGAGATCGCCGATTCCATTGCGACATTCTTCGAGGAGGCTCGCATGCCGGGCAATTGGCGCGGCCGTGTGCTGGAGGCGTGGAAAGCCGCCGGTGTGGGCATGAGCACGCATGACGAGGGTCTTCCTCAGACGTTGGAAGGCAAGAGCGTGGTGGTCACCGGCACCCTTGAGCATTTCTCCCGCGAATCGGCTAAGGAGGCCATCGAACGCCGTGGCGGCAAGGCCTCCGGATCGGTGAGCAGGAAGACGGATTGGGTGGTCGTCGGAGCCAATCCCGGTTCGAAGGCCACGAAGGCCGAGGAACTGGGCATCCCGATCATCGACGAGCAACAGTTCGACACTTTGCTCGCCACCGGCGACGTGCAATGATTCGGCGTCCGGACAAGGCGATGGCATGTGGGCAGCGCTGCAATTGCACGCTGCCCACATGCCAGTTTGCTATGCCAGAAGACTCTTGGCCAGATGTCCGAAGGTACGACCGAAGTCGTCGTCGCGGAGCGTGCCGTCATCATTGAGCACGGCCGGACGTCCCTCGCTTTCGCCGATCTCACGGATACGCGGGTCGAGCGGCAATTGCGCCATGAGCGGCACCTCATAGTGCAGCGCATCGGTCAACTGGGAACTCACACGAGCTCCGCCTCCCGTGCCGAATATGTCGATCCGTTCGCCTGCATGCTCGAAATAGCTCATGTTCTCCACCACGCCACGCACCCGCATCGGCACCTGAAGTGCGACCAGGCCGGAACGCACGGCGATGTCCGACGCGGAGGGCTGTGGGGTCGTTGACCACAACGAGCTCGGCGTTCGGGCAATGCCTGCGCCACCGAAATCGCCATGTCGCCGGTGCCGGGAGCGAGATCAAGAATCAGCACATCGGGTTCGCCCCACCACACATCGGCCAGAAACTGTTCGAGCGAACGCTGCAGACGGGGCCTCGCCATAGAATGGCACGGTCGGAACCGGCGAACATGCCAATCGACATGAGTTTGACGCCCCACGCGGTCACCGGCATCAGCATCCCGTTCAGATTCGGTGGGCTGGTCGTGGACGCCGAAGAGGCGGGGGAGCGAGAAGCCGTAGATATCGGCGTCGATGGCCGCGGTGTCGTAGCCGAGTGCGGCGAACGTGGCCGCAAGATTGGCGGAGATGGAAGACTTTCCCACGCCACCCTTGCCTGAGGCGATGGCGAAGATGCGCGTTTTCGTACCCGGTTTGCTGAACGGGTTCTCACGACGGGCGGCTTTCAGATCGTTCACCAGCGACTTGAGTTTCTCCTCATCCATCGCGCCGACGACGATCTCGGCGGTGAGCTGCGCCTCGGCATAACTGGTCACGGCCGCCTCGATCTGCCTGCTGATCTCGGCAGACAGCGGGCAGCCAGGCACGGTGAGCTCCACATTGACCCGCACATTGAAGGAATCCAGGCCTGTGGGGCGAACATCGACGCCGCAGATCATACCCAGATCGGTGACCGAGCGGCCAAGCTCAGGGTCGATCACGTGGCTGAGCCGCTCAATGACGGCGGTTTCGATAATCTGCGTCTGATCAGTCATGCCATGCCTTTCTCAACTTCAAAGAAATCGGTGTCACGATCAACGCCCCACTATATTGCATAACCTCCCAACGCGCCAGAGATTGCACAGACATGGTCATTGGCGGCAGAGCCACCGTATGGCGTGCGAATCAGGCACGCTTCGCCTCACTGTCACGAACACGCCAGTGAGCGAACTGAGCCAAGGCTCCGGTGCGGGCGATGGCACGCGACAGCGCGATGCACGCAGCGGCTGCGATCACACCGCCCACCACCGAGGTACCCAAATAGATGGAGACCCGCATCATTCCCACCCCGGGTTCGTGAACCAGTAGTAGACGCCGCACATCGCTCCGGACAATGCCCCGGACAGCAGCACCACAAGATTGGTCCACACCTTATATGCGAAGAGCGCGAAAGCCAGTTCGGCGCCGAGCCCCTGCATCAGACCTACGATGAGGGAGCCTCCCACGCCCCATTGGTTGCCGAGCGTGAGCTCGAGGAACGCCGCAACCGTTTCGGCATAGAGTGCGGCACCCGGCTTGCGCACGATGACCGCGGCTAAGGGACCTGCGAACAGCCAGAATCCATTGAGCAGTCCCTCGAAGCCGGGTGTGATGTTCTCGAATAATGTGAGTGGTGCCATGCACACCCAGTCCCACATCCAGAACACCACACCGGATGCGACGGCGATCACCGAGGTGACGGTGATGTCGAGAACACGCCACTTGCGCGAGCTTGCTTGTGATGGGTAGATCATATTGTGCCTTTCTGAGATATCGAAAGACACGGGAAATACGACGTCCGTGCGCCGGCATTATCCGGTTCACGTTCATGCGGTCGAAGCGTTCGCTTCATCTCAGCCTGCCAAGCAAGCCCCCGTGTCTACATCGATCATAGGCACAAGCCCCGAATTTGCAGGGCATGCCCGTCCGCATAACGGAAAAGGTGGGTGCACGTATGCGCACCCACCTTGGAAATGCCAGTATTCGGCGAATCAGATGTGGAAGTAGAGCTCGTACTCAAGCGGAGTAGGCTGCAGGCGAGCCTGATCGATCTCGCCGCGCTTCAGGTCGATCCACGTCTCGATGAGATCCTCGGTGAACACGTCACCGGCCGTCAGGAAGTCATGGTCCTCTTCGAGCGCATCGAGGGCCTCGGCGAGCGAGGACGGCACCTGCTTGATGCCGGCATGCTCCTCCGGAGGAAGCTCGTAGAGATCCTTGTCGACCGGCTCCGGCGGCTCGATGTGGTTGAGAATGCCATCAAGGCCTGCCATGAGCTGTGCGGAGAAGGCGAGGAACGGGTTGCACGACGGATCCGGCGCTCGGAACTCGATGCGCTTGGCGGCAGGCGAGGTGCCTGCGAGCGGGATGCGGATCGCGGCGGAACGGTTGCGGGCGGAGTAGACCAGATTAACCGGCGCCTCGAAGCCCGGAACCAGACGGTGGTAGGAGTTCAGAGACGGGTTGGTGAAGGCGAGCACCGACGAGGAGTGCTTGATCAGCCCGCCAATGTACCAACGGGCCATGTCGGAGAGGCCACCATAGTTCTTCTCATCGTAGAACAGCGGCTTGCCGTCCTTCCACAGGGACTGGTGGCAGTGCATGCCGGTACCGTTGTCGCCTGCGATCGGCTTCGGCATGAAGGTGGCGGCCTTGCCAGCGAGGGCAG
>ENA-OQIF01000636-OQIF01000636.1-human-gut-metagenome-genome-assembly--contig:-NODE-636-length-11530-cov-2.439183_pt1 | contig 11530 bp, 13 predicted proteins | sample MGYA00242574_ERZ504738 | MGnify/ENA primary metagenome ERZ504738 (study PRJEB26092, sample SAMD00036437) | human gut metagenome | host: Homo sapiens | study: EMG produced TPA metagenomics assembly of...
CTGCATGATCCCCGTATGATCAGTTCCGGATAAATCAGTCTTTCAACCTTACTTTCTTCTTCAGGAACTCCGTTTGATCTTCTCAAGTATAAGCTCTGCTGCCATTTCTCCCAGCTTTTCCTGCGGATGAGCTATCGTTGTGATTCCGCTTCCTCGCTGAGCATACAGTGAATTGTCATAACCGGTAATGGAAATATCATCCGGTATCCTGACTCCCATTTTCTCCAGTTCTTCCATAACCTGAACAGCAATCTGATCATTGTAACAGACGATTCCATCCGGAAGCTGTCCGCTCTGTACCATTTCTTTTGCCATCAGTGCAGGTTTTACTTTCCTGTCCTCTGTATGAAACCAGACAACATCATCAGGATCATAGGCAATCCCTGACTCCTGTAAGGCCTTCACATATCCCTTGTGGCGCTCCAGTCCCTGCATATCGTCTGCCTTAAAGAAACCCTTGATCTTTTTATGTCCCAGTTCCAGCAGATATTTTGTTACAAGATAGCCTCCCTGTGCATCATCCATAAGAATATGAGGTTTATCCCTCATTTCTGAATAGATTCCCTGAATAAACACATACGGAATTTCAAATTTATCCAGATTCTGATAAAGATTTCTGTGTTTACAGATCATCTCACTTTTGCTTGGTTCAATGATCAGTCCATCAATATCTTTCTTCAGAAGTTCCTCCAGACATCTGGCCTCTTTCTGTCTGCTGTTTGCTGTGTTTTTCAGGATAATACTGTAACCGCTTTCTGAAAGGACATTATCCATTCCCTGTATCAGTCTCGGAAAAATATAATCAGAAATATATGTGGTCACTACCGCAATATTCTTTGAATTCTTTATATGGCGCATATTCTCAGAGCAATAAGTACCTCTTCCGTGAAATGCCTCTACATATCCGTCCTGCTCCAGGATTCCCAGTGCTTTACGAACTGTATGTCTACTCAGGGAATATTTCTGTGAAAGCTCGTTTTCTGAAGGAAGCTTCTCTCCCGGTCGGATAGCTCCTGACATAATATCACTTCTGAGCTGTTCCATCAGTGAGAAATATTTCGGCTTTCCATTATCTGTCATGTCTTCTTCCCTCCTGTATTTAGGATACAACTTGTACGCACGTACGAACAAGTTGTTTTTTATGCATAAATTATACAAAATATCGAGAGATTTTTCATAGTTTTTTCCAAAACACCTCGAGGGATAGTGATGTGTGAACAGTAACAGTTCATCCTTTACGAAAGTTACCAATATCCGATTGATTTCAACATCACTTCGGCTCAGCTTTTTCTATACCATAACATTCATGGCAAATCCCATGTACCGCCATACGTATTTCTTTATCCAGACGTGAATTACAGGTGATCAGAGTCACCATTCTCTCCCTTTCATCAGGCTCTACTCCTGTGTCATACATGGAATTATTTTTCAATATAGATAATTGTCTCCTGTATGCAGGACTGGATAACTTGTATCCATATTCAAATGCCGGGCTTTGGGAAGATGCCTGTTCCACAGAAAAAATTTTGTACAGAAACTTTCTTTTTGGTGTTGTGATCTCAATTTCAGGACATTTTTTCAGAAATTCAGGCTGTTCATAACGGTTCAGATTTGCAAACATCATATTACCTTCTATATTATGCCCGTAAAGAATACTGTGGGAATCTGTAAAATTCTTTTTTATGTCATGTTCCAGAAAAATACATCCAAACAGATCTTCCTCTCCTCTGAAATTATGTTTCAGGTAATATTCATCATCTGCCGCCTGAACTACAGGATAAGAAATATCGGCTCCCGGGACAGTAATCCAGGCAACCGTCTGAGAGTTGATCTTTCTTAAATTTTCCCAGGAAATCCCGAAGGATTCCCTGATTTCATCTGTACAGTTTTTGTTTTTTGATTCAGAAGATCTTCTCTGTTTTTTCCTGCGTTTTTTTCACTGTTTTTGTACTGCTGTCTTCATCAGTTTTTTGCCATCTGCCAATAATCCGGCACCTTCTCTGTTCTTCACCCCTGCCATTTGGGAAAGCTCTGCATATTCCTTCCTTGCTGCAAGATTCTGTTCATAACTTTTTATATAGAAACCGGCACAATATATAAGAAGCCCAATTGCTGCTATGATCATACTTACTGCAAATGTTCTGAGTTTTTTCATTTCCGCGGCATACCCTTTATATTTCTTTTCCCGGAAACAGTTCTTCTGTAGATCACCACACCTCCTGTCAGCAGTCCCATTCCGATAAGGCCAAGAACAGCCATCATTTTAAACGGTCTGACATCTCCTGTTTTAGAACTTCCTGCCATGGAACCACCCTGATAGCTTCCGTATCCACCGGAATATCCACCCGAATTTGCGTAACTGCTGCCTCCGCTTCCGGAAGTCGTGCCTCCATTATTTCCACCATTGTAAGATGCTAACGGTGCTTTCGTCGGTACAGGAGTCATTTTCGGGCAGGTTCCCGGTACAGATGGTGTTGGTGTGGCTTTTGGCTGCTCCGTCGGTTTCGGTACTTCTGTAGGTTTTGGTGTCTCTGTCGGCTTTGGTGTTTCTGTTGGTTTCGGTGTTGCAGACGGTGTTGGTGTGGCAGTCGGTTCTGCTTTTTGCTTTCACATATGCCTCCTGCTGTGCAGTAATTTCCGGTGAAATATCACCTCTTGCTTTCGCTGTGTTTACAATTTTTTCAGGCTCTGTGCTTTCTGTTTTAAATACCATTTCATAGCAGACTTCAATTTTATCCATATCTGACAACGATGCTCCTGTCTGAATTACAAATCCTGTATCATCTGCCTCTATTTTGGCATCTTTCAGTTCTATACCGTTTTTCTTCACAAAAATGCTGTCTTTTACAATGAAAGCCCCTTGGGTTTCCAGTTTATCTTCGATAACAATATTCTGATCTGTGACATCCTCACGCAGTTGTCTTACTGTCAGTTTATAGTATCCTTTCTCACCGGACGCATACTCTTTCTTATCTGATTCCTTCACAATTTCCAGAATCGGACTGTGTACCTCTGTCTCTGCTTCCCCGGTTGCAGGTATCTTCTCGCTGCTGTCTGCAACTGCAGTATTATGCACTTTCTGTCCTGCCAGGGCTGCATCAATCACTGCTGCCTGATATTCCACGATCATATTTTCTGTTCCTGACAGTCCAGAGGATTATACATTACCTGCTCAAAAAGACCTACCTCTATCCTTATCGCAGATACTATATCTGCTGTCCCTGACCAGCGTCCTGCCTGTTGACATCAGGAAAGTATTATCATCATTGATCTGTACATCAGCATCTGCCACATTTCCTTTCTCATCCATCAGAATCACCGAATCCTTCAAAAGACGTACTCCCTGAGTATCGATCACATCCTGCAGAGTAACATTACGCGCCACGCATCCGGTCTGCTCCTGTGTCAGGACAATGCGGTATGTAATAATATCGCCATATTTGTAAAATGGTTTGTCCGTCGTCTTCTCTACTTTAAGAACAGGTGAGTTCACCCAGATTTTTTGAGGAGTCCTTTACTTTTTGTGCATTATCTGCATATGCCTGTGCTGTATTTACAATCTCCATCCCATTTACGCTTTCCTGCGCAGTACAGCGGAAATTAACGGTCACAGGTGTCTGATACGGTAGATCTGAAATCGTCACGATCCATCCGGTTCCCTGACGTGTAACCTCACAGCTGACCGGTTTTTCCACTGTTTCTTTATAATTTTCCGGATTCAGCTGATTTCCTGCATCATCAGTTCCTGCCACCGGATTCTGAATAACAGCCGGAACACCGCTTACAGTAACAGCATCTTCGCCTCCGTCCAGAGCCAGTCCTTCAGGAAGGGAAAGATCACTGATCACAAGATTTCTTGCTATAGATCCCTTCTGAAGATTATTAACCGTAACCTGATAATTCACCTGTTCTCCTACCCGAAATTCATTTTCCGCACGTCCGTCCCCAGCTGCAAGATATGGATTCTGAAAACTTTTCTCAATAGAAAGAACCGCTGTATTTACATACACTTCTGCGTCATCCTGTGAAACAGGGGCATTCTGCGCCTGCACATTGGCAACATTAATGCTTTCCATTCCATTTGCTGCTTCCGCAACTGTGCAAAGGAAGGAAATCATAACCGGAGTATTTGCCGGAAGATCTGAAATGTTCAGTCTCCATCCGCTTCCCTCCTGAAGAAATTCATAATTCACCGGTTTCTCTGATGTCTCATTATAAAATTCCGGATTCAGCTGGTTCAAAACATCTTCGGTTCCTGCTGTCAGCTGCGTAATACTCTGTGGGATTCCGCTTACCGATACATCCTCTGCCGATGAAAGCGCAAGTCCTGCCGGCATACCGGTATCCCAGACAGTTACATTCCGGGCCACTGTACCTGCTTTTTTATTCTCCACCACCACATTGTACTGTACCTGTTCTCCGACTTGCCATTCATAATGATCTGCAGACTTCTCAATCCAGAATTCTCCTGAATTTACATACACTTCTGCATCATCAGATCTCTCATCTGTATTGGCAGCTTTTACAGTCGCTGCATTTACGCTTTCGTGTCCATTTGCCTCTTCCTGTGCGATACAATGGAAAATAATCGTTACAGGCTGACTGTATGGCACATAAGAACAATAAAAGGAAAATCCGTTCTCATCTGCATTCAACTGAGAATCCACAGGTCGCGCTTCATATGCCTGTCCTGTTTTCTTATCCGGTACGGGATAGTTTACCTGTTGCTGAACTCCCAGTACTTCCATGCTCTGTGCACCACCTGCCAGAACCAGTCCCTGCGGCAGACCAATATCAGTAATAGTTACATCTTTTGCGATTGTTCCTGCCGTTACATTATTCACCACGATCCGGTAAGCTACCTGCTCTCCTGCCTGCCATTCATATTTGTCTGCTGTTTTATCAATTTCAAGCTGTGGACTGTTCGGCCATACTTCTGCCATATCCTTTCTGGATTCCTGTTCTCCCGTCTCAGGATTGATCAGATTATCCGCTGTTGCAGTCACAATATTTTCCCATTCCTGTCCATTGGAATCCGCAGATGCCTGACATTTAAAACGGATTGTGATCGTCTCCCCATACTTCAGGGACGGACACTCTGCTTTCCATCCATTTTCTCCCTGTCCGGTAAGCGTACAGTTCTCACCTCCCTGACTTGTCTCTACAGCATACTGCCCTTCCAGAAGCTGCAGACATGATGGAAGCTCGTCTGTAATAACAACATTTACTGCTTTTACATCCTGTTTTATCTGAGAAACCAGAATCTCATAATCTATGATATCTCCCGTTTTCCATTCATACTGAGAAGTATTTTTCTTTACTTCCAGTTCCGGTGGAATCACACCCTTTACCCACACTGTTTCCGTATCCATTGTATCTCCGCTTCCGTTTGTACGTTCATAACTCATGGATGCATGGTTTGGTACAAGAATACTGTATCCATCCTCTGCAAGGTATTTTGAAATGTTAATTTCTGATTCCGGTCTCTGGCGTACTTTTAAAGTAAATGTGTAAGTCTGATTATCTGTAAATGCTTCATCCTGAAGGCTCTCTGCTTTGGCCCTGCAGGTCACTTTCTGTCCTTCAACAGCAACATCAAACCAGTCTGTCACTGTCTGCCCTGCATCATTCACAATACTGACTTTTGATGTATCCTCTATAGTAAGACAATCCTCAAGTATATCCTGTACCACAAAGGATTTCAGTCTATTGGGTGTCACCTCTGCCCGGATCATATACTGAAATTCCTGTCCCTGACGAATGCCAAAAGGTTTTTCTTTTGATGCGGCAGCTGCCTGTTCCCATGTACAGTTTGCCTCTCCCACACGTTTCTCAGGTGCTTTTTTCATCTCAACATCGCCGAAACAATAGGATGTAAAATCAAAATATGCATATGCTTTACAGTATTTCTGTCCTTTAAAGTTCGGACAATAACTGTTGCCTGATGGATCCAGATATTTATTTCTTGTAATCTCTGCCCATCTTTTCCTGAGAACCGGCTTTTGCAATGGCATCTTCACGACTTTTATCCCATTTATCCAGTCTGAACTGATGACAGAATTCTACCGTAAAATTATCTGTATTATAAAAAAGATTCAGCCATCCTCTCGGATCATCCGGCTCAACGGAACCAAGGGGTGAGCTTACAGAATTTCCATCTACCGTCAGATAATCATGTTTTTCAGAACATATGCATTATCCAGACTGCTGTCTGACGGAATACGGACTCCCTGTCCCGCATCAATATCACGTATGGTTCCATGGCCACTGATCGGCAGTGTTTCTTCTGTTCCATGCTTCAGAAACTGAAACTTAACCTTTGCGTATCCTACAGAATAAATAAATACACCGATACTGTTTTTGGAAAAGCCAACCATTGGATAAGCTTCATTATCTTTCCACGCAAACGTAGCTCCGCCTTTATTCTGAACAATCGATTCTGCAGTGCGCAGATCATAACGGGGTTCTGCATTCTCTACTCCCACAAGAATGAGTCTGACATCAACAATATTTCCATTTCCATCTTTTCCTACATTGTTATAACGCATCCCTGCGCTTCCGGCTTTATAGTCCGCTCCTACACGAACACACTCTGTATCACGTTCGCTTTTTCCATTGTCTGAAAAAGCTTCCCTGTCCAGATTATCACACCCAAAAGATTCATATGTGGTAATTCCGGGCTGAAACTTCATGTTAAAGCGATAACCATAATCTACCACCTTGTCACTGTCCCATGTTTCTACAGTTAACGGTGCCGCCTGAGTTACGCAGACAGGCACAAGCCCCAGAATTGCCTGCAGAATAAAAAGCATTGCAAGCAGCAAAGCTCCAAGGCGTTCTTTCAGTTTGAAATTGTGTTTCATTTTCCGTCTCCTTTCCGAACAAAAATATAAAAATGAATGTGGGATTTTTCCCTGCACCTGGCAGGATTAAAGAATAGAAATAAGTTGAGATTGTATGATTATAAATATTCAAGGGGAATTAATATCGTGAAACAAGAACGTTTACACTTAAGATTTTAAGATTCTGCGCAGGGTTTCTTTTCTGAAACCCTGCATAGATTTTCATTGATCATTTCTTTTCTTCAGCCATGAAAGAAAATAAAGAATAATTGCAAGAATTATAAAAAACGGAAGCGCAACTCCGATTATCAGTATCAGTAAAATAATTATAACAGCCGCTGCTGCAATAACAACAGCCCTGCCATGCCAGGTAGAAAGATCGATTACTTTTTTCCTATCTTTTCTCCTGCTGATGAGGAAGCTCTGTCTCATTGCCATAACTGCTTCCGTAAGAAGAATACTCTCCGTAATCTTCCTGTGTACTTCCATCATCTGTATCGATCAGAGTTTTTGCTATCAGATGTGGATCTCCCAGTTCCTGCAGTACCTCCTGCTCTGAACGTCCGCCACGTACCTGAGACTGTATATAATCTTCATAATACCTGATATGTGCTGCTGCTTTGCCCTCCTGCATCTGCCCGGCAAGCTGGCCTCTCAGGATTTCCAAAAATTCTTTTCTGTTCATCTTCTACACTCCATTTTGCCAGAAATACATATCAAAACTCTACTGCTCGCTCCGTTATCAGTAACGTTCGTACTCTTATTTTACCATATATACCGCAGGTAGCAACTAATATAATCATAAACTTTTTATGAAATTCTTATAAACTCAGTTACTGTTCACTCCGTTCTCAGTAACTGAGCCAAAATTCATTCCAGATTGCCTGCGGCAATGGAATTTTGGCTTGTATGTCATTTCCCGACAATTTTTGCATACATTTCAGGTCTGCGGTCTCTGAAAAGTCCCCAGTTCAGTCTGTCTGCCTTTAATGCATCCAGGTCAAAAGTGCTTACAAGCACCCCCTCTTCCCCTCCGGGCAGTTCTGCACAGAGAGCACCTGTGTTGTCTGTGATAAAAGAAGAGCCGTAAAAATTAAGAGCAGATTTCTGCATTCCGTTTTCCGGACATGGCTCTACTGTTTCCTCACCGATTCTGTTGGCAGCAATCACAGGAATCAGATTGGAGGCAGCGTGTCCCTGCATACATCTTCTCCAGTGTTCCATGCTGTCACATTCCAGGATGGGTTCACTTCCGATGGCAGTGGGATAAAAGAGCAGCTCTGCTCCCTGCAGCGCCATACATCTTGCCGTTTCCGGGAACCACTGATCCCAGCAGATTCCAACTCCGATGGTTCCAAATCTGGTATACAAAAACCTTAAAGCCGGTGTCTCCCGGTGTGAAATAGAATTTTTCCTGATAATAATGATCATCCGGAATATGTGTTTTTCGATAAATGCCGAGATTCTTCCCATCTGCATCCAGAACCGCAACGCTGTTATAAGTATTATTGACCTCTTTTTCATAAAAGCTGACCGGGATCACAATCCCCAGCTCTGCCGCTACCCTGCTGAAATGACGCACTGCAGGGTTTTCCTCTGCAGTCTGCGCATATTCATAATACTCATATCTGCGCTCCTGGCAGAAATAGGGCCGTTCAAAAAGCTCCGGAAGAAGAACAATCTCAGCTCCCTTTGCTGCTGCCTGACGCACCAGTTCCTCTGCATGGGCAATATTTTTCTCCACACTTTTACTGCATTTCATCTGAACTGCTGCCACTGTTACATTTCTCATCCTGTCTGTTCCTCCTGCTCCTGTTTACATAAGTAAGTTTTTTCATAACTTTCAGGTAATAACCCTCAAACACATGACTCTCAAAGTTTTTCTGCATCAAGGTCAGATATTTTTTCCGGGAATCTGCTGGGTGATACAGTGAATATTTCCACCGCCGACAATGATGGCTCTGGCATCAATGGGATAAATCCTTCTTTCAGGAAAACACTTCTGCAGAATCTCCACTGCCCTTTTGTCATTTTCATCCCCAAATTGTGGAAGGATGATCCCTCCATTGGAAATATAGAAATTCACGTAACTGGCAGCCATCCGTTCTCCTGCTTCCCGTTCGTCTTCTCCCTCTTCAAACACAAAGCCATCCACATCTTCCCGGGTAAGGCAGACCGGTTTCTGAGGAATCGGAAGCTTATGAATCTTAAATTTTCTGCCTTTTGCATCTGTTTCCTGTTCCAGCACCTTCAGATCAGCCAGAGACATGGCATACTGCGGATCTGTCTCATCCTCTGTCCATGCAAGCACAACCTCTCCGGGCCTTACAAAAGCGCACACGTTATCCACATGCTCATTGGTTTCATCCTGATATATTCCACATGGAAGCCAGATAATCTTGTGGACACCGAGCCAGTACTTCAACTGTTCCTCTATCTGTTCCCTGCTCATCTGAGGATTGCGTCCCTGACTCAGAAGACAGGCCTCTGTAACGATCAGAGTCCCCTCTCCGTCAGAATGGATGGAACCGCCCTCCAGCACAAAAGGTCTGGCATCCAGACATGGGCAACCGAGAGTCCTGCAGATAAAGGCAGCCACCCTGTCGTCCTTCTCCCAGTTCCGGTAAAGCCCGTCAAAGGTACCTCCCCAGGCATTAAACTGCCAGTCAACTCCACAGACTGCCCCTTTCTCATCCAGAACCATGGTTGCTCCCACATCTCTGGCCCAGGCGTCATCTGTCTCGCATTCCAGCAAAGTCACACCGGAAACATTCCCAAGCTGATTCTTTGCATTCTCCATCTGAGCTTTGGAAACCAGCATATACACCTTTTCGCTCACTCCAATAGCCTCTGCAACTTTCACAAATGCTTTCTGTGCTTCCCTTGCCCCATAATTCCAGGAACCGGGACGTTCCGGCCAGATCATCACACATCCCTCATGAGGCTCAAATTCTCCGGGCATACGATATTTTGTTCTGTTCTTCTCTGTAACTTCCATGTCTGTCTCCTTTTCTTTGATAGCCCGGCAGATATCAGGAAAGCCGGCTCTTAAAGTCTTCGTATCCGAAATGTCTGATAACCTCACACTCTCCGTCCTCATGCATAACCGCAATATCCGGCAGCGGCATACCGTTAAATGTATTATTCTTCACCATAGAATAAATCGCCATATCCATAAATACAGCTTGTCCCCGATCCGGATCTCTCTGTCAAAGGATAATCTCCGATTACATCTCCTGCCAGGCAGGTGCAGGAAGATAAGCGGTTAGGTATATGCCTTCTCCCCTGCTTCCCCGCTGTCCTTAAGAGGCGGACGATAGGGCATCTCCAGCACATCCGGCATATGGCAGGCTGCAGAAGCATCCAAAATCAGCGTTCTGATCTCATTTTCCACAATGTCCATAACCTCTGTCACCAGATATCCGGCATTCAGGGCAACAGCCTCCCCGGGCTCCAGATAAATATCCAGATCATAGGTTTCCTTCATATGCTGAATACATTTTTCCAGGAGCTTTACATCATAATCCTCTCTGGTAATATGATGTCCGCCGCCCATATTCAGCCAGGAAACCTCTGGCAGAAATTCTCCAAACTTCTCCTCTACCGCCTGTAATGTTTTCTCCAGGTCATCTGCATTCTGTTCGCAGAGCGTATGAAAATGCAGTCCGTCGATCCATTTCAGACATTCCCCGTCAAAGTTCTCTCTGGTAACCCCCAGCCTGGAACCCGGCGCACAGGGATCATAGATCGCATGATCCCCCTGAGTGGAGCATTCCGGATTAATACGGAGTCCCAGACTGGCTCTGGTACACACCTCTTTAAATTTCTTCAGCTTGTGCTGTGGAATTAAAGATAATATGGTCACAGATCCGATCCAGTTCCTCCATATCTTCTGTACGGTAAGCAGGGGAAAAAACATGATTCTCTTTCCCCATCTCTTCATATCCAAGCCTTGCCTCAAACAGACCGCTGGCAGTGGTACCTGCCAGATATTTTCCGATCATGGGATACAGGGCAAAGCCGGAAAACGCTTTCTGCGCCAGAAGGATCTTACACCCGGTATCCTCCTGGACTTTTTTCAAAATCTCCAGATTCTCCCGCATCTTCTTCTCATCGATCACATAGCAGGGAGTTTGCAGTTGATCAATCTTCATTGGCTTTCCAGACCTTTACCAGTTCAGGATCTTCGCAGACTTTCCATGGAAGTCCCCATTTGTTCAGTGCTTCCATATATGGATCCGGATCAAATTCTTCCACATTAAATACACCCGGCTTCTTCCACTGTCCGGTCACTACCATCATGGAACCGATCATGGCCGGAACACCTGTTGTATAGGAAATTGCCTGGGATTCCACCTCTTTATAGCATTCCTGATGATCGCATACATTATAAATATAGATACTTTTCTCTTTTCCATCCTTAACACCTGTGAAAATACAGCCGATATTTGTTTTACCCACTGTTCTCGGTCCCAGAGATGCTGGATCCGGCAGAAGAGCTTTCAAAAACTGGATCGGCACGATCTCCTGTCCGTTAAATTCCACAGGTGCGGTGGAAAGCATTCCTACATTTTCCAGACATTTCATATGTGTCAGATAGCTCTGTCCGAATGTCATAAAGAAACGGATTCTCTGTACTCCCGGAATATTCTTTGCCAGTGATTCAATCTCTTCATGATGAAGAAGAT
>ENA-OQIF01000637-OQIF01000637.1-human-gut-metagenome-genome-assembly--contig:-NODE-637-length-11494-cov-1.655230_pt1 | contig 11494 bp, 12 predicted proteins | sample MGYA00242574_ERZ504738 | MGnify/ENA primary metagenome ERZ504738 (study PRJEB26092, sample SAMD00036437) | human gut metagenome | host: Homo sapiens | study: EMG produced TPA metagenomics assembly of...
CAAAATCGCCCACTAAGACGAGATGACAGTTTGCTGGTCTGTAAAAACAATCAAAATTATCTTTTAAGTCCTTTACAGTAATTTCTTCAATACTATCAACACTTCCAGCAATGTCTTGATCTAATATAGTATTAGGATACAAACTTTGTAAACAACCTAGATAAGCTCTGTAGTCAGGATCATCCTGATACATATTTATTTCTTGTTCAATAATTCTTTTTTCATGGTTGACAGCATCTTCAGAACTTGTAAAGCTCGATGTAAAGTTTAATAAAAGCTCTAAAGACTCCTCAAAGTTATCTAGGGTAGAAAAATAATATGTTGTCTTCTCCAAGGTTGTAAAAGCATTGACATCAGCTCCAAGCTTGACAAAATCCAACGTCACATCCCTTCCCTGCTCATCCTCAAATAGCTTATGTTCAAGAAAATGAGCAATACCTGCAGGGTAAGATTGTAACTCACCATCAATATAGAAGTGATTATCTAGCGCCCCAAAATTTGTTGACAAAAGGGCGGCTTTTTCTACAAATCCTTTTTTCTTAATGATTGATAAAGACATACCACTATCTAAAATTGCTGAATAAACTTCTTCATCAATTTTTTGATAATAACGTTTCTTCAAAGCAGCCATTCTAAGACACTCCTTCTAAAAAGAACAAACTTTGTAGCTTGACTTGACGTGCTATACGGCAAACATCTTTTTTAGTAACCTTCTCGATTTTATCTAACCAATCCTCTAATGAGATCTTTTTATCGCCAAAAATAACCTTATTAAAAATGTTGTTCTACTAGTGTTAATGCATGATCATCAGAGAGAAGGGCATTCATCCGTATAATTTTTTTGGTTTGATTAAAAAGGGAACTTGAAAAACGTCCTAATTTAATGTGATTCAACTCTCTGATAATCCCTCGCATAGCTTGATTTCTATTAGATTTTTCAATTCCAGCGTAAATTTCTAGTAAACCTGTAAAAGGCATCAAATTGACTACCAATTGAATAAGCTAATCCTTCTTTTTCTCGAATCTTTGTAAATAAAGCTGAGTGAGCAAATTCACCCAACATGCCATTAAATACAATTAAAGCAAAATAATCTTTATCTCCATATTGACAAGGAAATTGACAACCTAACTGTAAAATAGATTGACTAGTCTGTCTAGTCTCTATCTTTTCTTTCACAACTTTAGAATAAGGTTGATTATAACTAAACTGTAAATCAACTTGGCGTCCCTCTAAAGGAAATCTGTGTAAACCTCGGAGTACTTGATAGTCATCAAATTCCCCAACCATAAAGATATCAATTCGATCTTTAGTTAACATGCTTTGAAATTCTTGATAAGCTGTAAACGATGTCTCGGCTTCAACAAGCTCTACTCGCCCATACTTGGGAACTTTCAAAGCCTCGTTTACAAAGTAAAGCTCTCGTCCCTGAACTTCACTATAGTAGTAATTATTCTCTGTATCAACATCCAGGTAGGTCATTAAATTTTGTTTTTCTATGTCAAATACTTTGTTTTGGTATTGCGCTACTATTGACAATGGATTATAAAGACAATCCATCAAAAAACCTAAGACTTCCCAAAATAAACTTGTATTCATTGGAATAAAGAAGTCTTTCAGGTATGTCAACTCTATGTCAACACTATGTGTCAACCCTTTTGTTGACACTTTAGTTGATAACTGTGTCCCATAAAGTGAAGCTAATCTCTCTTTGAAAGACTGTACTGTTGGATATGTCTGATTAGCTGTAGCTAACATTTGTGAAACTAGAGCCCGTTTAGCAATTGTTTGTTTATTCAAAGAACCTGTCATTCGAAAAACAATACGATTAGTTTTATATTTTTGTGTTGGAATGAAGTGTACATAGACACCATCAGCAATTTTCATTGATAACCTCTAAAAAGTTTATGCTTCCAATTATACCATTTTTATGCTATCTTATCTCAAGAGAAAGTTGAGGTACTATGGAATATAAATTATTTGATGAATACATCACACTGCAGGCACTTTTAAAAGAATTAAGTATCATTCATAGTGGCGGAGCTATAAAAGGTTTCTTGGCTAATAATACCGTTTTATTCAACGGTGAGGATGAAAAACGTCGTGGAAAAAAACTTCGTTATGGAGATGTTATTACCATACCGTCTGAAGAGCTTGAAATTACTATCGTAGTTCCTACACAAAGTGAAATTGAAAAACATAAAAAAGAAGTCGCTGAGAGAGCACGTGTTTATGCTATTAGTAAAAAAATGAATAAAGATAACAAAAAGAAACAAAAAAACACCAAACAAAAGAAAGTAATAAAACAAAAAGGAAACCTGTCCGTTTCCCAGGAATCTAACCATGTGGCTTGAAAAAATTGATATTCAACACTTTAGAAATTATTCTGAAGCCTCTGTGAGCTTTTCACCACATCTCAATATTTTTCTTGGACGAAATGCCCAAGGAAAAACAAATATTCTTGAAGCTATCTATTTTCTAGCCTTAACACGTAGTCATCGGACCCATTTAGACAAGGAACTAATTCAGTTCCAGCAAAATAGTCTTAAACTAAACGGCATCGTGCATCGTCATAGTGGAAACCTACCTCTGGAAATCAACTTATCTAATAAGGGACGAGTTACAAAGGTCAACTACCTCAAGCAGGCAAAATTATCTGATTATATAGGTCACATGACGGTGGTACTCTTTGCTCCTGAGGATTTACAACTTGTAAAAGGATCTCCAAGTCTAAGACGTAAATTTATAGATATTGATTTAGGACAGATTAAGCCTGTTTACCTCTCAGACCTATCAAATTACAATCATGTTCTTAAGCAGCGTAATGCCTATCTCAAATCTACTGACAAGGTAGACATTAATTTCCTCTCAGTTTTAGATGAACAGCTTGCCGATTTTGGAGCACGAGTTATTAAACATAGACTAGAATTTATCAAGCAATTAGAAGAGGAAGCTGATGGACATCATAGTATTCTCTCAAATCAGATTGAGCGTCTTAAAATTTCCTATGAATCTAACATCCCAATACAAAATAGCAAAGATATTCGAGAAGCATTTTTAACTACATTAAACCAGAATCACAAAAGAGATATCTTCAAAAAGAATACCGGTGTTGGTCCACATAGGGATGATTTAAAATTTTACATTAATGACATGAACGCATCTTTCGGTAGTCAAGGGCAGCAACGTAGCCTTATTCTTTCATTAAAAATGGCTGAGATTGCTCTAATTAAAAAAGTGACAGAGGAATTTCCTATTCTTCTCCTTGACGATGTCATGAGTGAACTTGACAATCACCGTCAACTTAAATTGCTAGAAAGTATTGATGAAGAGGTCCAAACTTTCATGACTACAACCTCACTCGATCATCTTAGCAACCTACCACCCAATTTAAAGACCTTCTTAGTTAAGAATGGTACTATTTATGAAAAGCAAGTCGATTAATGAACTGCTTTTTTTGTTGACAACTGTGACAATAAACATTGGATATCTTGTAAACAACTTTCTCCTAAATCCTATAATAACAACTCTATTGTCGTGAATGTATTGTAAACTTAATGTAAATATTGATGCACAAAAGTACTTGCCTCTTGGCAAGTACTTCTGTGTCTTTTAATGAGCTGAATAGTTAGGCGCCTCGTTTGTAATTTGAACATCATGAGGGTGACTTTCTATAAGCCCTGCACCTGACATTTCAACAAACTGAGCTTTATCATGTAAAGCCTGGATGTCTTCTGCACCTGTATACCCCATACCTGCACGGATACCGCCAATCAATTGGAATACAATATCAGCAGCAGAACCTTTATAAGCTACACGGCCTTCAATTCCTTCTGGAACAAGTTTATTCGCTTCATTAACTGCACCTTGGAAGTAACGATCGCTTGATCCCTTCTTCATCGCTGCAATTGATCCCATACCACGGTATGATTTATATTTACGACCTTGGAAAATCTCAGTTTCACCTGGTGCTTCATCAGTACCAGCAAACATAGAACCAAGCATTACAGCATTACCACCTGCTGCAAGAGCTTTTACAATATCACCTGAGTATTTGATACCACCATCAGCAATGATTGTTTTTCCGTATTCACGCGCAACACTAGCAGCATCGTAAATAGCAGTGACTTGAGGAACACCTACACCCGCAACCACACGTGTTGTACAAATAGAACCTGGTCCGATACCTACTTTAACGACATCAACACCTGCTTCATAAAGCGAACGCGCACCTTCAGCCGTTGCAATATTTCCTGCAATCAAAGTACGGTCTGGGAAGTGAGCACGAATTTCAGAAATTTTGCGAAGAACACCTGCTGAGTGACCATGTGCTGTATCAATAACAATAGCGTCTGCACCTGCCTCAAAGAGAGCTTCTGCACGTTCAAAAGTATCAGAGGTAACCCCAACAGCACCTGCTACCAATAGACGACCAAATTCATCCTTAGCTGCATTAGGAAACTCAATAACTTTTTCGATATCCTTAATAGTAATGAGTCCTGACAAACGACCTTCTTCATCAACTAAAGGCAACTTTTCAATGCGGTGCTCATGAAGAATGCTTTCAGCAGTTTCAAGATCTGTTCCAACTGGAGCAGTGACCAATTGCTCAGAAGTCATATGTTCTGAAATTGGTGTCTCGTAATTAGAGATAAAACGCATATCACGGTTTGTGATAATACCAACCAATTTACGATTTTCAAGTGTCTCAACGATTGGAACACCTGAGATATGATAGCGTTCCATCAATTCTTCAGCTTCAGAAACTTTATGTTCTGGTGTTAAGAAGAATGGATCAATGATTACACCATTTTCAGAGCGTTTTACTTTGCGAACTTCTTCAGCTTGTTCCGCAATAGACATGTTTTTGTGAATAACACCCAAGCCACCTGCACGAGCAATTGAGATAGCCATCTTACTATCTGTTACTGTATCCATAGCTGCAGTGATGATTGGAATATTTAATGTCAAGTTTTTAGCCAATTTTGTCTTCAAGTTGACGTTGTTTGGTAGAACATGACTTTCCGCAGGAATAAGCAGTACGTCATCAAAAGTGTAACCTTTTTTCAAGAATTTAGTGTCCCAATTTGACATTATAATCGTCCTCTTTTCTCAAAGTTTGGAGGTACAGAAACCCCTAGCTATTTTTTAATTGATAATATCATATCATGCTAAATAGATTTGTCAACAGGTTTCGCATAGGATTATAAGAAAACCTTTTTCCAAACAAAAATAGGGGTCCAGATAATCTGGACCCCTATTTTTATTTCTTAGAAATATTTAATTCCCATCGCTTCTTTTACTTCTACTAATGTTTGTCCAGCAACCTCGCGTGCAGCTTGACTACCATTTTCAAGCATACGGAACACTTCTCCATATCCTTGGCATACTCTAAACGACGTTCACGAATTGGAGTCAACTCACGTTCTAAAATTTCTAGAAGATAACGTTTGTTTTCACATCTCCCAAACCACCGCGCTGATAATGTTCCTTCATTTCAGCAATTGTAACAGCATCTTCTTCGCGACCAAAGATATCAAGATAATGGAAAAACCATATTACCTTCGATTTGGCCTGGATCTTCCACACGAATATGATTTGGATCAGTATACATGCTCATAACTTTTTTACGAACAGTATCCTCATCATCTGAAAGGAAGATTCCATTACCCAAGGATTTAGACATCTTAGCATTACCATCTAGACCTGGGAGGCGTCCTGCAGCCTCATTTTCAGGGTAGATTCCCTCTGGTTCAACCAAAATATCGCAGTTGTAAGTATGATTAAAACTACGTACAATTTCACGTGTCTGCTCAATCATTGGCTTTTGATCATTCCCCACAGGAACATAATTAGCTTTAAATGCCGTGATATCAGCTGCCTGAGAAAATTGGATAAACTAGAAATCCTGTTGGAATAGATTCTCCGAAGCCTTTTTGAGCAATTTCCGTCTTAACCGTTGGGTTACGCTCTAAACGTGCCAATGAAACTAGGTTCATGTAATACATAGTCAACTCAGCCAACTCAGGAATCTGACTTTGAATGAAAATAGTTGACTTCGCTGGATCCAAACCTACAGAGAGATAATCTAAAGCAACATTCCCAATTGATCTTTGATGATCTCTGACTCTTTTGCGTGATCCGTAAGAGCTTGCTGATCAGCCAAGAAGACAAACATGTTATATTTATCTTCGTTTTGTAAAAGAACACGATTTTTTAAACTACCAACATAGTGTCCTAGATGAAGTTTCCCTGTTGGACGGTCTCCCGTCAAAATAATAGGTTTCGTCATATAATTACCTCTCTAATACAAAAAAATCCCCACGCAAAAACATGCGTGAGGGCGTTAATCACTTTTGATACGCGGTACCACCTCAGTTGATAACTCTTTGTAAAGCTATCATCTCAAAACTTCTCAACAAAGAAGTTGCACGGTAAGGGGTGCCAAACCTAACGTTTATGTGTTCACGTTACTCGTCAATTTTCCTCAGCCCATTCATTCCACCTTCATTCTGGTTTACACCTAACACCAGCTCTCTAAAAAAGAAAGGAAGAATTACTCTTCTGATGACTATTATTCTACATTGTTTTATCCATTCTTGTCAAGGTTATATTTCTAGTTTCACGTGAAACATAACTTTCTAAACAATCAAAATAGTCATTACTTGACGGATACTAAAAAAGACTTGATAATAGGAATATCATATTTAGGAGATAATATATGAAACGTCGAATAATAGACATACTTTTAGTTACAATCGGTTCTTTTATAGCTGCTGTCGGCTATAACTCACTTTTAGTTAAGAATAATATTGCTTCAGGTGGTGTCGGAGGGCTAGCCATTAGTTTAAATGCCCTTTTTGGCTGGAATAATGCTAACTTCGTCTTAGCAACAACCATCCCTTTGTTAATTTTATGTTGGTTCTTTCTTGGCCGCGAAGTTCTCCTAAAAACCTTCTATGGGTCTCTTGTCTTCCCAATGTTTATTAAATTAACTGAGGGCTTACCTACACTCACCAAACAACCTTTGTTGGCTGCTATTTTTGGTGGGATTGTATTAGGGCTAGGACTAGGAATAGTCTTCTATGGAAATTCCTCAACTGGAGGAACTGGAATTATCACACAAATTCTCAACAAATATACGCCACTCCCACTAGGAATGGTACTACTTATTGTCGATGGAATCATTGTCGCAATCAGTGCTATTGCCTTTCCTCCTGATACTGTTATGTATTCCATTCTCTCACTTGGAGTTGTTTCTCTTACAATTGATAAAATGATGGTCGGACTCAATTCATCACGAAATCTCTAATCATTTCGCAAAATAGTGAACAAATCCTAAACTACATCACTAATGGTGCTGATCGCGGTGCAACAAAAATTCCAGTTCTTGGTGGACATACTGGACATTCTCAAAATATGATTATGACCACCTTGTCAACTCATGAGGTCCCAAAGGTCCAAGAAGAAATCCAAAAAATAGACGAAACTGCCTTCATTGTCATTATCCCTGCTTCTACAGTTATGGGACGTGGATTTAGCCTTCAAAAAAGATTACAAGAGTGTTCCAAATGACTTTATTAATCCCTTATAAAATCAATTGAAAATTAAAGTCTAATTTCTCGTAAAATAGTATTTAAGAATAAAAATAAAGGATATTATATGCTTACTGTATCAGATGTATCGTCTTCGTTTTTAGCGATCGTAAACTTTTTGATGATGTAAACATCAAATTTACAGAAGGAAATACATACGGATTAATTGGTGCTAATGGTGCTGGGAAGTCTACATTCTTAAAAATCTTAGCTGGTGATATCGAGCCTACAACTGGTCACATCTCTCTTGGTCCAGATGAACGTCTCTCTGTTCTCCGTCAAAATCATTTTGACTATGAAGATGAGCGAGTTATTGATGTTGTCATAATGGGAAATGAAAAACTTTACAACATCATGAAAGAAAAGATGCTATTTACATGAAGGAAGATTTTTCCGATGAAGATGGTGTTCGTGCAGCTGAACTTGAAGGTGAATTTGCTGAACTTGGAGGTTGGGAAGCAGAAAGTGAAGCGTCTCAACTACTTCAAAACCTAAACATTCCAGAAGAATTGCACTATCAAAACATGAGCGAATTGGCCAATGGTGAAAAAGTGAAGGTTCTCCTTGCCAAAGCACTTTTTGGAAAACCAGATGTTCTTCTCTTGGACGAGCCAACCAACGGTTTGGATATCCAGTCTATTACTTGGCTAGAAGACTTCTTGATTGACTTTGATAACACCGTTATCGTTGTATCCCATGACCGCCACTTCTTAAACAAAGTATGTACTCATATGGCCGACCTTGACTTTGGTAAAATCAAACTCTATGTTGGTAACTACGACTTTTGGAAACAATCTTCAGAATTGGCTGCACGCTTGCAGGCCGACCGTAATGCCAAAGCAGAAGAAAAATTAAAGAACTTCAAGAATTCGTTGCACGTTTCTCTGCCAACGCTTCAAAATCTAAACAAGCAACTTCTCGTAAGAAAATGCTTGATAAAATTGAGCTAGAGGAAATCGTTCCATCAAGCCGTAAATATCCGTTTATCAAATTCAAAGCAGAACGTGAAATCGGTAACGATCTTCTAACAGTTGAAAATCTCACTGTTAAGATGGATGGTGAAACCATTCTTGATAACATTAGTTTCATCCTACGTCCAGGAGATAAGACAGCTATTATCGGTCAAAACGATATTCAAACCACTGCTTTAATTCGTGCCCTAGCTGATGATATCGACTATGAAGGTACAATCAAATGGGGGGTTACAACTAGCCGTTCTTACCTTCCAAAAGACAATTCTAAAGACTTTGCATCCGGTGAATCAATTCTCGAATGGCTCCGTCAATTTGCCGAAAAAGGTGAAGATGACGATACCTTCTTGCGTGGATTCCTTGGGCGTATGCTCTTCTCAGGGGATGAGGTTAATAAATCTGTTAGTGTTCTCTCAGGGGGAGAAAAGGTACGTGTCATGCTTTCTAAACTCATGCTTTTGAAATCTAACGTCCTTCTTCTAGATGATCCTACTAATCACTTGGATTTGGAATCAATCTCAAGTCTGAATGATGGCGTCCGTGACTTCAAAGAGTCTGTTATCTTTGCCAGCCATGACCACGAATTTATCCAAACGATAGCGAACCACATCGTAGTTATTTCTAAAAATGGTGTTATTGACCGTATCGATGAAACTTATGATGAATTCCTTGAAAATGAAGAAGTTCAAGCTAAAGTCAAAGCACTGTGGGCTGATTAAACTATAAAAAGATGCAGGTTGGGATATCCCAACCTGTCTTATTATCATTATGACAAATAAAAATACTATACGACCTTATTATTCTATCTGGCTGCTTTTTTCTTACCAGTACTAATCATGATAGGTGTATTATACAGCCAAAAAATCTATCCTGGTAGTGAGAGAACTATTTTAACAAGTGATGGTTTTCATCAGTATGTGATATTTGCAACCGAACTGAGAAATATACTTCATGGAGATGGGAGCCTCTTTTACACCTTTACAAGTGGATTGGGGCTTAATTTCTATGCCCTAACAAGTTATTACTTAGGTTCCTTCTTGTCTCCACTCTACTATTTCTTTACCGTCAGCCAAATGGCCGATGCTTTTTATTACATAACACTGCTTAAGTTCGGACTTACTGGTCTGTCAGGAGCCTTCAGTTTTAAGCATCTCTTTACCAAAGTCTCAAGAAGTTTCATCTTATGTCTCTCTACAGGATTTTCTTTGATGAGCTTTGCTACCAGTCAGTTAGAAATTAATACTTGGCTAGATGTCTTTATTTTAGCACCTTTAATTATATTAGGGTTACACCTTTTACTAAGATTCAATAAACGCGGGCTATATTTTTTGAGTCTGACCTGTCTTTTTATCCAAAACTACTATTTTGGATATATGATGTCTATCTTTTTAACCCTTTACACTATTATACAACTAATAACTATCACGGGATGGAAGAGTAAAATCCTTCATTTTATAGACTTTGGAATCGTCTCTATACTAGCTGGTCTAAGCAGCACTATCATGCTACTCCCAACATTACTTGATTTAACTACACATGGTGAGAAGTTTACAGCTCCATCAAGTTTGTTGACAGAACCCACATACTATTTTGATTTCTTGCCAAAAATCTGGTCGGAGTTTACGATACTACTAAATTTGGATCAATCCCTATGATTTATGTGGGACTCTTGCCTTTGATTCTTTTTCTACTTTTCTTCATTAGTAAGGAAATCAAGCTATCACTACGTTTAGGGTACTTCTTGTTATTAGCTTTCTTTATTGCTAGTTTCAACTTACAACCTCTTGATTTGTTTTGGCAAGGTATGCATGCACCTAATATGTTTCTCCATCGCTATTCTTGGCTTCTTTCTCTCTTAATTGTTCTTTTGGCAGGAGAAACTCTCAACCGAATTGAAAAGTTTTCTCTACAAAGGCTGCTCCTACCTTTCGTAGGATTGAGTGTCGCTTACTTACTAACTTGGATTTTTCAGTCTCACTATAGTTTCATTGAACCAGTTTCCTGGCTATTAAGCCTAGCATTTCTATTAACCTATGCCATTCTATTTATTAGCTATTTTAGACAGCAGATTCCTAGGAGTGTTTTTCGCTGTTTCACTTTCTTATTCTGCATTTTTGAGCTTGGACTAAATACTTACTATGTTGTTGGAGCTCTTGGAAATGAGTGGATTTTTCCAACTCGTGAAGGATACCTACGGAATATGTCGGCAATTTCAAAATTGGTTTCAGATACGAAGCAGACTAATAAGAATTTTTACCGTACGGAGAGGCTTGAGGCTCAAACTGGTAACGACAGTATGAAATTCAATTATAATGGTATTTCTCAATTTTCATCCATTCGAAATACTGCTTCAAGCTCAACACTAGACAGGTTGGGGTTCAAATCTGAAGGGACTAATTTAAACCTACGTTACCAAAATAATACACTTATTGCTGATAGTCTCTTCGGAATAAAATATAATTTATCGAACTTTGACCTGAATAAGTATGGTTTTAATTACATAGCTTCTGAAAAGACAGTAAGACTTTATCAAAATGATTATGCTAGCCAGCTCGCTATCTTAACTAATGGGATTTACACTAATGTTGACTTTACTGTCAATACACTTGACAATCAAACTAGCTTAATAAATGCTCTAGCTGGACTTAACTTAACATACTTTAGAAGAGTTCCATCCCAACTTTCTGATAATGATGCTAAAATCTTTGAATCAGCGCGTGGCTAAAAAATGTTAGCAACTCGAATAACAATTTTGCTACTATCACTTATCAAGTCATTGCTCCGCCACATAGTCAACTCTACGTTAGTATTCCTAACATTTCTTGGGTCCGATGACAATAATCACTCTTTGTCAACTACTGTAAATGGGGTGACAAGGAATCAAGTTACTGACAATACTTTTGTATTTCTTTCGATCTTGGCTAACTTTG